>Ga0123355_10003752_pt1 | contig 21959 bp, 18 predicted proteins | sample TergutEmb28metaG_3_FD_89872 | JGI IMG/M metagenome (GOLD analysis project Ga0123355, IMG submission 89872) | Embiratermes neotenicus P1 segment gut microbial communities from Petit-Saut dam, French Guiana - Emb289 P1 | ecosystem: Host-associated > Arthropoda: Insects > Digestive system > Gut ... | reverse complement strand
GTTTGTGTCCAGTCTGTCCATGCTTCAGTCGGATATTCTACGCCATCAAAAATTTCCGCATATATTTCCTTCCCATACATTTTCTTAATCACATTCGACAGCCTATACACTTTACATCCACAAAAACCATGTAGTCCAAGCTCGTTTGCCAAATCTTCATCGCCCGTTTCATTAAAATGCTTAATCAGCATTTGTATTAAATTATAGATATGGGCATTTTCTTTACGTTTCTGATGAATATATTGGTCTATTACTCCCATGTTTTTGCCATTTTTTTCGAAAAGCACATCAAGCTCGGCAGTTACCTTTTCAATAGTAAGCTCAAACATTTCTTCCTCCTTGCGAGCTGGTTTATTTGCTCAAATTAAATTTCAACCGTCCATTTTTACGATTTTTGGTTGCATATAACCCCCCTATAAATTCAACCATAGCGCAGGGCGAATACCGCCGTCTACTCTATATACATCATCACCGCAAAGAAAAAGTTCACCGACATAACCAATGCTGCCTGCAATATGACTCTTATGACCAGGAGAGCGTAACCACCACCAGTCATCTTCACCCTTGGCATTCTGTACTTTCCGCGCATCATTATATTGGTCATAAATGCACTCACCGTATTGCAAAGGACAATTTTCATCGCTGGGAACAATTACGCCATCTTCTTTCCAATACCAACCCTTTTTGCTTTGCAAATCACCGCTGTCACCAAAATATCTGACAATCTCGTCATAGCTTAACAAAAATATTTTGTCGAAAGTGGAATTTCCACACCTTGTGCCATACCACGGATTGTTTCGGTCACTTAATTTTGTTTTTACCATTTGAGATTTTTCTGTGGGTGTAAATCTGTTATAAAATTCACTGTTTAGATATTTTCTAATACTGCTATGTTCCCATGTAATATCAGCCATATGGTCGTTATAAGGTGCTTTGCCTATAGTAGTTTCCGAGATAATAAGTGCGCCATCATTATTTACCTGTAAAACAAGCCACCCATAATTTCCAAACTGTATTAAATCGCCTTCCTTAATCGTACTTGGCATTAAAATTGAATCAATTGTGCTGTTCAATAATTGTGCAAGCAAAGGAAGTACTGCTGTTTCCGGCAATGTGTGGCCATTTTCCCACTTACTAATTGCTTGTGCGCTGATGCCCAATTTTTCAGCAAGCTCATCTTGCGTAAATCCGTTTAGCTTACGCAAGGAAAGAATTTGATTGCCTACTCTAGTATTATCCAACATAAAGCCCTCCTGCTGAATTTTGACCTATAAAACTTTCGCTCAAAATAATCTTAACAAAAGCAAATTGGCATTACCATACCAAATAGGTTGTGTTTTCTGCCAAAAACTTAACCAGCGGTTAAGTTCACCGATTTATTGTAACTATGTGCGAGAATTCATTCGATATAATGTCTTTTAAGCAATTTTCACTTTGCCTTGTAACACTTGAACTATAATGAATTTACAAAAGGAAAAAGACACACTATAGGCGGCTTGGTGTGTCTTTGTAGTTAAAATCGTATTTACCATCAAATTTAATTTGCGTTATTTACGCCCTTGACAAATGACGTTATATATATTCATTGTATCCCCACAAACCAATACACATATTTTACCAACAACATATACCAACAACCCCACACCCCGCGTAAACCGGGGTTTTTCCATTTTTGACAAAGGTTATTTTCACACCAAAATGTGGCTCACAAATTTGCGAGCCGTTAAATATACCGCGTTCAAAAAAATAAAAAATCTCTATTGACATATCCGACAAGATGTCGTATATTGATTTCACACCGACATGATGTCGGAGTAAGTTTTGGAGGTGCGCACATGAAAAAACTAGGTAGGCTTTCCGATGTGGAAATGGAGCTTATGCAAACGATATGGGGATTAGCTACCCCTGTAACTGTTGCACAGCTACTTGCTATTTTTGAAAACAGCAAGGGCTGGAAAAACGCCACAATATCAACTATGTTGGAGAGAATAATTTCAAAAGGCTTTCTCAAAAAAGATATGAAAGGAAAAGCAAATTACTACAGTATAGTCGCAACCCTTGAGGACTATCAAAAACAAGAGGGAAGAAACATAATCACATCCCTATATGGGGGCAGCATAAAAAATTTTATGGCTGCACTGGCAGAGGATGGCGGCATGACCGACACCGATGTGAAGGAATTGCAAGAATGGTTTGCAAGCAGTATCAACAAGGGCGGTGACATGAAATGAGCCTATTTGTTGGTCTAATTGCCAGTAGCATTGTAGGAAGTATAGTGTTTATCGTTTTATTTCTGCTTCGTCCAATAACAAGCAAGGTGTTTTCAAAAACATGGCATTATTACTGCTTGCTCGTTCCACTTGTATTTTTAATTGGCGGCACCCACATAGCAATAATTCTGACAGATTTTATGCCGCTACCTGCCCCGGTGGTTATGTCTCAAGTCCCCACATCCCAAGATATACCCATGGGTGTTCCGGTTGATTTTATTAGGCCGTCTGCATTTGACAGCACAATGGTAAATACCCATGATAGCGGAATTGGCACCAGTATAGCCACTTCCCCCCCTATCATGGATAGGCTAGTAATATATATCAATAACGCATTGCCCTTTCTGCTAACTATTTGGGTGATGGGTACTACGTCTTTTATCGCCATTAGCATAAAGAAATATTTGCAATATCGTCGTGTGTTGCTACAAAACGCAAAAAGCGTCAATGATCTACACTGCAAAATCCCCATAGTGGTAAGCGTAACAGCCCACACTCCTATGCTGATAGGCGTGTTTAAGCCAATGATAGTTCTTCCGCATACCCACTTTGCAGATGACGAGTTGAACATGATATTGGCGCATGAAATGGTGCATTACAAGCGCAAAGACTTACTAGTAAAGCTGATGATGCTGATTGCAAATGCCCTACACTGGTTTAATCCCGCTGTTTATGTTCTTAGCAGGCAGCTAAATGCGATATGTGAGTTATCCTGTGATGAAAAAGTGGTTTCAGAAATGGACACGCCAAACAGGGTACTCTATGGCGAAACGATTTTACAAGTTTTAAAGCGCAGCACAACAAATTTGGCCAGCAATGTTGCTTTTGCCACAAGTTTGTGCAATTCCAAAAAAAATTTCAAAAGGAGATTAATAAGTATGATGAATACAAAAAAAATGAAAAAATCCGTTATAGCCTTGGCTATAGCAACAGGATTATTGATTGCTTGCGGAGGTTTTCTGCTATCAAATATGGTAAGTTCCGTAATACCTGTTTATGCAAGTGAAGCCGCAAATGATAATGAACCGGCCACTGCCGCGCTGAGTAATGCGCCAAATGATTCTGCCCCGCAGCAAAGCACTCCACAAGCAGAAACACCGACACAAACACAAGAAAGCATTGAAAGCATCCCAACTAACAACCAATTCCAATGGCCTTTAGATGGCTACACCAGCGTAACAGCCCCATTCGGCACAGTAACAAACCCTGTATCCGGCAGAGAAGAATTTCATACCGGAATAGACATCCCCGCGCCGGCCGGAACGCCTATTCTTGCCGCCAAAGATGGTTATGTAATTTTTTCTGATTTCCAAGACGGCTTTGGTAATATGGTCATAATTTATCATGGAAGCGGCTATAGCACAGTATACGCCCATGCCCTTAGCAATCACGTTACAGAAGGTCAATTTGTAAAACAAGGAGAACCTATTGCTGATGTAGGCGCAACAGGAGTTGCCACAGGCGAACATTTGCATTTTGAAATTCGCATTGAAAACGTTCCAATAGACCCTCTAGCTTTCTTTGGTATTGAATCGGAAAGACAGGATGCCCTTAACGACTGGTACAACAGAGCCGCAGATGCCAATTTAAGAAATACTGCCCCACAGGAACAAAGAGAACACCCAATTTATATAATTGAACATCCAGAGCGAAACATAAGATTTGCGATGGCTCACGTACCCCTAGATGACTACCCCAACCTACAGCCACATCACATGTTCCTAGACACAGCAGCAAACATAGCAGCAGACGCAATATATAAAGACTTTGGCTTCTGTATTGAAGGTATGAATGGTCATATGATTTTTGTAGATAACCAATATACCGGAATACAGTTTTGGACCGGTTTCATAAATTGTGACAAATACACAACACATTCACCAGTCAACTCGTTATTTCATTTCGTGATTGACGCCATAACCGGCGATGTGTTAGAGCTAATTATGAATACCCCCGATTCACCATTCCACTAAAATTTAAAGTTTATTGAAAAATTGCGCCCTAAGACAAAGGGGCAATGAACACCAACGTAATGGATAATAGAACACACGAAGCGAAGCCAATCCCTCCCCAACCACCTAACAGGCCACGCGGCCCAGCAGGAAGCAGAACGCCCCAATGGCATTATTTTTTCGATGCCAAGGGGCGTTCTGCATTCCCGAGAGGTGCTTACCCACCGCAAATCTTATCAATTCAACGCTCTGTATAATGCATTGCCGCTATCAATAGGGAAAAGGCACCCCCGTGCAGCGATTATTTTCTCGATCGCAGCACGGGGGTGCCTTTTCCTATATTGCGAAGTCTCCTACTGTACAGCATCTTTCGGCACAGCAACCTCAATCTCGTATCCAAATACCCGCTTAAACTCTGTCATATGGTATTCAAACGCCATATCCGAAGGCGCGCTATCGCCCATTGCATATGAAAACATAAGGCATCGCCTAAAATCTTCCTCACCCTCGGCTTTGCGGCCAAGATACATATATGCATACGCCCTGTGATACAAAAGCCGAACATAGGCCTTTACATTCTCTGAGCCTTTTAATAACTCCATACCTCGGTTGGCCATTTGTATGCATTCGTCATGTCTGCCCACCTCTTCCACCAAGGCGCGGGCTATATTGGAAATGGTGTAGATATACGTGTCTCTTAGGCTGTTTTCTATGTCAACTTTGTAGTTGCGCTCGAAGTTTTCCAGTAGCATATAGCGTATTGCTATGGCCCGCTCATTATCTCCCATGGAGTTGTATACAGTGGCAAGCCTATTAATTGCCTTTATATCGTTGTCGGATAGAAAATATTCCGGTATTTTTTCAATCTCAAAGTCCGGGCGAAACAATCTTATATATTCCATGGAATACTTAAAGGCTAACTCAACGTCCATGTATTTTTCTTGGCTGTAAAAAATGCTTCTGTATCCAAGCAGCACCTGATAACCCAAGCCTTTGGCAAACCGCTTGTCCTTTTCGATTTTTTCCAACTCTAGCTTTAGCCCTTCATAATCAAAGGTGCCAAGCAGCTTGTTTGCAATATTTATCTGGTTGTATATATACATTTCGTCTTCACATGCTATATCACTAAAGTATCGGGCTGGATCAACCTCAAGTTTTTTCATAATATTGCTGAATGTAAACCAATCCGGCTTACGCTTGCCTTGCTCAATCATCGTAATTGTAGAGCGGGAACATATCCCCTCCGCAAGCTGCTCTTGGGTAAGGCCTTTGGCTTTGCGCAGTTCTCGTATTAATAGGTTTGCGTTAAATAGTGCCATCTGTCATCTCCTTCATTACTTCTTAAACGGGTTTATATATCTGGAATCGGCATTACTATAATTGTCGATAATTATAAACCAAAAGCAGCCATTTGTAGAGAGATTATGTAATGACACAAAAAAAGTACATGAAATTTCTTTTTTGCTATGCTATCATTCCCGGCGCAGTTGCCAAGTGGCGTTTTTACGCGGAGGACGTACAAAGCCATTAGCCATCTGGCATAAATAATATAATTTTTGGAGGTTTTAAATGAAAGTAACCAAGTATCTACTTACGACATTTCTTGCTCTTGTACTGGTATTGGCACTTGCCGCCTGCGGCAATAACGAGCCAGAGCCAGAACCAACACCAGAGCCTACCCCCATAGCAACACCAGAGCCAACTCCCGAGCCAGAACCCGAACCAGAGCCGGATGTGGAAGAAGATGACGACATCGAAGAGACCGGCGACCTAGACCCCGCGGCATATGTAGCGGCAATGGAAGAGTTTATAGTAGCCTTTGAGGGCCTAATGGAAGCCCTGGGTATGCTGGTAGGCGAACTAAGCTTCATAGAAACCGACGAAGAAATGCTGGACTGGGTAGACGCGTTTGAATTAGTAATGCACGCCGTTTTTGTATCCGAAGAAGAACTAATGGCACTAACACCATACGCACCGGAAGATTATCTAGATGCTCATATTCTAATAACAGCAGCAGTTTCTCTAATCTCCGACTCACTGGAAGACCTAGACGATGCCCTAGTAGCAGGCATAATGGGCGACGACGCTGCAATGAATGCAGGCGTTGATAGCTTCTTAATAAACTTACTGGCAGCAGACATACTATGGAACGAAGCAATCTACGGCCCTAATGCAGGCACCCTTGACGCGGCACTACTAGGCACCTGGGGCTGGGACGAATACCCAGCATGGGCATACACCTTCGAAATAGACGGCACCGGCCAAAGAATAATCGGCGACCTTACCGAAACATTTGTCTGGGAAACCATAGGCAACGTAGAACTACTACTAGACCGTGGCGAAAACACCCCAGCAGGCGAAGTGCGCATAGAGCACTGGAGCTATGTAATCGTTGGCGATATCCTTACAATCACCAGTATGCAAGTAGCCGATGTAGTCCTAAATTATATCCGCCAGTAGTTATAAGGCTATGTTATAGCAAACGATGGCATAACTAACCCGATTGATATCCTCTGAATTGATATCCTCTGAATCAAGCGTACGACGAATACGCTTGACGATTCGTATAAAAGACCTTGCATAGTGACTGCATATGCAAGGTCTTTTTATATAGAATAACACGCGATGCCGCGTGCATTAGCCAGATAAAACATGACCTGCCGTAGGAGTTTATGTTGAGTTTAAGAAAATAATATATAGTCAACACAGAAATCAAACCACTACAACACCCCGGAGGAACACATGAAAATCAAGCTAATCGCAGACAGCACCTGCGACATCCCAGATGATTTAATAGCACAGCTAGACATCCGCATAGCCCCCCTAAGCATTTCAATGGGAGATAAAATCTACAAAGACGGCAAGGAGGTCACATCGTCAGACATATTTAACTTCACAGACACAGGCAAAGGCATCTGCCGTACATCTGCCGTAAACATCGCGGAATACTCAGACATCTATGCACAAGAACGCCCAAACTGCGACGCAATACTGCATTTTATCATCAGCAAGGACATGTCCGCCTGCTACCAAAACGCACAACTGGCCGCCCAAGACTACGATAATATTTTCATCATAGACACCCGCAATCTATCCTCGGCAATGGGCCTACTAATCCTAGACGCTACAGACCTCATCTCCGAAGGCCGTACCCCAGAGGAAATCTATAACGAAATAACCCGCCGCATACCACTACAAGATGCGGGCTTTATCATCGACACCCTGCAATACCTGCACAAAGGCGGACGCTGCACATCAATACAAGCACTTGCCTCAAGTGTGCTAAAGATTAAACCCAGTATCACAGTAAAGGACGGCCACATGTCCGTAGGCAAAAAATATCGCGGCAACCTAGAAAATATACTGCGCAAATACATCCAAGACCGGCTGCACAACAAACAAAACATAGACACTCGTCGCATTTTTATTGCCAATACCATGACAACCCAAAACCAAGCCCTAGTAGCCCAAGCAAAGTCTATAATAAATGAAATCATGCAATTCGACCAAGTTTACGAAACCCCAGCTGGCGGCACAATTTCTTGCCACTGCGGCCCCAATACCTTGGGTATATTCTTTTCAAGAAAGACATAGCATAAAGCAGACATACTCCCGTACTGTAAGCGGTAGTATAAAAATATCGGGAGGAGGTACCTATTGAAACACTTGCTTAAAAGTAAGCTGTGGGACAAAGTTATCGCCATCCCTATGAGATTCCGCACGCACCCCGTAAGGACAACATTCTACGGGGTGTTTGTACTTGCAATTGCCTATGTTTTGCTGGTAATCCTGCCATACATAGGCAGGGTATATGTAAGCGATTACACTCGAAACTCATTCTCAATTAACAATTTTTTCGGAGAACACCAAACCCCGGAAAGGGTCATGCTACTGGAAGACCCACAAGAATCATTTTTCCACAGGGTAAATCTTATCTCAATGGCAAACCAGCAAATCGCCATAGCAACCTATGTTTTCTCCCAAGGGGATAGCGGTGATATCATTGTCGGCGCGTTGCTTTCCGCTGCCGAAAGAGGGGTGGAAGTCTATATAATAGGCGACGGCTTCACAGGCCAAATGCCCCTCGCCTACAGAAATATACTTGCCTCCCATGAAAATATCAATCTCTACATGTTTAGCCGCCTAAATCTATTACAGCCCCGGGCAATAAACACCGTCTTCCATGATAAATATATGACCGTAGACAACCAATTTCTCATACTAGGCGGAAGAAACATAGGCGACAGATTCTTCACCCCATCCGGCACCGACAGAAGATTCGTACAAGACAGAGAAGTCCTTGTCTACAATAACGACACAACCCACACAGGCATCATCGCCCAAGTAAATGAATACTTCCACAGCAAGCGGACATCCCCCTATGTAACCCAAATCCAAAGCCGCGGCAATAATATATCAGAGCAAAAAAACCACTTTATAAGCCTCTACGAAAATCACCAAAATTCCCACAACCAAAACTTTGACTACCTAACCAATACCGTCTACACAAATAAAATAACCCTTATAGCAAACCCAATAAGCACAGCAAAAAAAGAAGGCCTAGTAGCATACAACCTGCTGATGCTGACAAAAAACAGCAACACCATCGTAGCCCAGACCCCCTACATTGTGCTAACAAATCGAAACCTGGCAATGCTATCAAACGCCGCTTACGACCGTGATGTCACCATATCCACAAACTCCCTAGCATCCACCACCAATATACCCGCATTCTCAAACTACCATGCAATAAGAAGACGCCTAGTATCCGCCGGCATACACATCTACGAATATCAAGATACCAACTCATCACTTCACGGCAAGACCTATATCTTCGACAACCGATTGGTAGCAATAGGCTCCTTTAACCTAAACGAACGCAGCATCCGCTCAGACACAGAGTCCATGCTAGTAATAGACAGCACAGCCTTTGCTGCAATCACCCTAACCGCAATAGAAAGCCATATTTCAAACAGCCTACGGGTTGCGCAAAATAACCGGTATATCCCAAATCCCCATGTAGATGAAGCAAGGGTATCAACCGTAAAAAGGGTACTCTACGCAATAGTAGGCCATGGTATGCGGCCGGTAAGATTTTTGAGTTAGGCCGACTCTAACCACCTTTTGTCGTTTTTGAAAAAGGTTTCAACCAGAGCGTCATTTCCGTCACAACCACTAAAGTAACACGCCTAAAGCAGCGGCTGCCCATTAACCACCAACGCAAACCGCAACCCAAGATTAGCCGCCGCCTTACGGCAAAGTGTCATCCGGCTAAGAAATATCTCAAAGTAATCCATGACAGCACACTGGCTGGTATCAATTGTCATATCCAGGCATATCACTTTCTTTTCATCACAAATCGTAAGCGCGGACTCCTTCACAGAGTAATTTACCCTATCATGTATATCAAAGGTAGTAGGATCCTGGTTGCGCACCCGGCTATACCTAACATCACACTTATCCGCAAGCACAACCGCCGCGCACACCGGGTTAACCGGCCGGGATGTATTCTCGTCATGGTTGCCGATTGCCGTGATAATCGTAGCAATATCCTCCGCCGGCATCCCCATCTCTTCCAATAGTTGAAAAGCAATTATCGCCCCGCTTTGGGCGTGGGCCGTGCGGTTAACCACATTGCCGATATCATGTAAATACCCCGCAATCCACGCTAGTTCTGCTTCCCTGTCTGTATGCCCCATTTTAAGCAGCATATCCCTCGCCTCATTAGCGACCTTGGTCACATGAAAAAGCCCGTGATCCGTATAACCAAGCACCCCAAGTGCCGCGTCGGATTTTTGGATGTAAGTCTTGATTTTTTTGTTGTTTTGAACCTCGGTGTAAGTAATCACATTGTTCCTCCCGGTGTGTAGCAATTTCGCTTAAAAGCGGGCTTCTTCTGCCCATTTTGTCGAAACGCCGTATTAACCGGCATTATACTACATAAATCCGCGCACCACATTAATATTTTCAAAACCAATTGTTGGCGAGCCATGCTCAATATAAAGCACACCCGACGAGGAATGGCATATGCCCGATTGTATCAATAAGTCATCACACACAAACTTGAAGTTAAAAAACGATGAGATATCATCATCAATAATAAATGTAACCGCGGTATCCGTTATTTCACCCTTTTTTATCACCTTTGCCCTGCCCACACACATTATCACCCGCCCCCTGCGGTGGCTACAAGCCGCATATGAAACCTGCTCTACATAAAATCCATAGTCAATGCTTTCAACAGCTTGGCTTACAAGGTCAGTGCCATTTTTCAGATAAGTGCAGTACATGCGCGACGCCGGTTCATCCTGGCTTGTTTCCCGCCTGCAATTGCCAGTAAGGGGATATCCGGGGTTTGCGGCAATAGATTTCTTGTCAGTAAGGGGTAAATTTATTGCACCCGCTTCAATCATCACAGTGTCGGTTTTTATCGTACCTTCATCGTCAAAATTGCCCCCAATCCCAGGGATAACACATAAAGGCCCATCAACAACAGTTACATTATCACTAAACAGTTTATGCCCCCGCTTAAACTTAGTTGGCGAGTATCGCGAAAATGCCTTAGAAAGTTCAAACTGATGCCCGATAATCTCATGGATAAGGATGCCGCCGATACCCGGCGCAAATAAAATCGGGTGCCGCCCTGTTATTAAAAAACGTCTGGTCAGTTTGCGCCTTTTAATAAGCCAGTCACGCACGCGATTCATATCATCAACCATGCGCTCGCTTGCCTCGGTATAAAACCCCACAACATGCCTGGATTCGTCGGGTTTTTTACTATCCTCCATTACAAGCATTATAAACTCATGAGATTTCTCCAATAGATTTACAAGATTGCCTGGCAAATGAATAATAGCATGTGTCTTTGAATGGGCACGCCTTAATATTAGCCCTAGGCTTTCGAGAGACATTAATGCTTCATTATACAAGTGCCTTACCGTACCAGAGGCTATTGGGAGTGTTTCTTGTACGTCGCGGTTAATGAAAAATAATAATTTCACCTCTTTATCTGCACCTACTCCGCAACGCTGACCAAGCTGTGGAAGTAACTTTTTCCGTTATACAGTTCTTCATATGTGCCATGCTCAACCAACTCCCCATTTTTCATAACCAGTATCCCATCGCACTTTTCTAAGATGCCTTTCGAATATTTATGGGTTACGAAAATGCATGTAAGGCTTTCCATACTGATAATTGATGTTTCTATATCATTGGCTGTAATATTATCAAGGCTGGCTGTGGCTTCGTCCAAAATCATCACGTCACTACCCTTTAAGATAGAGCGGGCTATTGAGACACGTTGACGCTCACCGCCAGAGATTGTGCCTCCCCCCTCGCCAAGGACTGTATTCGAGCCATCCGGCAATACAGCTTCCACATCAAGAAGATTAGACTTCTGCAAGGCCGCATGATATTCAGCGTCGCTGTATTTATTGTATAAAGTCACGTTACTACGCAAAGTATCATCAAACAAAAACGCATTTTGCTGCAACAAAGAGAATACTTTATATAAATCGCCCCTATCTATATCGCGGACATTATGATTATCAATAAGCACATCGCCCACATATTCATCATAATACCCCATCACAAGTTTAGCCAGCGTGGTCTTGCCTGAGCCAGACGCGCCCACAATTGCATACTTGCCGCCTTTCTTGAAACTATAGTTTACGTTCTTTAACGCCCACACTTTGTCAGTGGCTTCGCTTTTGTCAGTGGCTTCGCTTTCGGTGGCATACGAAAAGCTTACATCCTTAAACTCAATGCCTCTTTCAACTGAGGTTAATCTTGCTGGACGGAGAGTTGTATCTTTTTGTGCCAATACATCCAATACGCGCTGACTTATATCCTTGACGGATTTTATATTGGCTAAATGATTGGCAACACTGCCCGCCGGTTGCATAATTGTGGAACTAAGAGCAATAATCGCTACTACTCCGCCAACTGTAACATCCCCACGCAACACAAAATAGCCTGCTACAAAGTAATTTAAAAATAGTACAGCCATGGCAATAGCCATGGTTAAGGCACCAACATCTGTTATTGCAGCACCGCTCCTATAAAGCGAACGCATTAAATGTGTAACAACTTTGTGGAAGCGTCTCTTAATATTTTCTTCAACCCCAAAGGTTTTGATTACGGCAAAACCCGAGAGGTAGTCCTTCGCTTTCTCGTTAAAGTTAATTGCACTTACACTTTGGCGAGACTGAGTTGAAGCCAATCTCTTACCAAAAACAATTGGCCCAACCAGCAGCATCGCACCCGAAGCAACAGATATAACCGCATTAAGAGGGCTTATCATTGCTGTGGCCACAATAGCCAATAAAACGCCCAATAAATCCTTTGTAAACTGAGCCATTGAAGTAAAATAATTTTGTGCGATAGTCTTGATGTCATTATTCATCATAGACAAATACTTCGCACTGTTTTCTTGATTAAAATTTGATATTTTTGTAGACAGTACACTTTCAAAGAAATCACCGCACAGCGTCCTGTATGACTTAAAAGCATACACAAAAAACATGCGGCCACTTAAAGCCACAGACACAAACAACAGCACAACCACAACCACAGCGATATACATGTATGATTGAAATGTGTCATGCCGCCCCGCCGCCAAAGAGTCTATTATATTCCCAAATAATAATTGCATATAAACGTTAATAACTTGTACAAAGCCGCCCAAAATAGCAGATAAGATCAGTATTACAGGGTGCGCCAATAGATATTTTTTCATACTAACCCCTCTATCCCCAAAACGCTTTTAATACTTTCTTACACAGCCTTGACACCACATTGGGGGAGTCCGACACTTCTATGTCATCTAAATTAAAGTCCGACTCAGCCATCGCAGCTTTCATTTCTTCACGCGATACAGTGGCAACGCCATGCTCCTCCATTTTACGTGCTTGTTCCCGCCTAAAATCTTCATGACTCTGCTCTGGTGGTTTTACAGCAAAGTATATCTTTGGCATTCTTAGTCCCTTCTTCTCTTTCTTTTCCATTTTGTTGCCTCCTTGTTGATGTGTATGTATGCAGCCTTTCATCGAAAGGCTGCACCATTGGAAGTCCTACCAGTATTTCTCCAATGGATTTGCAAGATTGCTGGCAAATGAATAATAGCATGTGTCTTTGAATGGGTGCACCTTTGAATTAGCTGTTTAATCACGATATAGTGTTTTCGCCACTGCCACCCACAACAATGAACCGCTCGTCTTCAACTTTAGCGATATGGGTACAAAACCGCATATTCTCAGTCTTATGTGTAACAAGAAAAATAATTTTATCAGTGCCATCAGCAAACATACGCGACAACACTTCTTTCTCCGTCTCTTCGTCAAGAGAACTGGTTGGCTCGTCCAAAATCACAATATCAGCTTTCTCTGTAAAATATCTTGCCAGCATAATACGCTGCTTATCGCCACCGGAAAGGTTTGCGCCATTCTCAAGTATAGGCTCATCCAAATCATGAAACTTTTGCAGAAAATCCAGCTTCCTGTACTCAGCCTCATCCGCTGGGTGCCGCCCAAAATTGAGGTTATCCAATATTGAGCCAGATATTATGGGCGTATCTTGCGAGTAATATGACACTAATTTCAAGTAATCCTCATTCTTTAAATCCGATATAGGTATGTTGTCATTTACAAACACACCATCAGATTTGCGAAACTTCACGATAAGCTTCATTAGGGTGCTTTTACCCTTCCCACTTTCGCCTACAATGCCAACAATATCGCCTTTTTTAAAGCTGGCCGAAACGCCCTTAATAAGCAGTTTGTCACCGATAGCAACCTGTCCAATATCAAACCTAATGCTATCAATATGCTTGATGACTTGGTCTCCATCGGCTTCTAAAGCCTCTGAAACCTCGTCTAAGAAAACATTTGCGGACTTTACTGCTGCTATGGAGTTATTTGTGCTTGTTAAGCGGCTAACAGCTTGTGTGAAATACGGCATAACCAAAATAATAAATATCGCCGAACCAATAAAATTTTGGTCTTGAAGCATCATATACGCAAGCAATACAGTTAGCATATTGGCAAAGATAATATTAGCCGCAGAAAGACTAGATGACACACCCATTGCATAGTTATTAACCTTACCAACCAGCGACCATATCTTAAATTGAAGCCTTGCTATCAAAGGTATAATGTGATTATTATCAGCGTTTTGCTTAATAAAGTCAGTGCGCGAAACAATGGCATTTTGGTTGGCGATAGCTTTGGAGTTCTTTTCCCTAAGTTCAATAGAAAGTGTCCGCAACTTCTTGTTTAGCAGTTTAAACCCGATATATGTTATTGGCAGGGTACAAAACATAAGCAGTGCAATAAGCGGGCTCATTGTAGCTGATATCACAAGGGTAACGACGATTATGCCAATGTTTATTACAATTGACGGAATAGTGTACAAGTAAAAGCCAACATACGCCTCTATTACAGTATGCACATTATCTAAAATAGCCATAGGTTCTTTTTTTAAATAGTCATCATATGACATTTTAAATACCTTGCGGTATATAAGCTGTATTGCGTCAAAGTTAAACCGGGCCACAACCTTGTTATTTGCAAATACAATCACAAGCTCCAGTATATGGCCACCAAGCAACACAATGATAATTGTCATAACATGCCATACTGTAACCTGGATTTGGTTGTTGATTATATTGCTAAGTATCAATGGCGTGACAATAAACATCCCCGCGCTTATAACCCTCAACACAAAAAGAAATGTGTATGTTACTGGGTTTAGTGATTTATACAGATGCACCTGGCCAACCCTTTTTTTTGCATCCATTGTTATGCTGCCTCCTTTAACCGACAAAAACACGCCTTATGGTTTCACGTGCCGATTTGATTTGATAATCACAACAATATTCGCATATGTGTTCGATATCACCATATACCCTGTATGCGGCAGCTCTACAACCGCCATTGCAAAATTGTCTGGCACTACATCCTTCACACTTTATGTGTTCTTTTTCACAAATTGCCGCCATTATATCGTTTATCTCATTGTTGTCATACAACTGTTTCCAATCATCATCAAATATGTTACCCATGCAAAACTCTGGCATCATCATCATTTGACAGGGAAATATGTCACCGGTATGATTTATTGCCAAAATAGTATCTCCTGCCCCGCATCGGTTAGTTGTACTGAGTTCATCATCATATAGCTTGTATTTATCATAGTCCGGCATGTGGCAAATCTCGTTCACATGTGACGGGGCAAAGAGTATTTTAATATGTTCGATTTTGTGATTGTTAAGCAGGACTGTTAACTCTTCGGCCTCCTCTTCAAGGCCACGCACAATTACAGAGCGTACGCTTATTTTATCTGGGTGCCGCCCTGCAACTTCGAGTATATTCTGCAAGACGTCATAATTTTCTATGCCACTACGCTTAGATGTTGACAAGCTATCTAGGCTTACTATGCACTTATCTATAAGGGTAAAAACTTCATTATTAACAGTTACCAGTGTTCCATTTGTTAGCAATGTTACATGAAGTCCTAGCTGCTTTGCGTGTTCTACCAAATCATATAACCATGGGTAAAGTAGCGGTTCACCCCCTGTTAAAATTATGTTTTTCAAACCTTCAGCATATAGCTTATCCAATGCTTCTTTCCATCTCGCAAGGCCTAAAGTTGGGCACTGCTCGACCAACAAGTTTGCATTATAACAATACTCGCAGGATAAATTGCACTCAAGCGTTAGATGCAAATAAATTGTAATTATCTGTCTTTGACGGTCGGGTGTTTCCGCATGCCGCCTTAGAGAGTAATACTGCTCTAAGTTTTTAAATAGTATCCCGTTGTTTAGAAAAACCTCTATTTGCTCTTCCGACAAGTCCTCATATATATTGTCAAATGATTCATCAGAAGCACATTTTTGCAAGTATTTGTATACCTCTTTGTGTACTACCGAGAATGAGTGGGAAAAAGAGTTGTATACACCTACACAATCAGGGCTGCCGATATCATTTATAACGGTTAAATCGCTGCTGAGATACATAATTTATCCTCCAAACATAAACATTTTTGATTTATTTTGAAAAAGCGAAGGCGTATCATTATATACACCTTCGCTTGTGTTGCTTAACCTCCGCCAGTATGCTTACCGCAACCACATCTTTGTGGGCAGAAATACGTCGCAAGTTGTGGCGTAACAGGTACAGTTTTAACTGTTAAATCCTTTAGGTCCATGAGTTCACCACCTTCCTGATATAGTTTGTACATATTTTCATTGCAGAAAGCCTAGGGTGCAAATTACCCCATGTACATACATGAGATGCTGCTTAACCCCCGCCTACTTGACTACCACAACCACATCCATGATTTGGACAAGGGTTTGTTGGCATGCGCGGACTAATGGGTAAGTTCGCAACTGTCAATTCTCTTAAGCTCATGATTTCACCACCTTTCATTGTAAGAAATAATATATCCGCTTAGCTAAGGCGCAAATGTAAGCTGCCTGTAGTTATGTGTTGTGCTTGCATCCAGCAAATCGTGTTTCATGAGAAGAGTATACAGCCACCCCAAACCACCCACCACTGCGAATTGTGAAAATTTTTATTTTCAAAATTCGCAGTAAAACGACATCAAGATATATGCCATAATCCGACAAATTAAAAACCGCACCTAAGCTGCCAAATGGCAACAGATTCGATGCGGTTTATCTTGAGAGGAGAATGGAAATGAAAATGTATTTATCAGCAGTAAAGAAAATGTGCATGGTCTTAGCGGCAGCGGCACTAATGTTTACAGCAGTACCTCTAACACAAACGCACATCCATGAACACGGTAACAACTATATTGAGATAATGCCGTTTGACGAGTTTCCAGCAGAAGGCGGTGACGGCAAGGGCGACGGTGGCGGACGCCCTTAATCAAACTCAAATCCAAATCGCTCGCGAACAAGTCTTTGAGCTATCTTTATATGAGCTGCACGTCCATAGTCTTTAAACATCAAAAACCCATAATAAGCCATGGCGAAATATGCCTGGCTTTTTTCTTTTTCGCCTCGCTCATACAAACTATAGGCTCTATTCGCAGCAATCATGGGCAATGGGGATAACGCACCCCGGCTTTGCTCAAAGTTTTCTGCCTCATCCAATATTTCAAGTGCCTCTGTCCGTCTGTCCATTCTACCAAGGCACGTTGTATAATCTATCAAATTTCCATTATATACACGCGCTTTTTCGTATTCATCAACGTATCGCCTATCTATGTTTTCTAATAAGGACTCATATATTTTTGAGGCTCTTTTTAGCTCTCCTTTGTTCATATAATACCACGCAAGCCCACTGATTATAAATGATTCATCAAGAGTAAGAGGTTTGCGGCTAATATCTTTTTCATCAAAATTAGGCCATGTTAAACGCAGTGCTTCAAGTCGCATCACTTCATTGTCTGGATGGTCATCACCATTTTCTACTGCAAATAAAATAGTCTCAACCCTTTTAACAAACTGCAAGTTAGCCTTGCTTTTATAAGCCTTGTATTTTTTCAGCTTCTTTAATGCCTCGCTTGCTTGTTTGCTGTTTCCAATCATAAACAGCAACTGAATAAGATCCCTAAGTTCCCTTGCCTCAAAATCATCCTTGCGTAAGAAAAAATTACAATACAAAAGCGGATCCCGACCCAATCGCTGTAATATAGGCTCTACATAATGCATATGCGCTTTAATCTCGTTGTTTTCAATCTTGCTAAGGTTTGCAATACTGCATATGCCTTGAGACAATTCTTTTAAGCTTATACCTGCTTCTTCGCGCAATATGCGAATCATTTCACCAATATTCTTACAGGCCGGCACTGCTCCGCGCTTATATGGCTGCCGTTTAACCTGTGGGATATCCAGATTCTCCATACCATAGGTCTTAAACGTAACACCAAAATCATCATAAGCCTTGGCAAGAACATCATCAGCCCTAGCCTTTTCCCCAAGCAGTAAGAACCCTGCATAAACCATTCTCAGTATAGGCACAATATCACTATGCCTGTGAAGTGCTTGCAGTGCGTAGGCTTTATTCAATAAAAAATCCGGCACCCTTATCCCTATATTGCGTATAGCGGATATGTGAATCCCAAGCTCACACGTATCCAGTGCATCATTAAACGCACCAATCTTTAGCTGACAGTCAACCAACGACAACAATAACGGCGCAACCCGCCTGTCCCTCTCGCGTTCTCCCGTCGGAAGTCGTTGCAGGCCGCTCACAGTTTCGGCAAGTATCTTTATTGCTGCTTTCAGTTCACCCTTCCTTGCATATATCCGCGCCAAGGTATGAAACAACTCCGGTTCTTCAAACAACAAGACCTTGTCACCGGGGCTGTTTTCGTCAAGGTCATCGTAGGTTATACCTATCCCGTCAAGCACCATTGGCAAAATTTCATCATCGAGTTTTCCTTGAAGTTCCAGCAACCTAGCCCCCTGGCTTAACAAAAATTGCTGTCCTATCTCGTTAGCACTTAAATCCTCTATTAAAGATATTTCATCATAAAGGCCACGTGCCATTTCAATATCATTACAGTCCAATGCTTGTACCAACTCATCACACAATGCATACACCCACAAGGGCTGTCCCTCAAAATGGGCGCAAATAAATTCATCCAAAGGCGCCCCTAATTTATCCAACACATGGCTAAGCGAGTCCTCTCGAGGCAATTGCCCCCCCTTCTCCAAGCGGTGCATCACAGGCGCGTAAAACGCCAGTTCGTCAAGCAGCCTCTCTTGCTGCCAACCCCTACGCTGGCGCAACTCATTCATTGTCTGACCAAAATACACAACTGACATAATACCCCCACTGCCTTACAACAGAAAGGCCAAAAACGTTACCCGCCCAGTTTTTCTCCCTTTGACAAAAGCTTTCCAGCCCGCTAAAACCGGGGTTTTTCCATTTTGGGGAAAAGCGATTCAATACAAGCGTGGATGATTCTGATAAAGCCGCTATGACAAAGCCACAATGCATCCATCACACAATAAAACCCTACATAAGCGGCGCAAACAAATGCAAAAACGCATCAAAAAGCTGCATCAACGCCTGTGCCCTTCTTTCACCAAGCAGCACCTCCCGGCTTTGGTTCAATGTCTCAATTGCATCATCCCGCATCTCCAAAACCGAAGGTGTCTTATACAAAAGTGCCGCACATTCAAAGTGCAGATATAAACTCCTATAATCAAGATTAATTGTGCCAACAACCGCAACCTTATCATCACAGACAAAACTCTTTGCGTGCAAAAACCCAGGCGTAAACTCATAAATCCGCACCCCGGCCTCAAGCAAGCTATTGTAATACGACCTAGAAAGCCTAAACACAATCTTCTTATCCGGTATCCCAGGCATCACAATACGCACATCCACCCCACGCTTTGCAGCCATTTGCAGTGCGTGAATCATCTTCTCACTAATAATCAAATACGGCGTAAAGATATATACATAGTTAACCGCCTGGTCAAGAATATCCACATAAATATTCTCCCCCACCCTGTCATGCTCCAGCGGAGAATCCCCGTAGGGAAGGACAAAGCCCTCCGTACCCTCATCCACACACAAAGCATCATTCTCCTCAGTGCCCGCATCTACACTCGTAGCACCTTCGCACTCATTGCCCACATCTACACTCGAAGCACCTTCGCACTCAGTGCCCACATCTACACACGAAGCACCTTCGCACTCAGTGCCCACATCTACACTCGTAGCACCTTCGCACTCAACGCCCACAGCTACACTCGAAGCATCTTCGCCCGCGCCCCCACGATACAAAGTATGGTCATGAATACGCTCTTCCGCCTTACAAAAAGTATCCCACATTTCGATAAACATAAGGGAAAAACTCCATACACCCTCGCCCTTCAAACGCAGTCCGGAGTCCTTCCAAACACCCAGCCTGTCATTTTTACCAATATATTCATCCCCAATATTAATCCCGCCAACAAATGCAACCTCACCATCCACAACCAATATTTTCCTATGGTCGCGATTATTCATAAACACAAACATAAACGGTATCAATGGGTTAAACCGAAGCACAGCAATACCCATTCCCCTAAGCTCGGCAATATAAGCATTAGTAAACAACCTCTGGGAACCAAAATCATCAATAATCACACGCACTTCCACCCCCTCGGCAGCCTTGCGAATAAGCACCTCAAGAAGCTTGTTCCACATCTCACTCCTATGAATAATAAAAAACTCCAAAAAAATAAACCTCTTAGCCCGCTCAAGTGCACCCAACATATCGTCAAACATCAAATCCCCCATAGGGTAATACTTAGTAGCCGTGTCCATATACGCATGATATGACGAACTACGCCTTACATACTGCATAAGGCTATACATCCTATCGCACCCAACCTGCTTAGCATCCGGCAAGTTCTCATCACAATCAAGAAGCTTGGCAATAAGCGCATGCTCATTGACATGGTCAACAATCCGCCGCCGCGCCCGATGCTCTTTACCATACAAAAGATACATCATACCACCCACAGCCGGAAGCAGCAGCACAATAATAATCCAAGTAAGCTTATACGCCGAAGCCTCATCCTTCTTCAAGATAAACAAAAATACAAGAAAACTGATAAAAAACCCGATATACGATACAAAGGGAAAACGAATAATAATAAACACCGCAAGCCCAATAAACGCCGCAATCTGGAGTATAAGCAGCGACAATATAATCCCAAGCCTAAGCGACATTTTTCGAAGAACTTTTAACATAAACACCCCTCTTTCCAACATCTATTATGCCTAAATTTATGCCATATTTCAAGAAAATAACAAGAAAAAATACCATGCCCCAATTCCAAACAACACGCACAAACACCATACGCATACAGCACATGACAAACTCCAACTCATGCAAAAAGACCCATGGCCAAAACACCACGGGTCTGTCATATCATTTAGATACTATAAACCGCCATAACTGCGCCCGGTCATCCTCACTTGCAGAATCAATACCAATCCGCGGCGTAGTAATAAAAGCCAAGGGCGTCCCCTCCTCCAGCCAAAGCAAATCAGAAGTAGTATAGTCCTCCCGATTCAACTCCAACCCAATCTCCAGAGCCTTAGTAACCCGCCCAGGCCCAGATATCCCCATAACTCCATGTATAAGCACAGCCTCCGGCTCGCCCTCTCCGGCCGTCACAACATTCAGTAGCTTATGAATCCCATAACAAAGATAAACATAAGCAATCCCACCAGGCTCATACATTACAGCATTGCGCGGCGTCCTACCCCGGTGCGCATGGCAAGCCGTATCGCTTTCACCACAATAGGCCTCTGTCTCTGTTATAGGCAAGCGAACAACTCTTTCTCCAATCCTACGGCAAAGCAGCTTGCCTATCAAAAGCGGTGCCAATTGCAATGCCGGAAGCTTGTAATATTCAAGTGACAATCGCATAATATTCCTCGTTTCAAAAATACTAATACAAAGCACAACAGTTAAGCATAAATATACCATATTGTCCATAACAAAAAAGGCTTGCAACAATATTAATCGTCACAAGCCATTTTATTTCCTCCCCGACCAGGATTCGAACCAGGAACCTACCGGTTAACAGCCGGTTGCTCTACCGTTGAGCTATCGAGGATTATTAGTTATTTATATTGCTGTACTCACCTGCACAAAACCGCCCAGGAAAAGCAAGCAATAACGCCGCGCCTAAAAAGGACGCGGCGCACATTGAAGACTGAATACAAAGAAGGAAGACGAAGCAGATTCAAAAAAATCAATT
>Ga0123355_10003751_pt1 | contig 21959 bp, 24 predicted proteins | sample TergutEmb28metaG_3_FD_89872 | JGI IMG/M metagenome (GOLD analysis project Ga0123355, IMG submission 89872) | Embiratermes neotenicus P1 segment gut microbial communities from Petit-Saut dam, French Guiana - Emb289 P1 | ecosystem: Host-associated > Arthropoda: Insects > Digestive system > Gut ... | reverse complement strand
TTTTCGCCATTTTACTTTTGCGCTTCCTCGCAGATATACTCCGAATATGCGTCGTCAGCGCAAAAGCAAACTGACAAAAAAACGCTCGAAAATCTATCAAAAGCGAGATTCTAAACAGCTTCTGATTATCATATCAAAGCCTTGCAAGCTTAACTTCAATGTCAAGCCCTTCTCTTTTAATACGTTGGTTGAAGTATAAAACAGCAACAAATATGCCGTCCAGCGGCATTGTGGCAATTATAACGCCAAAACTTACAACCATAGAAATAATTAGCGATATCCCAATAAGAATAAACCCGGCCACTCCCATGTCAAAAGTTTCCGACAAAAAAATCACCAGCAAATAAAGGGCTTGCGTAACCCCGGAAAAAGACATGGCAATTACCATAATTGCTGTATACCAAAGCAACCGCATACCGGCAATTTTCCAAAATTCGCCCTTTATAAGCTCCCAAGAGCGCGTTAGGGCTTTAAAAAATATAACCCTTTCGAAGGCAGCTACGGCTATTGCAAGGGAAAATATATTTATATACAAAAGGAATGCCACAAAAAACATAAGGCATAAAACCACAAAAAGCCAGGGTGTGCGTTCTATTAAAAACACAGCAAACCCTGACCTTACACCTAAAAACATAAGCCCCGCAAAAGGCAATATAGCAATGACCTGAGCCAACAACGCGCTAAAAATGCGCCCTATTGCCCGGGGAATTTGCTTGTATGGGAATGGTAACTTGCGGCCGTGAAATGCCTGCCAGGACAGTAGTATAGGCCCTGCGTTTATCGCCGCCATCCAAAGCAAAAAAATTGGGACAATTATAGCTATAACAAGCAAAATAACACCAGCAACGGATGAAGCACTGTTGCCAACAGATGGACCAAACATATCCGGGACGGATATCGCTACAACCATAATAATTGCAAAAGACGCGACAAAAAATAGTATATATGAAGCAATAGTACAAATTGCCGCATACGCCATTTGTCTGCCAAATGATTTTTTGTATACATCTATGCTACGGTCCATAAGTTCCGCAGTGGTCATTGGATAGAAATCGTTCATTAGGTAGTTGCTCCTCTTAGAGCCCGTGTTCAATAATGGGATGTGCAAGTGGCGTGCAAATGGCGTGGTTTACAAGGAACCGCCGACGCAGCATACTCGGAAAAAGTCTGCAAGGAGGCGGTGACGCAGTAAATCGCGTCAGTTGCGCGCTAATTGCGCATCAGCTTATTGACCATAGGTTCTTAATTCATGCCACCTTCGGCGGGTGGCACAAGCGGTTAAAATTGCACGCAATTTTCACGCATTATAATACATCATACCAAGTTGGGTGCGATTAGACACATCCAGCTTTTCCATTATTACTACTATATTATTGCGCACAGTTCCTTCGCTTAAAAATAGACGCTCGGCAATTTCCTTATTAGTAAGGCCCTGGGCTACAAGCCTTGTGATATCTTGTTCGCGTTGGGTCAATTCTTGTAATGCGGTGTTTTCCTGTGGGGCAAGCTTTTTTAGAACATCGGTATCAAGTACGCTTGTGCCGTCTACCATGGTAAAAAGAGCCTTGGAAATTCCGCTTACCTTATCGGTTTTTAGCAAATACCCGTCTGCGCCTGCGCTTAAAGCTTGCTGGATGTTTGGCCTATCGTCGAAGGTGGTTAGCATCATTATTTTTACATGGGGGTGGCGGGTTTTTATCAATTTTGTAGCCGCGATACCGTCCATTCCCGGCATGCGAATATCCATAAGAACAGCGTCAAGCGGGGTGTTATCGCAAATGCCTGTGGCCTCTATCCCGTCCTGTGCGGTGGCAACAACTGTTATGCCATCCTGACGGGACAGGGTAATGGATAGGCTTTTTCTTATTAATGGGTCGTCGTCTACTATTAAAAGTCGCATGGGTGCTCCTTATATGTGGAATGACTATTTATGTCACAGGAACGCAAAACCGTCCATTCTTGCTTGCAATTTGTGCACACTACTGCGTCAACAAGTTGATTGCTTGCAATCAACTGCTCCTTGCGCACCATATGGTGCGCCGCGTCACGGTTTCCTTGTATTGCACAAAAATTGCTGCGCAATAATTGGACAGTTTTACATTCCTGTGACTATAAGTATAATCCTAGGGCAAAATCATGTGAAAGTCAAATTTTTTTGCGGAAAGATATTGGAAAAGTGACTATACGCAAAAAAGTCAGTTGGTGACTCACAGTCACCAACTGACTTTTTATAAAACTACGACATTTTCGGCTGCGTGCCCAAAGGCACGCAAGTTTGAGCCGTTATTAAAACCACCCCAAGCCCAAACGCCACATTCGCACGAAAGTTTAAATCGGATAATGCTGCAAATTCCGCCTGCAAAAACCGACGGGAGCCAAGCTGCCCATAGTTAAAAATCAACCTAGCATACCCCAGCCAGCCTTCCGGATAAAAAGCGGGCACCCATAAATCAATTTCCACCGCCCTAAACAAAAGCATGAAAACGAGAGCATTTGCCAGCATTATACCGCCCGCAATTAGCAAAAATGTTTTTTGCGGCTTTTGTTTTACTATTTGCCATGCGTAGCGGGTTGTGATTATGACAAAACCCAACACCGCCAGCACCAACAAAATATAACCCCGCAGAGCAATACTGTTTACATAGGAATTAAAGTCGGTAATTATATAGTCAGGGGAATGTCCTGTAGCCGCAAGTAATACCCGTGCTTCCAGCTGGGAAAAGCGGTTGTGCGTTTCGGGCATAACATATTGGATACCATCGCCGGTGACAGAAAATATTGTTATGGCTCCGGGTATCGTATATCGCCCGGCCTGGGCATGAGCCCAAAAAATACAAAAAACCGCAGCAAGAATCAGGAAAATGCCAATTGTTCTAATCATTGGTCTGCCACAACCCTTACACGGCTGTCTATTTCCACAGGGCGGTCGCTGGCAATTATTATTGGCCCGTTTACACTGCCGCCGCCAAATGTGGAAAAGGCGGTTACATGGTCGCCGCGTTCTATTATGCTAATACGTTCTTGTCTGGTGTAATAGCCGCGGCCAAACATGGCATTCCGTTCGCGGGTGATATATAATAAGAAATAACCCAGTGCATCCCGATGAATTGCGGCGTTGGGTATCGTATTTGCATGAATTTCCGAAAATTGCTCGATGGTTATTTCCGCACGTTCGCCGCCATGTATGCGAGTCTCGGTTGTGAAGGAAATTTCGGCTTGCAAACGTCCGCCGGTAGTAGTCATGCGACGAATTGTTCCCTGCAAGCCAATTTCGCCAAGAATAGGAATGTTAATTAAAACCGCGGTATTATTGGGCAGCAGTCCCATATGCTCTGGGAAAGTTGCGGCTATTGTGTACCGCTGGTTGTAGGTGCCAAGACGCATTACCAGGCGGTTATAGTCCACCATCATGCCGCTTTCAAGTCCCGCAGATATTTCGCGTACAATGCTTGCCTGGGCGGCATAGGTAGTGACAATGCCGGTTTCGGTTTCTACAGAGAACAGGGCACGGCTCTCGTTTGCCCAGTAGCCTTCGCGTACATAAACGGTAATGTTGCCCCTGTTTTGTGTGAAGAAGGCGGTGGTTTCGCTAAATTCCACAATGCCCTGGCTGTGGAAGGCAGAAGTAGTCATGCCCCTTTCCGGCAGAGCAACCACCACACCCGGCACGTTTAGAGAGTATATTGTATTCGAAAAAAATGTAAGAATTAACAGCACGCCTACAAAGGCAATGCCCAGTTTTGCGATTATTGATTTCATGTGCATAGTAAAATCCTCCTACTTAATGAGGGTATTTATTTTATCCCAGATAGCTGAATCCCTTCCACCATAAACTCCTGACCATATAAAAACACCAGCACACATGGCAAAAGATATAAAAATGATGCCGCAAAAATCATGTACGAATTACCCGTCGCCATCTGCGCAAGATACAGCGAAAGCGGCTCACGTGCGGCGTCAAGGAAAACCCGCGGGGCTTCAACCAAATTCCAATTTTCCACAAATGTAAGCATGGCAATGGCGGCAAGGGCCGGTTTAAACAGCGGTGCAATTACAAATGCAAGTGCACGCACATGCCCTGCGCCGTCTGTTTGCGCGGCTTCGGTGTAGTCTTTTGGCAGGTTGCGCAAAAATTGCCGCATAATAAACACACCAAAGGGGTTTACCATCCCAGGTAAAATAATTGCCCAGCGGGAATTAAGAATGCCAAGCCAATCTGCCATAAGAAAGTTTGGCACAAGGGTGACCTGTAGCGGCATTAGCATAACCACAATGTAAACCACAAAAACCCATTCCTTGAATCGGAAGCGGCTCATTTCAAAGGCATAGGCGGCCGGGGCGGAAATTAGCAGTTGCCCAAGTAAAATTGGCACTACCAAAAAAATAGAATTCCAATACCGTGCAAGATATGTGACATGCCCAAAAAGTAAGGACATATATTGCCCAAAACTAACAAAATCGGGTACAAGGGTAAGCCGCACAAAATGAAATGTTTCGTCGGCGTGTAGATAGTTGCCAGGGCGAATATTGTGGGTAAACCTTGTGAAAATTTCAAAACTGCCCATAAATGAGTTGGTAAAAATAATTGCCACCGGGAACAAAAACACCAACGCCAGCGCAGTCATGAACACAAACAATAGAACTGTTCCCATTCCGGTCATTCCTGCCCTGACCCGGAATATCCTTAACCTAGTCATAATTGGCCAGCCGCCTTTGCACAAACATCGTAATAACCACCACGGCGATGATTCCAAGGGCAAGTATATACGCCGCAGGTGCCAGCCGCTGATAATTAAGCGATGCAAACATATTATTCATAAAATGCTGCAGCATATAAATATTTGGCGACGGATGCGCACCCGACAGCAAATAAATTTCCCTAAACGACCTAAACGTTGCAAGTATGGACATCAGCAACACCATAAAATAGGTAGGCATCAGGTAAATAAACGTAACTCGCCAAAACTGCGTCCATCGTCCCGCCCCTTCAATGGCGGCGCATTCGTAGTATTCTTTTGGAATCATGTTAAGCCCGGCCTGGTACAGCACAATGTTAAAGCCCGCGTTCTTCCATATGAAAATTACAAGGATAATAACCAGCGCCCAATCCGTGGTTAGCCAATTAACAGGCGCGGCCCTAAAAAGCAGGCCGTTTAACGCCCCGTTAATCCCAAACATGCTTTGCCAAAAATGCACAACCGAACCCGACGGAACCACAAGCGGTAACAAAAAGAACATTGCAAACAGTTCCTTGCGCGGGGTTTTGCGTAGCAAAAGGGCAATTATAAGGGGCAGAATCATGTTAAGGGGGACGCTAATTCCCATAAAAATTAGGGTGTTGCGCATGGCAAGCCTAAATGCGGTATTGTTAAATGTGGCCGTGAAGTTTTGGAACCATACGAAATTGCGAGCTACCGGGTTGTCTATCATGGCCAGGTAAAACGAGTACAAAAACGGTACCAGAAAGAAGCCCAGTATACCCACAAGGCTTGGGATGGCGAGTGCCAGGAATAGTAACTCGTCGCGGGTGCGTAGCTTCATTTTACTCCATCTCCATCATGGCAAGGGTGACACGGTTTTGCAGGTACAGCGCGGCTTGTTCAGCGGTTATTAAGCCGTCGTTAAACTGGCCAAGCACTTCAAAAATAATATCCATTTCTATCACCCGCGGAGCATAAGTCATGCTAGCCATTGGCATTTCAAAAAGGGCTTCATATTCGCCTATGATTCTTTCCCTTTGCACATGTAAGGGTTCGTCAAGTTGGAAGCCCATACGGTTTAAACCCTGCACAGTGCTATTTAAATCTGCCTCCACACCCATGCGGAACGTGTCGCGCCTTACCGGGAACATAGTTACAAACCGCTGGTTTTCCGGTGCCATTGTAAAATTCACATAATGCCAGGCAAGAGCCTGTTCACGTTCGGTAGCTTGGGCGTTTAAAGCAAAACCACTCCAAGAGGTTATCATTAGCTCGCCTTGGTTGTTGGTTATCCGGGTAGGGTTTTGGAAAATAAAATCTTCTCTAAAGTTCAAATCGTATTGAAAGAGGTTAGACATGTCGAACTGGAACAAATATGTCTGGCCCCAGGCGGCTTCATCTTCAGGAGAGGTAAATCCGCCGCCAACTATCCAGCCGAAGGGTTTGGTTGGGTTGGTAAGAGCCCTTGCATGTGTAATCATGTCTATGAATTGCTGGTTATTGAAATCTACAAAGCCTGTTTCGAAGTCGAAGAAGTAGTGGATGTGGTATGTAACGCTGTACATAATGTCAAAGTTGCGGTCGAAATATAGATGGGTGTCGGCTTGGCTGTGCAGTTCCATAAGTTCTGACATGGTTATTGTTTCACGTTCTGCCAATGCTTCCGTAAGCCCCGGAATTGTACTGTTTGCCATAACCGGGCGATGAGCGAACCTAAGCGGCAGGTCATAAAGTCGGCCATTTATAGATGCGGCGTGGAAAACATTCATGAAAAAGTCGCCTTCGTAGAAATTCGGGTCGGCACGCATTGCCGGGAACCAGTCGGTTAAAAAACGGCGCGTGCTTGGGTCCATATGGTCTATAATTGCGCTGTCTATCACGGTTGGCGCGGTTCCCGTCATTAGCATAACGGATATTTGCTCTCGTGCCCGGTCCCAGTCGCCTGCAAAGTCGATTACTTCTACAGTTATGTGTGGGTTGGCGCGGCGGAAAGCGCGAAAAAAGTCTTCGTGTGTGTTACGGAATAGCACGGCAATGGTTAAGGTTTCGCCTTCCAGTTCCTCGAGAGGTGGCGGCGGCGGAGTTGGCCCCAGCGGCAAACCAGGTGTATGGGGTTGGGTTTCTGCTACGGCTTCGGCTATCTTTTCCTCTTCGGTTTCTCTGCCGCAACTTACCAGAGAAAGGCTCAAAACTGCCGTTATCATAAGCATTGTGCAAATTGTTAGCACCCAGCGTTTGGGCGTTGTGTCAAACAAAATGTTGGAAAGCCGCCTTTTCATTTTTTTGCCTCCGCCTGTTAGGGAATATGCCACTGCACCAAAGCGCGCGGCTTTTCTGCATGCCGCCTCTTGTTTTGCCGCAAGAAGCAGGGTTTGGCTATAAAGCTCCCGGTTCTCGTTGCCGGAATATTCGATTACGGTGTTGTCGCAGGCTTTTTCGGATTCTTCCAGGGCTTTGCGGTTCATTAGGTGAACAAGGGGGTTAAACCAGTGGATTGCAAGAGCCGCAAGGCATAGTAGCCGCGTTAGGATGTGGCGATGCTTAATGTGGGAAGTTTCGTGGAGTAAGGCTAGCGACAGGAGTCGCAAACTTTGGTTCACGTTGGCTTCGGGCAGTACAATTACCGGACGGAACATACCGTACATAACCGGCACGGAAATTATTGGGCAGGACTTCAACGTTACCGGACGTTTTATGCCCAGTCCGCAACAAGTTAAAATGTGCAGGTTGTAAATTGGGCCGGATGTGATTTTTTTGCTGTGGGCTTTTAGCCTGCGGACAAATATCGCGTGGCGTATTGCCCAGGTTAATGTAAAAAATGTAACGCCCATTGCCCATATGGCGGTTAGGAGTTGGGGTAGGATGAGTGGTTTTGCTATGGTGGTTTGTAAGGTGTACAGGATACGGGCGGTGAATAGTAGGAGGCCTCCACCATCCATCATTGCGAGCGCAGCGAAGCAATCTGCTACCGACCCCGCCACACTATAGTCTTGCCGATAGTAGCTTGCTTCGTCGGGATAAATCCCTCCTCGTAATGACAGGTCGGGGCTTTGTTCAACATTTATTGCGATCCCCACGTCCATCATTGCAAGGGTCGCGGAGCAATCCATCAGCATCGCTACACTATACTCTTGCTGATAGTAGATTGCTTCGTCGGGATAAATCCTTCCCCGCAATGATGGGCGTGGGGGCTGCCGCACCCCCATCCACTCACCAACCGCTTCCACCTGCTCTGCTACAGCGGTCATCTCCGGCAAACCAGGCCTAAACGGAACAAGCAACCCCACCGCCACAATAACCCAACAAAAGTACCGTTTTGCGGGGCTGGTTTTCTTCCCAAACATTTTGCTGAACAGAAGTAACAACAATATCACCGCCGACATTATCAACGATATCTCCAATAAAACAAAAATATTCACGTTTATGGCTCCTTCCGCTGGTTGTCTTTAATCCAGGCGTCAAGCTCTGTCAAGTCGTCATCGTTTACGCCGTCAGAAAACAGCGCGCTCATAAGCCCCGTAATAGAGTTTTTATGAAAAATGTCCATAAACCGCCCTGTGGCTTGGGTCAAATACGCCTCTTGCGTTACGAGAGGCGTGTAAAACCGCTCCTTGCCTTGCTTTTCGCTGGAGAGGAAATTTTTCTCTACCAAGCGGTTAAGTAATGTGTACACTGTTTGCGGCTTCCAGCCTCGCTGGGGCTCTGCCAAATCTGCCACCTGCGTTTTAGAAATGGGAACGGGTTGCCCCCAGATAATTTGCATTATGGCAAATTCGGAATCGGGAAGTTGGGGATATGGTTTCATGACTAATCGCCTCCAAATAAAATAAAAGACAAATGTAATTTTGAATATATTACATTTGTCTTTTTTGTTTGTCAAGTATTATTTGGGTGTGTTCGATAATTCGCTTGTGCCGAATTTGCGAACACACCCTTATTAATCCATCCTCTTCTCCGCCTGCATCTCTCCTGCGGTTTTAACCACATCGCTACCGTATTTTATCTGTAATTTTAGCATTGCATCATCGGCTTTTGTCATTTTTTCCTTCTCTGCTTCGCCAAACAAAGACATTTGCATTCCCGGTGAATTGGTAAGCCCACTTACGGAAATGCCAATGAGCCGCACGGCGCGCCTTTCTATTTTATCCAGCAAAACCTCAGCGGTTTTGTAAATTTCCTGTGTTCTGTTGGTGGCGTCCCCGGTTTTGCTGCGGGTTACAGATTGCATGTTTGCATTGGCGTACGTAGCCTTTACCGTCACGGTGCAGCAGTAAATTCCCTGGGTACGCAAATCGAAACTAAGCTTGCGGGCAATAAGCAGCAGCACATCGCGCAAATAATCGAAATCGCTAATGTCTGTTTGAAAGGTATGCTCTGTGCCAATGGATTTTTGCTGGGCGTATGGCGTCACGCGGCGGTCGTCTATGCCATCTGCAAGTTCTACTATTTGCGCGCCATGCTTGCCGAACATTTTTGCTACAACTTCGCGGTTTTCTAAAATATGGCGGACAGTTGTAATCCCCCGGCGTGCAAATTCGGCGGCAGTTTTGGCTCCCACACCGTACACAATACGTACAGGGCGGTCAATTATCAAATCGTACAAATCTTGCCTGGTCAAAATTTCAAAAAAACCGTCCGGCTTTTTTTCTTCGCTTGCAAGCTTCGCGCTCATCATGGAATATCCAATGCCAACTGAACATGTAAGTCCAACTTCTTCCTTTGTACGCCGTTTAATTTCAAAAGCCGTCGCTTTTGCTCCACCAAACAAATGAGCCGAGTAGGTTACATCTAAAAAACCTTCGTCCAGGGAAATATATTCGCAAATATCGGTATAGGTCTCCCATATTTTGCGAATTTGCCGGGACGCTTCGTAGTATTTTTCGCCATTTGGGTGCATGTAGGTTCCATGTGGGCAGCGGCGGTACGCCTCGCTAATTGGCATTGCAGAGCGCACACCAAAAACACGGGCCTCGTAGCTGCATGTTGCAACTACGCCCCGCTCGCCGGGTAACGAGCCTATTATTAAGGGTTTGCCCGCAAGATCCGGGTTGTCCCGCACTTCCACCGCCGCAAAAAATGCGTCCATGTCTACATGGATGATTTGTTTTTTACTGTCCACCTGCGGAGTAATAATTACCTTTGACGAGTGTAGTTGTATGTTAAAACTCTGCCTCGTAGTGTTAAATTGTCGTCATCAACTTCAAAATTCCAGCGGGATGGGCGGTTGCATAAATCGCCACATAGGCCAAGGGTAGTGCACACAAGCAGCTCGCCATCTGCATTTACGCCCCAAAACAAGGCGGTGCCGGTCATTTCGCCTGTGCCATCTGCATTAAAAACATAGTAGGGCGAATCGCGCCACAGCCATGTGCCAACAAGTTCTTCCGGATGGGTGCTGTTTCCGCGTATGTCGTAGCCGGTTTCGCGCATTTCTGCCATGGCTTCCGAGAATGCTTCCTGAATTGCGCCGCAGGCCGTTAGGGATAATACGCAGAGTAATAAAATCGGGATTAGTTTTTTCATAAAAGCTCCTTATGTCGCCCACGCGGGGCGTTTTATTTACTATAGTTACAGGCTAGGGCGTGTTCCCACTATAAGAATGTGCAGATTTGCGAGCTTGATTTTTCGCAGGTTAGAGAGATTTTTGACGCCGCGTGTCCGAAGGCACGCAAGGAAAAAATTCGAAGAAGATGTGGAAACATCATGTACCGGCAAGAAGGCCGGACGCCGTAGGCGGCGTTTGCGCAGCAAACGTGCTGAAGCCGCAAAGATGTGCGTTCGTTAGTGGGAACACGCCCTAGCTATACCACTCGCCAACGGTTAACGGTATGTTTTTTTTATACATTTGTCCGGGTAGCACCACTCTTACTTCAAGCTCTGTTTTCATATACGGCAGCTTGCGAAAAAACAGCTGGGCCGCCAAAAATGCCGAAAGTTTTATGTCAAAGGGAATTTCGCTGTAGGCACCTACAATGTAACTCCTGGCAGAAAAACGCACATAACTTTCCTGGCAGAAAAGTTCTACTTTCATGTCTGCACCGGTGTTATTTATTATTTCAAGCATACCTTTGTCTTCGTATTTAAACGCTGTGCGATTCATTCTAAAAATCACGGGGGCGGTGCGCCTGTACACAATTTCTACTTCGTCGGTGCCTATGGTCACAACTTCCCTTGCGTATTTGCCAAAAATGGTTGAAGGATCTATGCTAAAATTTAGCGTTGCTTCAAGGTTCTCGTCAAAATCGCTTTGGATAAATCTGCTTGCATAGCAATTTAGCCAGGTTGACGCAGATTGCAATACAATTGGTGCATCAATATACCCGCAGTCAGATTTTTTTACGACTATGCTACCGTATAATATTCGATTATCACCGGGCTTTTGCATAAACTCCAAATTTCTATCGGAGATGACAGAAATGGTGGTTTTGTTTTTAAGCCCCGATAAAATGAAGAAATTATCCATAGCCCGTTCGCGATTAGAATCCTTGTGCAGGGACTCGTACACTTCCATATATTTATACCCAAGCGCAAGCAAAAGCATGTAAAATTCGCTATCTACAAAAAGGCGGCGGGCTTGGGCGGGATGGGTTTTTGCATATTCGAAAAAATCTTGCAGGTTGGCAATGGTTAGCCCTTCGGCGGTTAGGACAGACATTTTTGTAAGGCGTGCAGTTATGGGCAGCCTGGTTTCGCCACCACTTGTTGTAATGTAAGCATGACCTTCAACACTTTCGCCTGTTTTAATGCCCGCTTTTGCCGCGTTAAATGTGTAGGTAATTGTCTGGTTGTTGCCCTCCCATTCGGCAGGATCAAAGGTAAGCCCCGGACAACGGGAAAGTATTTGACCGGTTAAGGTACCGCTGCCTGCATTTTTTACAACAAAGCTGCCATCGTAGCGGTCCTTCGTTTCTATGTTAATTTCATCAGTACTTACATGCAGGGCGGGTAATGGGAACTCGAAGCGGCTCATGAGTGGTTAACCTCGGGGTTCTCCACCGGTGCGGAAGCCGTGGCAGGCTTTTCAAGCCCGAGATAACGTGGGTTGTCTAATTTTGAAGCAGCTCGGCTTGCATTCATAATTTTTTCTACGTTGGAACTTAAAGTATCATTAATTTCCTGTGCGGCGGTTTGGGTGTGCAGGTTTATAAATGCGCCAAGGCCGTCGCCTAAAGATTGGGTTAACCCCTGTAAGGATGTTTCGTAGCTGTGCAGGCTAGATTCCAGGGTTTGCTGGTTGCGTTCGATGTATTTTGCTTGCTGCGTTAGTGCTTCTTGCTGAATGACAAAGTGATTTACAGAGTCTTTCATTGTATTTATTGCGTCAACCAAGGTTAAAATTTGTGCAGATAATGAATTGCTATGTCCTTGCATGTGGGTTGCAAGCAGTTCCGAGGCAGATTGTAATTTCGCCGTTGAATGGGAAATACGTTCGCTTGAGTCGTTCATGGATGTTTGTAGGCGGGTAGCCTCGCTAAGGGCACTTTCCCAGCTTGCCAGGTTAGACTTTAAGGTGTCATTCATGTTTATAACTTTTTCATCCATGGCGGCGGCAACGGCGGGGCCAATTGTTTTTGTGGCTTCGGCCATGCTGTCGGACACTTTTGTCATTACCGTGGCCATTACATGGCCTATGTTTTCCATAGTTTCTTTATAGGTTGCGGATTGCTTGTCGATAACTTCCGTAAGGTCGTTTTTAAGGCGAAGTATTGCCCCGCTGGAATCGGATGCGTAAAACCTGCTTATTTCCCGCTCTACGAACATGTGCATCTCGTCTATAAGTTGACTTTTTGCAACCTTGGCGTTAAAGAAGGCCGTGAAAATACGGGTGATGACAAACGCCAGCACTGTAAGTGCGCTGTACATAAATGCGTATTCGTTAAACGCCAGTGCCAGAACCAGCCCAACCCAGATAAAGCCAATGTCCATGGCTTCTACAAATGGCAAAATGGCTTCGTATTTCCAGCCGAACAGGCTCATGGTTGCGACGGTGCGCTGCACAATTTGTGCCGTTGGCGCAGCCGACGCGGCGCGGTCTGCCGTGCGAATATACTCTGCCACGGTTTTGCGCAGCAACTTGTTTTTTATATTTGAAATGTCTGATTTTTCCTTAATCTCTTTGCGGGCGTCCATTTGAAATGTAAATAATGTGCCACGGAAATGCACATGGGCGATTATCCGCAGGGTGATGGAAACTATAACAAACACCAAATAAACCACCATGATAATTATGTGGTTATCTTGTTGGTTTAGGGCGTTGAACATGTTGTTGAAAAAATTTTGCATACGGACTATCCTCTGCTATATCGAATTTTCAATGCATTTATAGTAGATGTAAGACCGCCAAGGTTTTCCCAGCCGCCTTCAATTACATCTTTAAAGCCAACGGACGCCAGAATTTCTTTGTTTAGTTTCTTCTTCATTCTGTCGTTGGCGAAGAGGGTAGCGTCTTTTGTGCCTTGATCCTGCTCAAGTTTTTTAACAAGGCTATCCAGCACTAGCTGGTTTGCCATACACCCTTTAGCTATTTGCATTTCTTCTATATATATAGCAATTTGGTTTTGCGTAGTATCAAACTTCGCCCGACAATCTGCTTGAAGCGTGCGGATTGCGTTCTCGCACAACGCAAAATCAAGTTGCTCTTTGTGGGAATTTGCGTATCGGTAAAAAATGAAGCCTAGCAAATTTGCGCCATCCACCGCAATAATAAAACGCCAGTTTATGTCTATCAGGTTTTTTCGCATTTTTTGTTGCCATGTGATGATATTTTCTGTTCCGGCAACGTTTTGTGAAATTATTGTATAGATTTGTTTTAGAAGGGGTACAAGTACGCCCCTGCGGAAGGAGTAGTCAAAAGCTGTTATCATTATGATATACCCCCTATATTACTGCACGGTACATGGCTTGCGCGTCTTCCTTGCGCACATTTTCCTTTATTTCAAGTACTTCGAATTTAGAAATTTTGTCGCCGAATTTTATTGCAATAACATCCCCTATTTTTACATTTATGCTTGCCTTGGCGGGCTTGTCGTTTACTTCTACTCGGCCCGCGTCGCAGGCTTCGTTGGCTATGGTGCGGCGTTTTATTATTCGGCTTACCTTTAAAAATTTATCGAGTCGCAATTTTTGCACGTCCTTTCTGTTCCAAAATGCTCCATTGCTATGTGGGGGATGCCCGCGTCCATAAACTCTTCGCCATAGGCGGTAAAGCCCAATTTTTCGTAAAATTTGCGGGCGTGGATTTGGGCGTGCAGGATTTGCCGCTCGCTTCCCATAGTAACACAAGCGTCTATTAATGCCTGCATAACACCTGTGGCAATGCCGCGCCCCCGGTGACTTTTTATGGTTGCAACGCGACCAATAATAAAATCATCATTGGTTACCATTATTCTGCCGGTACTAACGGGCTTTTCAGTATCGTATGCCACCAGGTGGATGCACGCGCCATCGGTACCATCGTGTTCGTCGGCCACAGGTACGGACTGTTCTTTTACAAAAACCTCGTCGCGGATTACGTGGGCATCGGTCAGGGGATCGCGGTCGCCAAAAAACCATTGTAAAGTTAACATTACAAAACCGCCCCCATCATCCATTGTAAATCTGTCATTATAAAACCGCTCCTATCATCCGGTGCAAATATATCATTTCAAAACCGCCTCAATTATACGTTCGCTGGCTTTGCCATCCCCAAATGGGTTTGGCACTGCCGCCATTTTTTTATATGCCGCTGCGTCGGTTAATAAGCGGGTTGTCTCATCATATATATCATCTTCGTTTACACCCGCCAGTATAAGCGTACCCGCCGCCAAACCTTCCGGGCGTTCCGTTACTTCCCGCATAACAATTGCGGGCAGGTTAAAAGACGGTGCTTCTTCCTGTATGCCGCCGGAGTCGGTCAGCACCAAATATGCGCGCCTCATAAGATTATGCATGTCAAAAACGTCCAGCGGTTCGGTTAAAAGTACCCGTTCTTGATCGCCTAAAATCCTGTATGCAGGTTCTTTAACCGCCAAACCCGGGTGAACAGGCCATACCAAAAACACGTCGGGGTTATCTTGCACAATGCGTTTTGCTGCATTGCAGATATTCTCCATTGGTTGGCCGCGATTTTCCATGCGGTGGGCAGTCATTAAAATTATACGTTTTGTAAAATCTATGCTGTTTAGGGATTCTGTCTGAAATTTGTAATCGTCTTGGGTCGTATAGCGGATAAGGTCAATTGCGGTGTTGCCTGTTATGGAAATAAGACCTGCAGCAATGTTTTCCTTCAGTAAGTTATCCCTAGACTGGGTGGTGGGCGCAAAGTACAGATCCGCAATAGCTGTTGTAATACGGCGGTTTATCTCCTCCGGATATGGGCGATATTTATCGTACGACCTAAGCCCCGCTTCCACATGGCCGACACTTACCTTGGCATAAAAGGCCGCAAGGGACGCGGCGAAAGTGGTGGTAGTATCGCCGTGTACCAGTAAGATGTCGGGTTTAAATTCCTCAAGGATGGGTGCAAGCCCAAGCAATACTTTTGTAGTGATATCCGTCAGCGTTTGGCCTACCGTCATAACGTTAAGGTCGAAGTCGGGGGTTATGCCAAATGGCTTTAGCATTTGGTCAAGTAGTTCGCGGTGCTGGGCGGTTACACATACTTTAGATTCTATCTGCGGGTGTTTTTCCATTGCCAGCACTAAGGGTATCATTTTTAAGGCTTCCGGGCGTGTGCCAAATACGGATAGAACTTTTTTCATTTAATCAGCTCCTGCAGGTATTATAGAATATGTACGGGAATTTGTCATCATATCGGAGTGTTTCTGCCACGGCAAGCGAATGATTACTGCTTTGGCTCACCTATTGAAATTTTTTTTACTTACAAAATTGCAAAATTTGCTTTCATCGTTTACAATACACAAGGTTAATATATATTTTTGGAAGGAATAGACATATGAGCAAAAAGAAAATTGCGGTACTAACGGGGGGCGGCGATGCGCCCGGACTAAATGCAGTAATCCACAGCCTTGTAAGGGCCTGTCATAGTATGATGGATTGCGAACTTATTGGCTACAAATTTGGCTACAGGGGGCTATACAATAACGACTTTGTGCCCCTAACTAGGGAAAGCACATCGGGCATATTGCACCGTGGCGGTTCGATACTGTATAACTCGAACAAAGATAATTTGTTTAACTATACCGTAGAAGAAAACGGCGTTAAAGTGCAAAAAGATGTTTCCGATATAGCCATTAAAAACATGAAGGACGCAGGTGTATACGCTTTGGTTGTACTTGGCGGCGACGGTACGCTAACAAGTGCCCGCGACTTTGGCCGCAAGGGTATTAATGTTGTGGGCGTACCCAAAACCATCGACAACGACCTTACTTCTACGGAAACTACCTACGGTTTTGATACTGCGGTTAACATCGTTACAGAAAACCTTGGCCGCTTGCATACCACGGCAGAAAGTCACCACCGTGTTCTAGTGGTGGAAGTTATGGGCCGCAGTGCAGGCTGGATTTGCTTGCACGCAGGCATAGCGGGCAGTGCCGACGTAATTTTAATTCCAGAGATTCCGTATAGCATGGAAGGAATCGTGAAAAAAATTAAAGAGCGCAGCGCAGTGGGCAAGCCATTTTCTATTATTGCAGTAACAGAAGGTGCGATAGAAAAAGGCGGACAAGCCATTGTTGGTAAAATTGTAGAAGACAGCCCCGACTCCATTCGTCATGGCGGAGTTGCGGCCTATATAGCAAGTAAATTAGAATCGTTGGTAGACCATGAAGTGCGCCACTGCGTACTCGGTCATATTCAACGCGGCGGCGATACTTCTGCCGCGGACAGAATCCTTTCCGCAAGATACGGCGTAAAAGCCGCCGAACTTATACGCGACGGCAAATTTGGCAACATGGTGGCCCTGCAAGGCGGCGAAATGACCTATGTACCATTCGAAGTAGTTCTTGGTGATGGTGAAATGGGGGAAACCAGCCGTGGCGGTGCAAAAACCGTAGACCCGAACGGCGAGCTTGTTAAAGTTGCCAAAGCAATGGGCATTTCTTTTGCGGATGTATAATATGGAATCTAGTAGGGGCGGGCCTTGTGTCCGCCCGTTTATTAAATGGGGGATTTTTGTCGTTGCGGTTGCAATTTTGTTGACATTTGACTTGCTATTAAAAAGCTGGGCAGCTACCAACATGCCAAGCCAACCGAGTCGGGATTTAATCCCAGGCCTTTTGGGTTTAACCTACACGAGCAACACTGGTGCGGCCTTTGGGCTTTTTGCTAACTTCGAGTGGGGCCGCTGGTTTTTAACTGCTGTAAAAATTCTACTAATGGGCGGGCTTTTATGGTTTTATCACAAAGTTCCCCAAAGAAAGAATATATGGCTTATCCGCATCCCCGTGATACTTGTTTTTGCGGGCGGTGTGGGCAATTTATACGACCGTGTTGCCTTTGGTTATGTACGGGATATGTTGGCATTTTTGTTTGTGAACTTTCCTATATTTAACTTGGCGGACGTATATGTGGTTGCTGGCTGCATTTTGGGCGCGTTGGTTATGTTTATTGTGAAGGATTTTTTATGATGCTTGTCATTTCTATGATGTATTCTGTGAACGGTGGAAATGACGCAGGTTAGGGTGTGTTCCGCTAAAAAACAAAAAGTTGTGATAAAATGACTTTACTAACTGGACAACTAAAACAGAGCCCGCACTTATGTATCACAAACAAATTTGACGTGCGTGTGCAAAATTTATACTTTGGGCAGGGGCCTAAAAAAATATGGGAATAATTATTTTCGGTGCTTCAGGTGCAGGCTCAACTACTCTTGGTAAAGAAATAGCACAACGACTTAAATATCAGTTTTTAGACATTGACGATTATCTTTGGTGCTGGACCACAGAGATACCGCTTACCGTTACACGTTCATGGGAAGAACGAACTAATGGTTTGATGAATGACATAAAAAAGCATCCCAATTTTGTTATAGCAGGCACAATATTTAATGATAGAGAACATTTTGATCCTTTACTTGATTTAGCAGTATTTATTTCAACACCTAAGGATATTTGTGCAGCGCGTGTCCATGCTAGAGAGTATGCTCGTTGGGGTAATAGAGTTTTGCCTGGAGGCGATATGTATAAATCCACTCGCTTTCATGGCGATTTTAAGATTATATGGCTAATGCTGAAAAATATGAAACAGCGGACGAATCGAAGTTCGGACGCAAACTACACGAGCAATGGATTGCAGAATTACACTGCCCTGTTTTATGTGTAGATGGAATGAATGATATTTCTAAAAATGCCGATTGGGTTATAGCACAATTTATTAAAGCGACTAAATAGTAAAAGCATTTGTAGCGTTATTTTCACACTTCACAGCACACATCCTAAATTTCAAGGGGGTCCACCCATGATTATCTACGGCACCACATATGACGAAAGTGAAACAGCTTTCATAAAGGAAAACAACCTTGGGGTAGAGGTTTTGCAGTACTCGAACCCATTGTTTGCTGACGCCTTTGAGCAAAACCACCCGCAAATTACGGAATATATATCCGGCGCAAGTGCCGTATCTATGCATGGTGCGTATCACGATACCTTTTATGCATCCGTTGACCCGCTAATTTGCGAAGTAGCAAAAAAACGGTTTTTGCAATCTATAGAAATTGCAACTTTCCATGGTATAAATCATGTGGTTTTCCATTCGTCCTACAGGCAATTTTTAAACGGCTCGTCGGCTATTGCAAGCGATGTTTTTGTAAAAACATCCGTGGCATTTTGGGACGATATGAAAAAGCATATCCCAAAAAACATGACCATCTATTTGGAAAATGTAGAGGACGCAGATCCTGAGCTGTTTTTGCAGGTGCTAGACGGCATAGCAAGCCAGCAAATTCGCTGCTGTTTTGACATTGGACATGCTTATTTTAACGGTCGCGACGTGTCGCTTAACCGCTGGATAGACGTTTTGCGTGACCATATTAGATACGTGCATGTTCATGACAACGATGGTATGTTTGACGACCATTTGCCACTTGGGCAGGGTTCTATTTTGCTGCCGGGTGCTATAAACAAAATCATGCACGCCGCAGGGGAAGACATCCCATTTATACTAGAATGCAATATACAAGAATCTGTGAAGTGGTTGCGCGATATTGGGTATGAAATCTAACATGACTGTCGATTGTACTTTTCAAAAAATAGTGCCCCCGGAATGTCACGGCCAGAGGATAGATGTGTTTCTAACGCTACCGTATCACTCTGCCGCCTCATGCCCTCCCGCACTTGATGCAGGTGACTTCCCTTCCATTTCCCGTGCCATGGCACAAAAATTATTAGCGGATGGGCATGTAACATTACATCGGTCACGTGGCCCAGCCATTGAAGAAGGGCAGCGCACACAAGCACATGTTTCCCACCACGCGGAATCCCCTAAGGTTGCCAAAAACTACAAAGTCACCGCCGGTGACATAATAACTTGCTACATTCCCCCGCCAACTGAAACCGACACCACTCCTGAAGACATTCCCCTTGACATCATATATGAAGACGATCATCTTCTTGTAATAAACAAACCCCGCGGTTTGGTAGTTCACCCGGGGGCGGGTAATTGGCATGGCACTTTGGTTAATGCTCTCTTGCACCACTGCGAATTATCTTCAATAGGTGGCGTTTTGCGCCCCGGTATCGTACACCGCCTGGATAAAGACACATCCGGGCTTATTGTGGTTGCCAAAAACGACATAACCCACCAAGGTCTGTCGGCGCAACTTGCGGATAATTCTATGGTTCGCGTTTACAACGCCCTGTGTGTTGGCAACATTAAACGCGACAAGATAAAAATAGACGCACCAATTGGCCGCCATCCAATAAACCGTAAAAAAATGATGAGCTTTAGGGACAGTGAGCGCAGCGAACGCTTCCCGTCCCGCATTAGGGACAGTGAGCGCAGCACCGACACAAAACGGCGAGCCCGTCATGCCGTGACATATGTAGAAGTACTTGAGCGTTTTGGCAAACACACATTAATTTCCGCCAAACTTGAAACCGGGCGCACCCACCAAATACGTGTACACATGGCACATATCGGGCACCCTGTGCTTGGCGACACGGTATACGGCGGCGGGAGCCCGTCTTTTGCCGGGCAAGGTCAGGTGCTTCATGCGGCAGAAATTGCATTTATCCACCCGGTAACTGGAAAAACCATGACATTCACTGCACCGCGGCCGCAGTATTTCACAAATGCTGTGGGGAAAGTGTACAGTCACTTAATATAGAAAACCGTCCGATATAACTAAGGGTGTGTTCGATAATTCCACTGCACCGCCTTTTCGAGTAAAAATTGCACTATGCGTCGTCGCAAAAAGCCTAGCACAATTTTTACTCGAAAATTCGGCACAAGCGAATTACCGAACACACCCAAGTAATTTAACGCAATACGAGGAAGCGACGACAGCGTGTACCTAAAGCCACGCGAGGACGAGCTGACGAAGCAGTGCGGAAAAATTACAAGTTATGCCGGACGGTTTTTAGTTTATGTGACTGTAAGGAATATAGCGTAAAGATAAATCATTTACTGGCGGAAAAAGTGCTTCTACCCTCATATTCGAGGGAGAAGTCCACTTTATCATTTTCTGTTTTCCGCTAATTCTCTCATTTGCTTTTTGTCTTTTATGAATTGGTCAAGAAATTTATCCGCGGCAACCAAGAGTATTAGACCGTACTCAATAGAGAGCAGATAGTTTCTAAAACTGTATGCCGCTTCCATTTCCCCAACATCTAAAAGCAACATCAATCGGGAAGCGGTCAAGGCGAACATATAAAACAAATAAAGCGAAGCCTTAAACGATACAAAATGCAATACTTTAGTTTTTCTGTTTGCCGATTTTCTTTTCTCTGCACTCTTTTTCAGCCTTAATAGATACAGTCTGTCAATCAACAGAACAATCGTTATAAGCGCAAGATTCCATATATAGGTGCGCAAAGCAAACCCCTCTACACCACGAGCAAAAATGCCAAAGTAAGTAAGCAAGCCATAACTTGCTGCCATAATAACGGCATAGAGGGTATAAAGAAGATAACTAACCACAGGTTTTTTTGTATACGGCATCATTGGCATTTGCGTTCACCCATTCCCTCAAAAATTGTGTACTGCGTTGGTTTTTTCGTCTTTATCATTAACAGATGCACAGTAACTCCTGCGCCAATGACACTCAAAAGAATGTAAGCCCAAAGGGTCTGCAATGCAACCATTGAGAGGGTAAGCGATACCCAAACAAAGATAATGCTTTTAATTTTCAACGACATGGGAACGCCTTGTTTTTCTTCATAATGCACAATGTATGTGCCAAAGAATGGAGAACGCCTAAGCCGTTGATAAAATTTGCGGTTGCTATATGAAAAGCACACAGCCGCTAATATCACAAATGGCGTTGTAGGCAATAATGGCATGAACACGCCTACAGCACCAATACCCAAAAATAAAAAACCCAAGACATTTACAAGCAAGCGTTTAGCTTTCATTTTTTTTGCGTTTTTTAATTCCAATGTAAGACATTATTTGCGGTATATGTTGGATAACGTGAATAACAATAAGCCCCAAGCCAATCCTTGCTGTTATGCCGTGTATGCGACCTATTCCAGATGTAAAACCCAAGTCGTTAAGAAATGGGGGGATTGCAATAAAGCCCGCAACGATTGAAATACACCAAACCACTAAAAGGAGCATATCAACTATGTATTTCCCTCTTAGTGTTTTGTTTAATTTCCCTGCAAAAAAAGACTTTGTACAGGCTTTTATCCATTTCCTATGTATGCAAATATGAACGGTAAAAAACAGAGCGCAAGCAGTACCTACAATGAAATGATAAGCCGCCCCACCCATACCGTCCCATCTTACGAATGAGAGGACGAGAAAAATCGTCATAAGAATATCCACTATTATTTTTGTGCGTTTATTGTTCATAATCAAATCTCCTTGTGAATGTTCGTCTTAACATATACGCTCAAAAATTGTGCTTGTCTGAAACCTCACATTTCGTCATACCACAAAAGCACGAACAAAGCTACAGAAATATTTTTGATTTTTCCACTTCTTTGAAAAGCCCTTAACAGCATCAATCCAATAACTAAATATTTCTACATTCCTAGAGCGTGTTCCCACTATAAGAATGCACAGATTTGCGAGCCTGATTTTTCGCAGGTTCGAGATATTTTTGACGCAGTGTGCCCAAAGGCACACAAGGAAAAAATTCGAAGAAGATGCGGAAACATC
>Ga0123355_10003750_pt1 | contig 21963 bp, 5 predicted proteins | sample TergutEmb28metaG_3_FD_89872 | JGI IMG/M metagenome (GOLD analysis project Ga0123355, IMG submission 89872) | Embiratermes neotenicus P1 segment gut microbial communities from Petit-Saut dam, French Guiana - Emb289 P1 | ecosystem: Host-associated > Arthropoda: Insects > Digestive system > Gut ... | reverse complement strand
GAATAAAAGACCAACTTGATGTCACTTGCTATTTTATTTCACTTCTTATGTGCTCAACATGTTTCGGACATTAATATATCCATCATCAGGAGCTTGCGGCTATTCTGTTGAATTACCACATTGTTCGTATTGTTCTTGGTTCGATGTGTGTTGGAAATTCAGTGTGGTTGGGTTGCAGTGGTGTCGAACCCAGAACAAGACGACCAATATGGTAATTCAACAGAATAGTCGCAAGCTCCTGATGATGGATATATTAATGTCCGAAACATGCTGAGCACATAAGAAGTGAAATAAAATAGCAAGTGATATCAAGTTGGTCTTTTATTCTTCAACTAGCCTTCAGCGTATTGAACTATGTAGTAGGGAACGTTCAATTTTGCTATCGGGATTTATATCACATGTCATTATTTATCGCCTGATTAGGACTGGGATCCTATTAAAATATCTGCTTAATGAACTGCTAATGACAGTCCGTATGAAGTCACAAAAAACTGTACCATATATACCATTTGGAATCTTTGCAACGAAAATGACAACTGGGTCTCTCTAAATTCGGGTGGGCGGAATAAGGGTCGAAGATGGGGGCGGGTGGGTTCGATTTCCAGAGCTGCGGGCCCCCCGGCCATCGACCTGAGCAGCTGCAAAGTTCCGTTCCACAAAACCGGACAAGGGGAGGTGACGGCAGGGCGACTGCACTGCCTACGAGTAACTGAAAAATGTAGCAGCAGTCAGCCAACTGCAGGTAGCACAGACCGCCTTAAGAACCTGATAGTCGCTCAGCACTATGATATTCCACCGCCACTTACAAAACCCAAGGCCTATTATCCTGATCATAAAAGCCACCGAAGAACAATAAGTCGATAGAGCCTGGGTCAATCCACACCTCCATGCCGCATTGCTAATTCTTTTAACATTGCGCTGTCTTCTACATCTAAGTCTGTCAAACAGACACTTACCATCAGATTTCAAATAAATAAATAAATAAAAAGTAATAATTTCTTGTTCACTCTCTTACGTGTGTCATATGAACTTCACATCTCAAAATTCATCATTGAATCTTCCTTATGCATATTTCGCGGAAAATGCAGATTGTAAAGGTTTATATTTTACAAATATTATACAAATTCATCATTGAATATTCCCTATGTATATTTCGCGGAAAATGCAGATTGTAAAGGTTTATATTATACAATTTTCTACCCAATTCTCTTACTCTGTCTTTAGCTCCAATATCCTCATCACCTTTCCTGAAACACTCCTACACCATTTTCTTTAATTAGGGCCAAAGCTCCAGTTCTACACACTCACATTAAGGAATAAAAGGAACTAAGAGTTCTGAGATGTTAAGACCTGTCGAGTTTATGACTTGAGATGTAAGGAAAGTACGCGGCCGTTTAGGAAAAGCTATTAGAAAAGGCTTTCTCTGAAGGTCGCGAGAAGAATGGAAGGAAAAACAGCAATAGACTTGAAGTAACAGGACGGTGCGAGGATCACTGGAGGGAAACGTCTCAGGATCATGTTCAGTGGCGGGCCACTGTATTAATGCTGTTGAAAATTCTTGTTGAATGACCAGGGTTAAATAGTTAGTTACCAGTGTAAATTCACATGATTCGACTATAGAAGGAAAACAAGATAAGGAATTCAGCACACGGCCTAATGCTGTGCAATTAAATCTGCCTCGAAGGGCATTAATATCTTTTTTTCGGAGTATATCAAAACACAAAACGCAGCTTCGCATTCAGTGGACTCACGTTTCTGCCTTCTATAGCAGATCTGCATCACAAGTTTCTTACCCAACGAAGAACTTCATTCTACGAAGCGCCTAGTACAGTAAGCACCCTCTTCTACATTCACTCTGCTTTATACAGAGCAGTCACTAAGAGCAATCTGTCTCTCGCATTGAGAGCACACGTCAGCGCCCAGCGTCCTTTACAGTCAACATATAAATTTATCGACCGCTATGGATCTCACTCGGTCATTGTAATTCTACTATATATGTCATTCTGTATTTTTATCTGCTTCTTTTTACGATCTGTCCACAAGCTATCATCCTTTGCTTTCCTTCACGTAGTGTATATCGTAAGCTGTGTTCACTTCAGGGAGCAACATACAGAATGTGAGACTCACCTTGCTACGCCCATATCTTTCCACTCGAAGGAAACACAATGCATGCATGTGTGTCCACATATATAGCGAAAGAAGTACAGAGTACAAAATATATGATATCATCTATCGTTTTGTATACGTGAAGCCTCGGAACCCACAAAGGCTACATCGTTCGGTCGCCACCACTTCCCTTGATATACCTTCGATACTCGGCGACAAAGCAGACACTACTTGAAAAAAATATTGAAGATTCTTCTTCATCAGAAATCCCTAAGTTAGTCCCACAAAGATATCTAAATTTTGCCGTCAATTCTGGTGTAAAATTGTCTGTCAGGTGGTAAAATGTAGTCAAAATATTCCGTGGTAATTATCAACATCTGTCCGTATAACCCACTGAGGGTTTACGGCCTTAACTGTGCTGCCATGAACAGCCATAGCTTTTTGATCCTGTGTTTTGTTCCGTTATACTCAAGTGGCAACTTTAAAGCAAGATTTGGCTGTTACGGCATTACTCCGAAGATTAAGGGCCCAAGATCTTCCAAAACGTAGGTATCTATTTACCATTCGAAACGATGTATCTCAGAACATAATCCTCAACAATAAGGTAATAATAATAATAATAATAATAATTGGCAATGGGAGATTTTGTTTAGATACATGCTGTCGTAATAGTAATTTAATAAGTAAGCTATTTGATGTACAGGTGCTTTAAGAGGAATTGTATTACGTTTAGAAGAAACATACCACTACATAACCTAAATCAATAACTACCGTTGCATCTCCAAATCCACGTATTTATTCTTGTCTGAATATTAAAACACATACTCACTAAACCAGTTTAGGCGTATATAAAATCTTTCACGTAATTAGGTATCTTTAAATTTCTTCCTAATGTAACATATCGCAATAATAACATTTGTTTTAGATTAAGAAAAGCCATCATACTTCTGTACGTCACACTACGAACGAAATAACTTAATTTAAAGAGGAAGATTGTTCTAATACACAAGTGAGAAAGACGCCACCTTCGAAGCGTGTCGTATTGCTTTCTTAACAGCTGAATGTTAAATATGTTCTTCACTCAACAGTGACATTCTGGTCTTTTTTTTCGTTATATTCTCTGCATAACCAGCAATTTTGCCTCCATAGACAAGATATTAACTGGTCTTTCTGAAAGAAACTGTAAATATATTTAATATCTATCACTTGAAGTTGCTTCCTCAGAAAGTTAAATTGTGCGTCTTCAAGTTGCCTAGGGAGCTTCTCGTCAGATACAAAGAGCAGCTGAGAATCCTTTGAGCAAGCAGTTGTTGGCATGCAATGTGTCAATGCAAAAAACCAACATAACTTAAATCATGTTTCACGGAGTAGAGGACACGGAAGGATTATTTACCATGAACTACGCGACGGGAAATCGACGAACAACTTGGAACCGGACATGTGAGGAGTATGTTAGAAGGCAGGTTTTTAAAATTTAAGTGTATGAAACAGGTTCTATGAAAGGTTCCTGTCAACACACTAACGAAAGTTCTAATTACTTTCAAATTATATCAAAGACAGGAAATTTATTGAATAGTTGAGCGAGTATCATCTTATTGCCAAAGACTGCTCCATTCAATTGGTTAAAAATTTTGCTTTTTTTTTTTTAAATTGACGAAGTGTTCCTTCAGAATCCTAGCTAGTATCATTAGAGCTCTGCCAACTCCATTGTCCTTATGGTAGAAACGTCAACGCACGAATTGCTCTGAAATCAATCGATCAATCCAATCTAACAATTTCTTTAATATCCTCTCTCTTTTCATTTTCCCGTACGAAGACTTGTATTTTCTGCTCAAAAAAAGTGTAGTAAAGAATGTCCGGGAAATCCATTTTACAGATCAAGAAATTCGTCTTCCATTTCACACTCCAATCAAGATTGGTTGAAGCCACCAGTACAGTATTTGGAAACTTAGTATGGGTTACGTCGCAGCCAAAAGGAACGCCTCAATGACGGTGAAACAGATTCGATACTGTCTGCCTCCACAGCCAACGGATTCGGCCACTTTCGTTCAGTATCGGCCACAGATCCTTCTAGTTTAATTCTAAGTTCATAAAAGATGGGAATATCAGTTTCTTGACTACGCTTGTGACTTTAACACTGGGGTGAAGACACAATCTAAATACCGCAAGAGATATCCTGGGAGTGAATCTCGATTTGGGGCTAGAAAAAACTGGTGTTGGTTGGTTATGCACACGTCTATGTCTTTTCTAAAATTTCTGTACAAAATCGTAATACACACAGAGAGAAATGAGTTTTTTGGAAATGTGATAAAATTCAATACTGTGGTAAAAGTTTAAAAAATCAGTTAATACACGCACAAAATTTAACGTCTCATTAAATTATGGGAATTCGTGTCAGAATTTAAGGGTCAAGGGTCAAAGTCCACGCTATGAAGAGAAAATGCATTACATAATTAAAAGTAATATGTACGAAATACCCTATGCAAAAATGCAGAGCACAGTCCTGTCCTAATTGAAATTTTTCGCAACCGTTGAGTCAAACGGTAAAAGCAATTCTTAAATGCGTAGACATATTTGGTCTCCCGGCATAGATAACAAATTTGGGCCAGCGATAAGGCATAGTAACTGCGCAGAGTAGCAGTACATAGAATAACACTTAGAAGTTACGTCTGCAGTGAGGGACCTCGTAGACGCCTGCTCATGGAAAAGTGAAATCAGCAAACAATATGAAGACACTGGTCTGTTTAAAAAAAAAAAAAAAAGAATTGTGCATACACCGGTACAGAGGATTAGAAGCTAGATCATGGCGTCGTAAAATGCATGCATTTGAACTGTGTAGCATTGCAAGTGTTATACCATGGGCCCCATTCTCAAATGTATTTTACAGTACACAAATACGATTATCTCATTGAAAATATATTACCGATACGCAAGTAACGATGACAAACGTTGACAGGCTGTTCTATAGATAGTATAATCCCGTCTACTTCCTAAAATGTTGAACATCATGATATTGGTCTACAAAACGACAGTTTCTTCACACGATTTGTAAGGAACTGGTCTGAGACACATTACGGGGGACGTTCACACATTATTCTTTCTTCAGATTTAGTCTTACTTTTATCGTTTACTCATGCTATAGGCTCACGTATGTCCTCTTGCCATTACACTGTCACTATTGCCTCTGAAAGGCATCATTTGAGGAATTTTGGCGTAAATTTTGAGGAAGATTTCGTTTTAGGAGTCGGTTTACAATTCGGTTTATATTTTTAGCCTACATTCTTTAAGGAAAACAAAACGGGGAAAACAGACATACTACTTGTTCCCAGAACTTCTTGCTTATGTTAATTTCCTTGGTCTGTTTTCTCTGCATTTCCCCCACACATCCGAAACTCGGATAGCGTAGTTTGTATAGAGACTAGTCGACGTGCTGTATGACCGAAGCAGCATGGTTTGATTCTCAGTGGAAACAATAAATTCTTCTCTTTTTCAAAGAGTCCAAACAAGTCTAGGTCCTACTCAGCGCCCTATGCAATCGGTATCTGGGGTCCTTTCCTTTTGGTTTTACCGCTAGAGGCTTGAAGCTGAACACTGAACTCCAATTCCGAAGTTAAGATTTAGTGGAGCTGTACCTACATCCCCCACGTCACGTCATTGCGTACACAGGCGCGAATTTACTTTTTACCAGTCCGCGTTCTCTCTGCACTCTTCATCAGTGCAGTGGTTACACATTTCTTTCCTATTACTGCCCGTTACTTTATAAACAATGAAAACTCTTAGCGCAATTAAAATTCCCATTGAAGAATTAAAATTAGCTACAAAACATGGAGTGTGTATATCTTATGCCGTGTATTGTGTTTTGTGTGTTGGCGATGGTGTTATGTGTTAATCCACTTACCGTTGTACTGTAAGGCAGGTGGTGACTACTAGACCTTTAGATATAGAAAGGAACTAATCAAACAACTGGTAGGTCCAGCAACGCAAGCTCTTTGCCTTTTCATTTTTTTTTTTTGTACTTACAGGATTTTACACATCAAACAATATATCCAAAGACGAAGTTAAACTCATTTTGAAAATAGTCTAGGGTTATGGTTTGGTTTGCTAGTAGCACCAGCTTTTAATGCAAACAGCCTGCCGATTAGTCGAAATATACGTCAAGTTTACTGCCGTTTTAAAGGAAAGAAATAAAAACGTCTTTTCATGGAAGCGGAAATAAACCCTGGAATGTACACCACACAGGACGACGCACGTGACCAGATGGATCCTTTTGGTTAGGAGCATTGTCTTCTCCGAGTCACGATCCCCACGTTATTGTCAAGTCCATGCAAGGAAAGCAAAGAAACTCACGTACGATATTACGATATTACGTAAGCAAATGTAAATTCTCTATGCCGAAACGTAGAGCTGACCGCTCGTCTCCTTCTAATGCCAAAGTTAAACATTCTTGGAATTTCAGGCCTTTCTCTTTCCCTTATAATTCCAGCGCATCACGACGTGGCACTTAATTTTAAGAGACATGGCTAAAAATTGTATGATAATAAAAATTTAATTATACGGCAGAAAAAAAAATTAAATTTTACAGGACTATGCTTAATCTTGTTCTTTATATAAAAATAAATTAAGTTTCATAAGAAAAACTCGTAAAATCCTAGAGGTATTACGATAATGACTTCAACATCAGCTTCTAAGGTCCGCAGTATGAAGTACTGAAAACACCATAACCAAATTACCCACGCCAAACTCCGAAAATAACAGAAATATGACAGAGGCACACAGACAGACTGGTTCATTAGCGTAATATTATGCAACATGGTTTTCATAAAGCAAATCCTGTATGAAAGCAGAAACCTGTTTTTACTGTGCCTGTTCCTACGTTCACGTCATTCCTCTGCGCTACATTGTCAGTTTGTCACTTGTTGCTATGAACAGGTATTTGACGTAATACATATCAGTATTACGTCTGCAGAGAGGGGTAGTATTTTAGAAGCCAGTTGTATATTACCTGAAAATCAAACTGGGTATCCTGCAGTACAACCGGACCAAAATTCGCTATGAACAGCTGCCTTAGTCTGATGTAGTGTGATTAAATATAGGCCTTTGTTTTTTTTTGTTTCTTTTGTTTTTTGCATTTACTAACGTCTGTCCTAAATGTGAGGACACTATATTGCAAACCGTATTAACTGATACGTTTTATCTCACCCTTCTAGAGATATGCTTTGCATAAAGCCCGAGCTTTGTATTAAGTGGTAAGGCTATCAAAAAGTATGAAGTTTAAGATATGCATAAATAATTTTGCCTGTTGTTGTGTATGGGTGTAAAAATTTGTCTGTCACATTGAGTGAGGAACGTAGGATGATAGTATTCGAGAATAGGACGTTAAGAAGGATATTTGGACCCAAGACAGACGAGGTAACAGGACAGTGGAGAAGACTACACACCGAGGATTTTTTATGATCTGTACAACTCGCCAAGTATTGTTCGGGTGACAAAATCAAGTAGAATGAGATGGACGGGGCCTGTAGCACGTATGTTGGAGAGGAGAGGTGCATACAGGATTTGGGTGAGGAAACCTAAGGGAAAGAGTCCACTTGGGAGACTCTGTTGTCGATGGGGATAACAAATTTTATCTTTAATAAGCGGAATAGAGGTTGGACTGGATTCATCAGGCTCAGGATATGAGTGTTGGAGGGCTGTTGTGAATGAGGTAATGAACTTTGTGTTCCATAAAACATGTGAAATTTCTTGACTAGTTGAGAAACTGTTAGCTTCTCAAGAAGAACTCTGCTCCGTGTAGTTAGTTGGTTAGTTAGTTAGTTAGTTGGTTGGTTGGTTGGTTAGTTAGCCAGCTAGCTAGCTTGCTTGCTAGCTCATTGGAAGGATATAGAATTTAAATTTCTTGGTTTCAAAGGCTAGCTCTTACGGTAGAAACGTTTATGGTTAGCCCTGCAATATACTTTCCTGCCTCGTTCTTCGCAAGAAAAAAGGGTAATGTGATGTATATGGGCAGAAGAAAGTTTTGTGACGTAGATGTGTTATTTAGGTGACTCGCATTTTGTTGTTGACTTTTTATTTTTAAGTGTTTTCTGAGCGAGGTTGTCAATTACTAACACTACGTACGGTCGGTAACAGATAACCGAATATGGAGCGCTGGCGGAATTACACCGACAGGGAAAGCCGAAGTACTCTAACAAGGACCTTTCCGCATTTCTCACCACATAGCCAACAATGAGTTCGATATATTAGTTAGTACTCGGAAATAGACCTTAATAGGTGCAATGGACGCAATAGGGTAGGTTTCATAAAATTATTTGTTACAATATGACGACAAAATTACTACCAATTTCCGAAAAGTTAGGTGTTCTCAGCTAATAAGACAGCTGAAAAATCTCAATATAAACTTCTGAGTCATTCAATTCCAATGTTTTCGGGTACGCATTTGTCCAAGTGTTGTGTCACCAAATTCTATGCTTCACAACCACAATCATGAGAAAATACTGCTGGGACCGGGAAATGCTAATTCGGGTTATTAATTTGCTTCTGCATTAATTAATGTCTTCCAAAATTCAAGTTCATTTCGATTTATAATGTTAGGATTATGGCTCTCATTACTACAGTGTATTTACATTTGAAACAGCCGGTACACGACAGCTAAGTCAATTCTCACGGGAACCACTCATCCGGATCTAGAGGAACGAATTGAAGCGCTGCTGCCCCCTGGACGGTGTCAGTTTTTCGTTGCCCAGAGAAATGAACATACACTTCCAGACGAACATTTTGAATCCTGCCTACCTTTTTCTTTACTTCCCTTCGATTTAGACTTTTCTTTCTGCAACACTATTCCATAACACGTTACGCTTCTGTGCTTAGACGAAAGGTAATTGTATTGGTGTAGAACCACAGACGGAACCGTTTTTCGTCAATTCAAAGGAGGATCGACTTCCTTTATATCATTGCAAAGTTCTGCTCTTGAAGAACAAGTTCCTTTTACGAGGGTAAAAAACTTCTGAAGAATTCAGCTATATGAAATTGCAGTCTCTTTCGATTTTCTTGTTATAATATGTATAAAACACACACACACACTCACTTGAAATAAGAATATGTAAAATGCCTTTCTGCCGATAAGAGACAATTATAATAAAGTATTTATCACACAACATTTTTTATTAGGTTAAGACTGGAGCTAAAAACGGTCGGGACAGCGTAGTCAGTACAGCGACTCGTTGCAGAGTGAACGGTCCGGGGCTCGAACCCAGGTGATGAAAAGTATTTTCGTACTCCCGAGGCCCACACATCCTCCTAAATAATGGGTAATGTGTCCCTTTCCCTGCGGTAAAGCGTCCGAGGTTTAACGTTGACCAGCTACCCCCCACCTAGCGCCGAAGTTCAAGAAAGGGTTCCACTGCACTTGGTCCTTCCTTGACTTCATGGCATGTTATAGAGAAAACTTTATAATCTTTATAGGGATATGACAAATGTTGTCTAAAAGCTTGAATCCAAGAAGCCAATCACTAAACATGATTGAAGGCTAATATTTAAATTTCTCTTAAAGGAATATGACACGAAGACGTACACTGGACTGAATTGCTTCCAGAATCGGATTCTATTGACCATGATGGCGAATGTTCGGGTTCCATAAGAAAAGGGAATATTTTTTACCGGGTACTACTTATTAGATTCTCAAATAGAACACTGTTCTATTGGGCACCTCTTCTCTCTTCTCCTTCCTCACTCCTGAAAAACCCGCGCTAGACCCACGTTTTAGCAACAGTGTGTAATCCGTCACTTGTCACGAAGCCACATCCGGTGCCCCGTCAAATATTCGTTGGTTAAAGTGATGATACTCCTGGGCTGCACACAGAAATGAAGGGGGTCAGCATGCAGTGTCTACCTGCGCTCGGCAGTGGTACCAACCAAGCCATTGATCCAGCTACATCTCTGCAGTACAAAGGCAGGGGTTTCTTTGACCAGCTTCCGAGTCCAGCATAGCTGAGGCGGTAAAAAGAAAATGTTAGTCAACATGGTTACTGAGGCGACGGATTGAGTCTTGGCTTCTTGCACGACGTTTTTCAGTCGCACGCATTCGTTATGCAGCACCAAATAAGAGAGTTGTTGATATTGAACCCGAAAGGATATAGAGGGGAAAGACTGTGTGCATTCTAAGAAACTAGCCCGCACGCGTGGGGTAACTAAGAAAAATTATGAAAAATAAATCATTATAATCGGTCTGTTGACCGAGATTCGAAGGCGAAGCCTCTTGAATACCACAGCTGGAACATAAAACGCTAGACCGTAATATGAGAAGAATGAAGAATAAATTGCATAATGAGGAGGCTCATAATTTGTCATTACTAGTGAAGATGCTGCACCCTTAAGCCTACTTGTACAGGACTACGGAATCACATTTTCCGGCACATATTAAGATAGATGCAACGGAATCTGTGATTAAAACGTGTGGGGTTGCACGTCCTGAACTTTCGCCTTTCTGCACGGTGATTCCACACACACACACACACACACACACAAAGTACAAAGTACAAAATCGTAAAATTTCTAGGCGAGAATATTAAACATTACGATGTATAGATTCTGATCTTTCCATTCGTAAAATGTTACGTATATAACATTCATTTTATAAAATGTTATTATTTCTTCTGATTTCTAAAACATTACATTCAGAGACACTCTTGGGAAGATGAGAGTTGCTCAGCCCGTCAAGGAATTACGGATCAGAAGTTCTGTTCTTGTGGTGACAACAGCCTAGGAGTGAAGCCCGTCTCAGGCCACTTGAATCCATTCCACACCCTCACATCTTATGGATGATGATAGATTTCGCAATTATTTGGATAAAACTATGCACACCAATAAAATCTGTTACTTGCATCCATTCCTGTTCGTACACAAATACGATCAGGTACATCCCAGGAAACTAAAGTACAGTGTAAGGCCGAATATGAAGGGGGCTTTTTTTAGAAGTAGCCGCAGAGAAATATGGGGCCACATTTTATACGAGGCCTTAAGGCATCTTCTAGTAACTCGCCAGGAACACGTCGTTTCCAAGTAAACAGTGAATAATCGCTGTTCTTTTTCACTCAGTATTTCAATGAGAGCTTTGTAATTATTCACAGTTTAGTATAATGCTTTTCCTAATCCACAGATTTTTTTTTGTTCATCAATTTCAGCTTTTTATTTCCTTTAAATTCCCCAATGGTAAAGAAGGAGTCGCCATACGTTCTGAGCCCACTTATACGGTATTTAAATTCTATCTTCCTTATTGTGCCTTGTTACTGTGACGTTAACTAGCGAATTAGGAATCTTGACATTTAACTGCTAAAGGAATTGTACTGAAAGAAAGCAGTTACACTGTCATTGTTCGATGGGTTCTTTCTCCTGGGCCTCGGATGGCCGCCAGAAGACAGCTGCGTACTGAAAACAACATTGCAGACAGCAAATAACTAGAGTCAGTGTCTTGGAAGTGTGGGCTGTTAAACCAGCTTCATTGGGTTTTGCTTAGGCGTCAAATGTCTGCTCTTCTGGACATGAAGTTGACTACTGGGATTAAGTAAGATAAGAGAATTCTCTTGAGCAGCTGAGTGTCATCTTCTTAAAAACAAATCTGCCCTGTAAATAGCTTAGAGTTAATCATGTACTACGAATGTTTTGTTTCTAGCTTTCAAAAGTAAAACTGGGTACTAAAAATACCCTGGTTTAACATGATATCCATCATTATTATAGGACTTTATTTTAGAACATTTTCAAAATTTATTATTAAATAAGCCAGGATATTTTCACTCCCAGTAAACAACGTTCAGCCTGCTTTACTTATCCTATTACTCCAAAGGAAGTAGACCTGTTTTCCGTGCCTCTCCGTGTACAGCTCAAAGCCACTTCCCTCCATGTACTTATATAAACGTAACCAGTAAACAAAGCCACGTGAAGATACAAGGCTGCTAAACTGACACAGTTCCCTTAATAAAACTATGACACATGGCTCTCTTTAGTCATCACGGCACATATATCACCACACACTTAAACTAAACTGTTAATTTTTCCCGAATAGGCCTAAATATTACTTTGTGCAGCCGTGAGAGTAAAAAGTTGACCCAACAATGTCAATTATCAACGCAAGTAAAAAAAATCAAACATCATCTGACAACCTTATTTTAAAAAAATTACTCAAAACAGGACAACAAAAGAGAATGTAATTTGTCAGTGCATTGCTGTCATCTTATACATAAATAGAATCCTACAATGCAATAAAGTTCTTTCTGTTGCTTACATCTTTAGCAGTGCAGACGCAAGATAATGGTCAGGCGTCCTGTAGTGCAAAATTAAGCTACGTGTGTGAGTAGATGTTTCAATGTTTCCAAAATATTCAATTTGCAACACCTTTACTATTCGGCCTTATGACTGCAAAGGATGAATATGGGATGAAAGGAATATACGAGGGAAAGTCAAATGAAATCCTTAAAAATTAACACACAATTTCATTACAATATTTAAGATTTTCGTTTGACTCGTAACTTTACAATGCCTTCATGATGAATATGCAATTTTATTATTACAGTATAAATTATTCTAAGATATTCAGAGGGGCGAGACGGAAGGTGGCGAGCTTCTAGTAGTCCGGCATAAGTACACTATCTGTTATGCAATTCCAATACAGATATTAATATTCCATTGCATAGTAAAACACTATTAAATAATAAAATTTACATTAAACAACAGCGAAGCTTTCGAGATTCAACTGTTAACAACCTCGGAGAAATCAGGTAGTATAGACAACAAACGAAGTAGTTTTGATGTTTTTCTGACCGTGCATCTCAGTACATTTTTCTTAGCAATTAACCAACTTGATACACAAAATTTTTGTTTTACAATAAGTTTATTTCATGCCTCTACATGTTTCGAGCACCATGTGCTCATCATCAGGAGGTCAAAATTGTATTATACAGCTTCTGGTATCATCAAACCTATAGGTGTGATGATACCAGAAGCTGTATAATACAATTTTGACCTCCTGATGTTGAGCACATGTGCTCGAAACATGTAGAGGCATGAAATAGCCTCTGGTATCATCAAACCTATAGGTGTGATGATACCAGAGGCTGTATAATACAATTTTGACCTCCTGATGGTGAGAACATGGTGCTAGAAACATGTACAGGCATGAAATAAACTTACTGTAAAGCAAACATTTTGTGCATCAAGTTGGTTAATTACTAAAACAAACGAAGTAACTTTTAATTCTTAACTAAAAACTTCCACGATATTTCATACCTAGACTTTCGTAATATGTTAATGTACCACCACCCATTACTACCTGAAGTTAACAAGCCAAACACACACTGTTTGTTCATTCTGGTTAATCCTTGCATTTTACAGTATGACCTGTACCGGAGGCTGCGGGTACAGTTTTAATACACCTGATGATGGGTGCTGTGATACCCGAAACATGTAGAATAGCTTTGCAGTAAATAAATATCTGCATACTGTTGCATCAGTTGGATTTTTATTCACATTGAAACGAAGTAGCATTGTGCATTTTAATAAGAAGTAAGAAATACACTATCTAAATTGCTCATACATGTCTCCCGTGGTATGAGACAGAGAAGGGGAATGGCGGAGAGATGTTAAACAATGATTACTATTCACTGTTTGTGTTCCTCCTTCCATACAAATTAATCACTCGGTTAATTAATTACAACATTCCCTCTATTACATTTCGAGTACACTACTTCATCTTAACAATAGGAAGCAGTTTCCTTAGGGACAAATACATTCACGTGCCTACTTTATCAGATAATCTTGTGGAGCTAGAGATCCTGCAATTCAAAAATAATAGTTGGGACATTATGACGTAACCAAAGTGCAAAATACCACGCTTCTCAGTAGAAATAAAGAATCCAACCGCGAAACTAAGTTTCGTACAAACTGCCTCTACTTAAGACAAAGCGCCGTATTTCTTATCGCAATGTATGATCACTAATGCATAAAACTATAAATAATCACGGAGTTTCTAGCATAATTTGAAAATAATTAAAGAGGCTGCAGGTTTCAGTAAGGTGTGTTCGTGTGCCATTCGGTCTGTTCATGTGCCATTCGGTCTGTTCCTGTGCCATTCGGCCTGTTCATGTGCCATTCGGTCTGTTCATGTGCCATTCGGCCTGTTCATCAATTAATAAGCCGAATTTATTTTTCTGGCACAGAACTATTCGCAGAGTCAGCCCTTAACACATCGTGGCTGCTTCCGTGTGGTTACTTCGAGAAAGCTTGTAACAAAATAATCTAAGAAGCATACAGCAATTTCAAACAAATAATGAAAATGAAGACGGCAGCATCATAATGGAAACAAAGTTGTTTCTCTCAACATGGTCAAGTGGATTCTTGCGTGTGTTCCAAACCATGAATATTTTCAGCATGTTTTGTGACAACTCATGTGTCTTATACGTCCAGCGAAACATTAAGTGTATTTTCTGTTATCAACAATATTCAACCTGCAAAAACTATTGACGATATCTAGCTCTAGTCTTTCAGTACCAACGGCTAGAAAAATTAAATTCAAACGTCTTATGTAATAGTGAATATAAATGTTTGAATTCAGTTCTGTGCATCTAATACGAAAAATAATTTTACCTGCATTGTAATAAAGGGTATTGTTCCGAGACTATTAAGCGCTCTGTCATACAGTAAACAGTAGTAAGGAGTGGGAAAACCGAATTTCAGTTCCTTCGTAACAAACAAAAACTTAAAACAGCTTCTGAGCCTTGCAGGTTGCTGTAGCGGGATTTTTTAAGACTTCATACTCCTGACAACTGTACTTCTACTTGCAAAAAAAGATGTTGTAGAAAAATATTGAGCCAGATGAATCTTGCTCCCAACTTCATATATTTATTTCCTTAGTTCATCCTAATATCTGAAACCAATGTTCTCTTCCAATATATAGTAGTACTGTGGTCTATATAATGAAATGTATCTCCCCCCCCCACCCGAACCCTCGGGCTGAAAACCAATCCATGTCGGCTTCCTGCGACCGCATATGCAACATATTTCCAGCTTCCCGCATATATAACAGTACGTTCATTCTAAATTCTTTGTGCTGTGTTTGGTTTCCCAGGTGACATAGACCTGCTAGGGAAGACTCGACCTTTTGACATGGAACAACGACCTGACAAATCCAGAATTCACATTTGAGCGTTCATGTAATCCGATTTGTACCAACAGCTGCTGCTACTTTTCAGCTTCATGGGACTCCCCTTCACCAGCTCGGTTTATTTTACCTTCAGAGAAAAAAATATCGGCTTTTCTGACAATCTTGAAAGTAGTCGAATTGAACCAGGACAAACAGTCTTTTAACTCCTAAGTGATTGCTGTTACTGCATGCCATCAACATATATCAGAGAAATAGACGTAGCATATGCCAGAACAACAAAATTATCGTTTCTTTGGGACGGATTGCATTTGTTTGCTTTTTAAAATATCACATTACATACGGCTATGAACTAAAAATCCTAAAAAGATAAAGTCGACCCTGTCCACGCTCAGAAATCATGTAGAGAGAGAAGAGGTATAGTTCCACTTATTCTTGCCTACGGCGCTAGAGGGAAGTGAGTTGTCAACCTCACACCACAGCCCGACCAATTCACTTCCAGGAAAGAACCCCGTCCCCACTAAATAAAGAAACTACCTGGACGTTTTATAAAATAGAAGAGTCTTTTATTCTGCCTGGATTTGAACCCCGGAACTTTAAGCCCGTAGCCTAGTCCCTCTGTCACCTACACTAGTTCGGTCACACATGAGTCGAAACTTTATAGAAATGACACCCAGGTTAAGGAATTACAATATTATTTTGACAGGACAGACAATGTACGTAAAACGTAACATTATGGAAGTAGAAAAGCAAAAAGTATTACATATTCTGAGTGTGTGTTTGTAGCCTTGGGTACCAATCTCGCAATGCGCATGCGTCACAATGTCACTTGTAGTCTATCCGGCTCTCCAGTATTTTTCCACATTATCTCATAAACGAAAAAATTTCGAAAAAGAAGTTATTTGATTGTTTTGTTTCCTCTACAGCTTTTGTCTACAACATTTCTTATTCTTAGAAGAAATGAGCGAGATTTTATCATAAATGTATATTGGTATTCACATAAAGTACTTGTTGGTCTTGTAAGATTTTAATGAAACTTGAATTTTATAGAAGGTTTTTCGAAAAATACTCAAACATCAAATTTTATGAAATTCCTTCCAATGATTCCTTGCAGACGAAAGAATAGAGAAGCAGACGCATGATGCAGGCAATGGTCGTTTGTCGCAATTTTGCGAACGCGCCCAAAATCACTCGGAAATGAGGATTCGGTTCAGATTTAAGCGTGTCTCATTACACTCACAGCTACAACAATACAGTTACATTTTAGGTAAGCACGCAGTGTTCCGCGACCAAAGAACTAAAGGTCATGATCGTATTCTAAACGTTATTTGGAACAAAAATTTGATATAAACTAATGGACAATTCGAGACTTTAACTATGGTCGAGTGGAGGGTTAGAGTAACAGTGAGCTCGAAACTCGATTTTATTGATGCTCGAATACCAAGTTGTAGTATTAACAGGGTAGCAAGTTGTGACCCTAACCGAATTCGATTTAAGAGCAGCAAACTCTAAAGACCACCGAATTTTTTTTTATATCAAACTGTAGCAATGTAAGCAACCAACAAGATGCAACAAATTCTGTTTATTGATCTTTTTAAATCAGCTCTACATGTTTCGGGCGAAAAACTCGCCCATCCTCAGGAGCACTTTTTGATTGTATATACAGCTTTTGGTACAATATCGCTGCATTGTACCAAAAGCTGTATATACAGTCAAAAAGTGCTCCTGAGGATGGGCGAGTTTGTCGCCCGAAACATGTAGAGCTGGTTTAGAAAGATCAATAAACGGAATGTGTTACAATGTATTAATTAAACCGTCTTTACACAATACATACAATAACAGTTGCAATTATTACAACTATTCAACTAAGCAAAATGTTTCGGCCTTATTCGGCCATCATCAAGCTTAAAAAACAGTGTCTTATAAGCCTGATGATGGCCGAATAAGGCCGAAACATGTTGCTTAGTTGAATAGTTGTAATAATTGCAAGTGTTATTTTATGTGTTGTGTAAATTCGGTTTAATTAATACATTGTTACGTATACACAACGGCATGGAAACTATCCAATTTGGAATTTGTTGTATTTTGTTGATAGCTTTGGTCTCACAAACATCAAGCAAACTGTAGCCTTAATCGAGATGGTGTTAAGTTTCGGAGTGGCAAGCTGTAAAGATTTCAGTTTTTTTTTTAATAGCAAACTGTTAACCTTAATTGAGTTAAGTTGCAGAGTAGCATACTGTAAAGGTCACCGAGTATTTTTAGAGTAGCAATCTGTAACCTTCAACGAGTTAAGTCTTAGGGAAGCAAGGTGTAAATTTGTGGAACTGAGTTGCAGTAGCTTGCTGTAAACACTGTCGAGTTGAGTAAGTGTAAAAAGGTGTTACGTGAATGGAGCTGTGTTGCAGCAGCGACGCTGACACAGTCGTAATAAATTTCAAATAGCACTATTTTCCTTGGTAAGCATTACACTGACAGTCGTTTCATCTCCGCATTAAATACAAAATTATCATCTAACTATGTGGTATTAATAACCTCCCACAAACACATATATTTCTTTCTTTTCAGGATGGTGAAATATTACATACAAACTACATACGTGGTAGGACAATTAAGTTCGCGAACTCGCCACCGTGTGCTTGCGGTGGCAGCACTGGACAAAAGCCTTAGTATGGTTTGATGACGTTGACATATCAGCGTTTCACAGCTGTGTTGTTGTTGATCTATGGCACATGCTTTCTGAGTGGCATCTATTAATGTCTGCGTGTGTTTTGGTGTGCCGCCGCGAGAATGTCGGAACTTGAATTAGAGCAGCGAACGAACATTAAATTTCTTGTTAGACTTGGAAAGAATGGAAACGAAATTAGAGAGATGTTAGTGCAATGACTTTTTTCTCTTCCCTAAGATAAAGGAAATATTGAAAGGAAGGCATTTTGATGACATTGGTGACATCAGGAATAATACAACGGCAGCTCTGAAGGTCATTCCACAAAACCAGTTCCAAAATTGTTTTAAAGGATGGACTAGGCACTGGTATCAGTGCATAGCTTCCAAAGGGGAGTACTTTGAAGACGACCACGGTGGTATTGAGCAATGAGTTATGTAGCACTTTACCGCGATGAGTTCGCGAACTTTATTGTCCGACCACGTAGAACATTTTTTATATACCTGAATTACAAACATTTTTTGTTTTATATTTTAATATGTATTGTAAACCATATATTGTTGAAACTTAGTATTTTACACGTGTGCGTGGGTTCACAAATTTTGTAATATTTCGATATATGCATCCTTTGTGATGTACCTCCTTGAAGAAGACCACAAGAGTGTCAGAAACAAGTAGGAGGCATACTATGTTTGCAATATAAGATAATTTTATACATCTATTTGCATTTGTTCAGTGGTTAAGGTGCTGTGGTACAAATCGGAAGGTCACTGGTTCGATCCCAGCTGGTGTCAGTAGATTTTTCATTTACATAAAATCCTTCTGATCGCACTATGGCCCTGGAGCCGAGTCAGCCTCTAACAGAAATGAGTACCAGGAGTATTTCCTGGGGGTAAAGGCAGCCGGTGCGTAAGGCTGACAACCTACCACCATCCTGTGCCGCTGTCACGAAATCTGGGAACCTTAACTTCAAGGAACCCTCTGGGCCTGTCCAGGGCTGTAACGGGACTGCTTTACCTTTACTTTTATGTGCATTTGTTGGTTTTGTTACCATATCTAACTGCCGTAATGGCTTCGTTCTCAGTCCACTTTTTATCCTTGGCTGCCGTGATTTCGATTTGTACGACAGTAATGTTATTGGAAATGGTTCAAAGGATTAAAGACGAGGAACCTCTTAAAATACATTTTATATATGGTTTTGAAACGAAAAATATGTGGCTTCTGCAACGGAATACTAGCAATGATATCTTGGTAGCGTATTGCCACAACCAAAACACGTCGAAGGCACACAGCACTGTGAGAAAGGCTGTTTCCATCCTACTAGCGAATGCAGAATGTGGGCAACCACAGCCCGGACGATATTTTGGACGCACTGGAGCGAAGCCCACTTATAACTGTTTGCAGAGTGTTCATGAAGACTGTTACTATACGAACAGTAAGAAGATTTTGTACGATGATGATTTTCATTCGTACTAACTCCAAAGAACACCATGTCAGTGATATATAATTCTGCTCCTAGAAACCGCGGGTATCAGTTCTACCTGCCATATTGCTTAAGGATAAGTCTCTATTTACACGTGATGATACCAAAAAAGCAACGAACTCTCACTGTTAGTTGCAAGAATATCAATATGAGATATTACAGAGTAGTTTCAAACAGAAGCCTTCGGAAAAGTACGGAATAGAATAATAGGAAACTACTTCGGCATTTCATTGACAGACTTTTAAAAAGAACTACCTATTACAGGAAATTTCTAGAATGTTTAATCACTGCTTTCTTTGGAAGGGTTAACACTTAAAACATGACAATGAATGTGGATAAAAACTGAAGGAAATCGTACACATTTTGACAGAAGAGATGCAGAGTACTTGAATGAAAACTGTAAAGGAATATGGACAAAAACTTTGTACCAGTGGAATGGCCAGCCCAGTCACCAGACTTACACATGCCAGATTTCTTCCTCTGCAATTACATAAAGCGAATGGTTGTAACACAAGTTCAAAATACGATACCGAAGATGAAGTGCATAGAAGACAAAACACAACATAATAAGTAGGAATATTTAATATACATAAGTCTGGCTACATGCATGCAGCGGCGAGGTGGACAGTTAGAAAAAAGATGGTGTTGCTTTAGAGGCTTAATATTATACAGATTAATAAAGGTTAACTAAAAAGCGATACAGTATTCGTTACTGCCAGATATGAGTGCTTAACTCTATAATGGTGTCGAAGCGACCTTCGATTTATAGGAAAAGTTGTGCTCTAAACGACTTCAGAACGAGCTCCTAAAATTTGGTCCATTTGTAGCGGCATATTCTGTATGTATTAAGTACAAGCTAGCAAATAGAAGGAGAAAAATACACACTACACAGATCTTGACAGTTTGCATCACCTAATCTTCTAAAAGAGAAGAAAGAGCGTGCAAAATTAATTGAAATGAGTTTTGTATAACTGTAGAAAATGTCCGAGAGAAAATTATATTTACAAAACTAACAAATTACAAAATTTAAAATATGCACTACTACACAGTAGTATTCCTTCAAACTTTGCTATCAGATTCATTAACAGCTGGTCCTTGTAATTCACAATCAGTGTTTTTACTAAAAATTTAAACAAATATTTTACACATTTACAACAATCCTCAGTTATAAAATATTAAATTAAATGTCATCTGGGCGCTAAGCATGGTAATAAACATTATGTAATTGTGCATTACGCATTCAAGAATAATATAATATGTTATGTTCGTGAAATTTTGTCGTATTTTGTAATTCATCACATTTGTAAATTTTTTGATAGAATTGATAATTTAATTCCCTTGGCTTTTATCTCCGTATTCACAAAGTAACCTGTTCCGAGCTGCTTAGTATTTATCGCTTGTTTACGTAATGAGCTCTAACAGGAATCTGATGCTGCGGTGTCCTGTTAAAACAAACACATGACACTACACAAGTATACAGTATGCCCCGAGAGACGGTGGCTAAATGTCAGGCGAGTTCAGATGAAGGCAAGAGGTTGAAATGTTACATTTGTGATGAGTTATGGAATTGTGGGTATTTAATGTTAAACAATAAAAAGAGTAAATCTTATATATATTGCACCTGCATTATTGTGATAGTTGAAGAATAAGAGACAAAATTGATGTCTCAGTTTATTAAGTTTTATTTCACTTCTTCTGTGCTCAACATGTTTCGTACATTAATACATCCAACATCAGGAGCCTGCGACTTTTCTATTGTATCAACACACTGGTTGTGTGCACAGCTTCAGCCTGCCACACGGATATTACCCCAACCAGCCACACCGAAACTCCGACACACATCGAAACAAGAACACACAACCAATGTGGTGATACAATAGAAAAGTCGCAGGCTCATGATGATGGATGCATTAATGTCCGAAACATGTTGTGCACAGAAGAAGTGAAATAAAACTTAAGAAATTGTGACATCAAGTTGGTCTCTTATTCTTCAACAATAACAAGAGTAATTGATAAGTTTGAAAAGACCTTAAGGAGATAAACACGCCTTCGCTCATCAGTCTTCCGAAACCAGGGTAAACTCTGCATATTTCAACATATACATACATAGATTCAGAGTTAAGCCTACATAAATCCAGCTGCTGGACTGCTTTATTGCTTTTAGGTTAAGCATGTTCTTCCTTCAAAATAATGTTCCGTACCCACTCACGAAAATGATAAATTGGTAGGTATATCCTTATCCTCAGGATTCTGAAAAGCGGATTGGTCAGTAGAACATGTATGTTGTAACACGAAAGATAAAAACTTATTTTAAAAATATTGTCAGTTCTGATAAATTTTATTAAATATACTAATTTTTGTTCTTTAAAAATTCAAAGGAAAATAATTGCTGTTATTATTTTTATTATTATTATACGATATGGATGTCTCTTGTCACAGGCCTTTTCTTCCTGGTACTTCTCTTGAACCAGCGGTGTTCCCCACTGCTCAGGCTTCAAGCTTCACACTGCAGTACTTTCCGTATTATGTGTGATGTTCCAAGTATAGCTGTCTTTTGTAGTGAAT
>Ga0123355_10003749_pt1 | contig 21966 bp, 11 predicted proteins | sample TergutEmb28metaG_3_FD_89872 | JGI IMG/M metagenome (GOLD analysis project Ga0123355, IMG submission 89872) | Embiratermes neotenicus P1 segment gut microbial communities from Petit-Saut dam, French Guiana - Emb289 P1 | ecosystem: Host-associated > Arthropoda: Insects > Digestive system > Gut ... | reverse complement strand
ACACACACACACACACACACACACACACACACACACACACACACACACCAAATTCAGCCTTTTGTCACAACATACGCGTGTCGACTCATACAGTCATCATCAGTGTGTCGTTATGAATGACAGAGCAATTCCTGTCAATATTATAAACAGTAAAATTCAAATTTAAATTTATTCAGTCATTAAATAAGTAGCCTATGTAATATTGAATGAGTTTCATACTTTATAAGTTTGCCAACTGGATCTAGTAGTTTTGTCTTTTTACCATGTTCTTCTTACTTTACAAGTGTCAACAAGGAAACGGAAGAAAAAAGCACGTAGAATATGATTTACAAGATAAACAGGATAACTAACTACTGGATCCCAGCAGGCAAACTCACAAAAGTTTTAATTTCGTTTAATATTCCTACCTACCGCTGATGAAATAATTTTTAATTTATAAATATTCTGATATTGGCAGGGAATTCCTGTAATTATTACATGACAACTCTGACGATGGTTCTATACAACCGAAACGCGTATCACCCTATATGATAATTGTGTTGTGTTGTGTAGGTGTTATGTGTGTATATGTACGTATATAACTATTACATTAAAATCCTCAGTCATGGTCTGAAAATGGAACTCTTCAGAATCGAACAACTGGTTCTAAAGTTACGGAACTATTTGACGGTAGGTTACGATCAGCAAGTCCACAACACAACAGCGGTGTACAAATTAGTTTTCCTGCAGGTAGATCCAGCGGCACTGAAGAAATACAACTGTAACAACGGTTCGGAGTGTGGATCCTTAACAGGATTGTTCAACTGCTCTTTAGGACACTGTGCCAACTGGAGTGACGTATACCAGTGTCAGTACAAGGCGGATGGCATCTCACTAGACAGTGAAAGAGATAACGTGAAAATGAATGGATTTTTCGAGTGTAAAAAATCTCGATGTGTCGAAATAAAACAGCAGCTAGTCTGCGATCGCTACTGCAACAAAATTGCGACAACAAATGCTAACGTATTCGTGTTGTACGACGACTTTGTGTACAGCGGAGAATGCACAAATGCTTTCGCCCTTACAAGTGCAAACGGATCTGCTCCAGGAATAAGAATACAACCGACGGAAATCTGGCACAAAAGCAAAGATATGGTCCTCATCACGTCGTGCATGACAACCACGAAGACAGCAGACGGTTTAACGTAAGTAAACTCTAAGCAGATCAGTTCGGTCTAGCAGCATATAACTTAATTCCTTATTACGTAAAAACTTAATTAAAATGGTCTCTTTATTAGCTTTTGCAGCAGAAACCAAGTTCTTATGCTGACGTACTGCAAACAACAATATGCTGCAGTAAAGCTGTTCTCACTGCAGATAACAAAGCATGCAGTCAGAAAGTATTTTTGCTTGCATTCAGTTAAATATTCACAGAATATCTGTCTAATATTTAAAATCAATTTAAGTTCAGGTCCTTTCAAGGCTTAGGACTACGTACCGATTAAGACCGGGTATTCACAGCATGGCAAGATTTTTGTTACAAAAGTACAAACTTCATGTTTCGTGTAATGCAAAATCTTCTGCGTGCTTTTGACAAAATATACATAGTTCCAATGTAGCATTATGAAAGGTACAAGTGTCAATGAACCGGTAAGTACCAGTACTAAATTCGGTTGACAGATTACAGCGTTGAAAACATATTTCTGTCGAAATTTGTTCAGTTGTTCCGGAATCAAACACAAGGATGGATAACGTCCATATTGCTAGCTTATTTCGTGAAATTCGTTCTGAAAAGACATTTTCAAACGCAGCGCAGCCTTAGGGCCAGCAATTTAAGTGAAATCTCATTATGTTCCTCAGAAATCGTGTGAAGCAAAGAGGGCGGCACTAGTACTAGCACTATCACTGGTTAATATCACGAATATTCACATTAACAGCTTCCAATCTTTCTTCTTCGAAAGCCCGTACAACACAGTGTGGACATACCTTCTCCCTCCCCCCGTTGTCCACAAAATAAAAATGGGTTTTAAAAAGTCCAAACTACATTACAGTCAGATTTCAGGCACCTTCAGCGGCCCAAACAAATACAGTCATACGCCGCATAACGACGTTTCGGTCAACGACGGACAGCATATACGACGGTGGTCCCATAAGATTATATTATATTATAATACTTCAAATTGTGTTGCGATTGCCTACAGTATTCAGAACAGTAACATGCTGTACTGGTTTGTAGCCTAGGAGCAATAGGATATACCATATATCCTAGGTGTGTAGTAGGCTATACTATCTAGGTTTGTGTAAGTACACACTATGACGGTCGCATAACGACAATATCGCCTAACGACGTATTTGTCAGAATGTATCTCCGTCGTTAAGCGACGCATGGCTGTAAACAGTCGCGAGGTGTGACCCTTCATCACAACAATGTGAGCACACACACATCGCACGTAGGACACAAGAGATGCAATTAATTCACCTGGGAGGCAGCCGGTTACACAATAAGGAACAAGTGAAAATGGCTGCTCGTGATCGGTTTCTAAGGCAACAGCCCCATTACTACGTTGGTGGAACGACAGGATAAATGCACAAATGTGCCAGGGAATTGTGTTAGATAAAATAATACATCAGTCGAATATATGAGCTACATCTAACGTTGTACTTGCTTCACATTTAACGTTACTCTACATTCCTTGCATACATGAATGCTGCGAACTGCATGTCATTAATTAATAACATTTGGGTCGACGTGTGTAAACCATTAGGACCTTGAGACATAATGATTGTTGATATTGATCTAAAAGCTTTCGCTAAAGCCTTGCACCTTTGGATTCAAAGGAATCCCAACTGAGCAACAAACTACATGACTTAATCCATGTTTCTAAGCACTTCCAAAATAATTTATAATTCTTCCCTCCTTCAGAGCAACCGACTGTATCAACGGTACACTTCTGGAAGAAAGTTTAATCCCAGGTCCATCAATGAACTTCACGACACTGTGGGCCCTATACGCCAACAAGACTCGACCCGTGGACCCCATACAGAAATTCCTGCCTATGCAGTCGGAGCTTACAATCTACAATTCCAGCAAGTTGTACATCAACCTGGACGCTTGCGTGAACACCCTACGGGGGGAGTGCAAGGACTTCTTCGCCAGCCATGGAAGAGATGGCAGGAACAAATCCGCACAGTCGCGCTTCCCCTGCTTCTATGATAAGGTACAACTGTTTGTGAACTTGTTCAGGCACTGATAAAAGACAAAACAATCCGTCAGGATATACTAGTGCTGGTGAATTATTCACATGATTTTAACACGATTACAATTCTGGCGGTTAGCGTAATTTTGAGAAGGGAAACTAGGTCAAAAGAAAGAGAAGGATAATGTTTGTAAAAATTCCTTCCTCGAAAAACGTACTGGCCTGTAACAAAGTAAAGAAACATGATAAATATCCAAATAGCAATTTAAAAAATAAATGAGAATAAAGACCTCTTGTGCTAACCAAATACGCAATGTACGTGTAATGTAACACTGTGGCGCGTTCACATAACCACTGTTGGCATGAAAACGGAACAATGCGTTCTATGCGTATGTTGAGCTACATGTCACTGTCAGCAATATAAAATAACTTAAAACATTGCTTTCGGCAAAAATTCGTTTTTCGTACTGTTGAGTTAAACACGGTTGCGACGGAATATCAACCATGTTCCCTTTGTACGAGTATTCTTGACCCACATATATCGGTGTCAACAATATACATTTTGAAAGTGTTGCCAAAGAAATGCAAAAACATAGTTAAATTTAGTGTTGTCGGACGACATTGTGTTGCTGTATATAGCAGAAGCGTACTTAGATATTCATGTAATGTGCCCTTGTCTCGATATTCACAAAAGTCCCTAAACCACATTTCACAAATCCGTCCAGTGGGGGCCAGGCTGATATATGCAGACGGACGTGGGGCGGGCATGACGAAACTAATAGGCGCTTTTCGCGAGTTACGCGAACGCGCCTAAAGCGCAACTGAACATGGCCCAGTAGCCAGTACTACAGTCTACCAGCTACTGTTCAGCCGGTACGACGCCACCTCATACCAGAATGCCGGCACACGTTTGGCACCAGCTCGCTCTGTCAGTCCGGCAGTATGGTGCCTCGGCCTACCTTCCAAGTCCGGTGGACGTGTCTGAAGCAATCAAGCACACAAGTTCAGAATTGCTTACTGAATGGTGCAACGACCTATTAAGTGATTGTACTGAACCGAATTAATCGGGAAGTCCCGAGTTCAAACACGGAGACCAGCTATCCTGAGAGAAAATTTTGTGGTTTTTCGCAGTCACTCCAGCCAAAAGCCATGATAGCGTCCCAAATTAGGTAATGACCGCTGCATTGCATGTCCTAATTCTAATTCATCATTAATTAATCATCTGCTTGTTCGACGCTGTATTATCTAAACCATAGCAAATTTAAAATAAATAATTAAAAGAATCCACAGAACATTCAGTAAGACAGCCATCCACACAGACATACAGACATTAACCACTTGTGAGCTTAAACAGCGAATGTGACGACAGACATGGAAAAGTACTTTCGTTTGAAGTTGGTAAATTTAAAGCATTACATTTCTACATACAAATTCCATTAACACGACGGTATTATGCACCTGCCAACGTGTAAAAATTACTTTCTCCTAGTCTGAAAGCGTAACATTTGTACTGTAATACTCACAGTCTTTTGCACGTTGCATATGTCAATATGAAAACATTCCTGGATGGAAAGGAAATAGTCGGCGGCATTTGACTCACAAATTGTTACCGGTGGAGATATATATATATATATATATACACACACAAATAAAAGGTATATTTCACCCTACAATGGGCCACGAAAACCCAGAGGGTAAGTAGAGATATAGGTTTACTCTTTCTTTAACCTCGGCACTAGATGGGAGTGGGTGGTATAACTCCACGCCCCGGCCCCTTTGCCTCTGGGAAAAAGACCCGGTACCAATCGTATAGGAGGATGGGTGGGCCCCAGGGCCGGTCTGGGCGGGTGCGGAAAATCCCACACCCACCGTAATTCGATTCCCGGACCATCCAGCATGTAACGAGTGGCTATACCGACTGCATTATCCCGGCCCACATACACATACGCATTACGTATGGAATAAATTTCGTCAAATGTAATATTCAGGCCTACTGTTAAGAAAACTGCCTGCACATGTCCAAGTGTCCATATACAACTACCCTAACATTTCCCAACCACCGCCACATTCATAAAACACCTGTACAACATCTAGATATGAGCACCGTTTCAAAACCAAATGATATCGTCATTCCGCGGCACAGGACATAAGCCTGACAATATCTTGGCAATGCACATAACTTGAAGCTGCTCGGACCGAAGCGTCAGTGTTCGTTAGCTGTAACAAAAACACTGCACATAGGCCTAATGACACTCCTACAGTAATTTCAGCAAGTCCAACTTCAGCAACAGCTGTACTTACTCACGCAGTAATATTATGATTTATCCTCGGATTCTTTAACGAAAATTCCTCCGAAGAGCAATAAGAAGGTCCACGAAAAGCTTATGCAGTGCCTCCCGGATACTGTAGATTTCACTACTCTCTAGCTGGGCAGGTACTACCTATTGTGAGTCCACTATGACCATACTACCTCGGCCTTCGTGATCTCGGGTTTCCGCTGCCACCAATCAGATTTGAATTACTCGTAGATATCTGATAACTACTTCCGTTTCACTCAATATAAATTCGCTACCAGGAAATTAAGGACAATGAAGTGCTATCTAAATAATCATCCAATTTACCAATAAATATAAATATATAATCTATCTTACTAAGTTTGTCTATCACAGTGTTAAATAAAAAAAAACGGAACGTTGTTGTTTTCTTACACCGTTCTATATGTTACAAACTAAGTTGTACGTAGGCAGTCCATAAAGAAACCGAACTAGTGAAATAGCGAGCCAGCGAGCGCGCTCGCGATGGTGGCGTTGTGTAGCGGGGACTTTAAGCTTCATTCTGACACTAGCAGCATCATGCCACCTCAATTAGTCATCGAGTTACGCGCGCTTGAATGAGTGTGTGTTTAGTACTCTCGGCGATTTTTTGCGAGGTGATAAATGAAGGATCTTGAGGAGCAACGCGTTTGCGTCAAATTCTGTTTCAAATAGGAAAAAACTTTTATGGATACTTTTCAGATGTTACAACAGGCTTATGGAGACGATTGTTTGAGCCGTACGCAATGTCACGAGTGGCACCAGCGTTTCAAATCGGGCAGAACGTCCATCGAAAACGACCCCAAATCTGGACGGACTTCCACGTCAATGGACGACGGTCACGTTGAGAAAGCGCTTGCCGTGATACGTCAAAATCGTCGCCTAACTGTCCGCGAAGTTGCCGAAGAAGTAGGAATCTGTAAAAGTTCGTGCCGCCTGATTTTGACCGAAAAACGGAAGATGCGTCGTGTTGCCGCAAAATTTGTGCAGCATCTGCTGACGCGTCACTCCTTATCCATGAATTTTGACGAAGCATGAGACGACTGTTGTCCCCCAGCCGCCCTACTCTCCAGATTTAGCCCCTGCGGACTTTTTCTTGTTCCCGGAGTGGAAATCCTCACTAAAAGGTCGCCAATTTCAGACGGTAGAGATAGAAGAAAATTCGATACACGACCTTCGCGCCGTCCCGCAAAACACGTTCCAAGACGCGTTCCAGAAATGGAAAAAACGTTGGAAGCGATGTAACAAGAGTGGAGGGGAGTGCTTTGAAGGTGACAAGTTTGATTAAGTTGTAAGTAAAGCAATAAATTTAAAAAAAAAACTGTTTCTTTATGGACTGCCCTCGTACTTCAAAACTTTACGAGTCGTTTAAAATAGGTGTCTCACCTCTTCTTTCATAAACCAGTACGTATCGGAAATTTAGAATTTACTTATTAAATAATTAGTTAACTAAATTTATTAAAATTGCTCAACTCGGGGTAAAAAGTATTATTGTAAACTTCAAATAGTCAGCACGATTTACCTTTTACAAGCAGAAAGCAGTTGAAAACATCGCAGTAACTATTCTGTGCCAAGTCTATGCTGCTTCCACATATAGAATCTGTCCAACAATATGGCACGTAACCGCCGGTCAACGAGTGAGGGCGATTACCTTTCGGTACTGGATTATATAGACGCGGATCGTTTAGATCAGACATTCTCCAAAGTTTACTAAACTCTCACGTCACTGTCTAGCTCAAGCATTTCTTGAAGTACAACGAACTGTCATGCTACTGCTGAGCTGGCAGTAGTTGAGTGGCTGCTTATTTCCTGCATTTTAAAATGTTACACAAACTGGGTATTCGTTAGATACTAAAATACACAAATTTTACATTCATTACACTTACGTTCCTACAGATCCTATGTTTTCAAAAAGCGTTACAGGAGACGCCGACATGTGCCTATACAACTGACTGGTCCTTTGCTGCACACACTGAGGTTAATGTCAGTACTGGTCCAAACGGTATCAACATACATCATCTCACGATCCGTCACCACAGATTATGAGTTTTTAACATTAACATGCAAGAAATATCTTCCAGACGGACAGACTTTTATATTACCACAAAAAATGTATCTTCAAAGAATTGTCTGTTGTTAACACGCAACATTGCGAGACCCTTCATGCCGTTGCGATTGTATCGTTATACAATGTAAATCAACAAAATGGATCATATATAAACTAATATATTAATTTTGATGTATTCTACATGTTTCGAACCCGAGTGTTCATCTTCAGGAAGACGGATGTATATACAATTACGGTTTAGTGTGTTTTACATACATTAGTCTTGTAGGTACACTACCTACAATACTTCCTGAAGATGAACCCTAGGGTTCGAAACATGTAGAAGACACCTAAATTAAATACTGGTTTACAAAATGTGCAGTTTGCTGGTTTATACGATATAATTATATTACAATGCACGGTGCAAAGACATTAAAAAATGAAATAGTATTGTTTTCATCTTAGAACTTCCAACTTCCATGTTGGTACTTTGACAGTAATCTGCCAGTAACAATCACCCCGATAGCAATGCAGTATTCCTAATATTCCACTACAATTCTATTTGTTGCACACGTAATATAAATTATAGAAATATCAACTGGTGGAGATAAACTGTACCAGCTGTGTCTGAGGGCGTTAATTTGTTTCAGGAATCAGAAAGTAAAGAAATGCATAAAAATGATTAAAATGACTATGTCTTTACAGAACAATAAGCTATTCGTGGTGACACGATTTGACCTGCAAAAGACGTGGCGAGAGCTGCTGATCGCCGTTTTGGTGCCGTCGGTCATGTTCATTGTGTCATCAGCCACTCTGTGTATCTTCACGCGGTCGGTGAACGTAGGGGATGATACCAAGATGCGTTGCACGTCCTGTATTGGCAGCCCTCATACGAACGAGGACCAGCGTCAGGCCACCAGAAACAATACCAATGAATGCCTTCTGTCACCCTCCGACGAAAACGTAAGAACCAACAGTAGATATAAATACTGTAATGCCTCCCGAAATGGTACTCTGACCTACCTGTACCCGCTTCGTGAAGACACTATAATTTAAAGGGGCGCGGCTATAACGTCAGCGTCGAAGTCACTAATTTCTATGCTGCCACCAGCCAGATTTCAACCAGATTTAGACTGTTAGGTATCTGGCAAACTGCTCTGCCTTACAACGAAGTAAAATACAAAATGCACTCATCTATATTTCTCACTTAGCTTATCTAACACTCCAGGGACATCAATCAGTGGTCAATTGTACGTCAATCATGTCAGTAGAATTTAGTAATTAACCCAAAACATTTAATATTAAAGTAATTATAAAAATATACAAACAAACATAATTTAAACAATAACAATGTAACAAATAAAAAGTCTAAATTTAGTAGTTGACAAATACTCGTCTTGCGTTCCTTTATATACGCCGGAAATTTAGAATAAATTTCTAAACAATATTCCTACATAGTTGTTGGCCAAAATTGCTCAACTCGCGTCAATTAACTCAAAACGGTTTTCTAACACGTCCAACACAGCTTATCTTGGATACTCAGCAGAAGTCTGCGTCTCGTACACATAATATAAATTCTTCTTCAGCGTAGAAGTCAGAACAATACTTCACGTTGAACAAACACGTAAGTATAGCCAAAATTTCCACGAAAATGAGAGCGTTTGCCTAGTTACAGTGGACTATATAGAGTAGGGCCGCTGACACATCTAAAAGTGTGCGTATTCTTCAGTGCATTACACTGTTTGCCACGGGGGAAGTCCACTCAAAGTTCATAAACTCCGCTACTTACCGCAAAAGGGAAATCGATGTCTGAGTTGCACATATTTGTAAGTACAGTGCACTGCTCTTGTCACCATTTGAAGGCTTGCCGCGTCTGTGCGCGACTGATTTCCCAACTCAAATTCATAAGTACATTGTTCATTTATTACAATACTAATTACTTGGTGCACAATCCCCTCGAGCGGAGGATAAAGAAAAGTCGTGATTTTGTGGTATCCGATGACCACCGTTGTATCGCATCATCGCACACCACTCAACCGTGCTGTAAGACAGCTCAATCGAGCCCAACGACCTCATTCATTATTCATTTGAAGTTAATTTTACATTATCTTTCAACCTACGCCTGTCTTTTAAATATCCCGATCCAAATTTTATGCGTGTGGATGTCTTACTTCACAATACATATTACTGTTTACTGATTTTGATTCCAACAAGCTAACAAACACTGGACGAAGTTTACAAATTATGCAGATCTTCACTGTATAACAGTCTTTATACTTCTGCCATTTTGTATGTACAGGTCATAAGCTCACTCGTTGTCAACAGAAACTGCTTCGGAGATAACATGTTTAGTCAGTTCAGTCCTTTGTACGCTTAGAGAGCGACAAGTTTATGAATAGTTATTAACAAGAAACATCTGTATCAACGCAAACTCATTATACTCGCGGAAGGGGATATCCGACCGCCTTCAGTCATGTTTGCAATACTGATACAGCACATTACAAAATCGCAAAACCAACCCAGGCATGCATGACAATGAGTTTCCATCCGATTAATTTCCCATCACATCGTGTAATTTGTATAATTCTTCATTTACAGGCTACTAGGTAAGAAGTGACAATAATTCAGGTCCCAGGTCCACAGAAATGTTACGCTTGAAGCGAAACTCCACAATGAACGACGGACCGTCACTGACGGAAGGGCAACAGCAGCTCTCCACAACATTGTCGTGTCTTGAACAACACAGTGCTTACGTAACTCGGTTGTAATATTAATGTGACTGAGCTCACAAAAATATAGAGGGCGGTTCTAAGGGATTATTACATTTGATGTGTCATTGTTCATGAAGTAAAGCCTAAAATGCTTCAGTTAACCCATAATATTCAATAATGCCTCTTCCTACGCCATAAAACGCAGTACAATGGGCAGCCAGAAAAAAAATTCAGTGTGTTTATCTTTACCTAGAAGAGTGATTCTTAACAGTGCTTTCAGGTGTCGATGACAAAGCAGGCTACTGCGTTTGTCACTTCGTTGGAATTGTTAAGCAGATACAGCACACACAAAATGTTTCTCTATATGTTGAAGACAACAAGAATTGGAGTGTGTGTATGTATAGATGTAAGTTCTAAAAAATAAGAGCGAAAATAATTCTAGATTAATTATCATATTTTAGTATTACAGCAAAAACTTACACACCTAAAGAATGGCAATACACAGAAAAGAAAGTATTCAGTGCTAATCCGTGTCTCGCAAAGCTTATGATTATGTACTACCGGTATATATATATATATATATATATATATATATACAAAAAAGCTTGTTACGGGGTATTTCGGGGAAATGGAATCCACAAATATTTAAAAAGTACATATTTCAGAAGTAAACCATTTATCAGAATGCAAAACCTTTCGTATAGCAGAGCATAAATTGCCAAGTTTTCTTGCTGTCTAAAAAGGACATAATCAAATTAACTTGGCATTAGAAGTGCACGACCGATAATTATTAATTCTCAAACATAGTAAATATTTGACCGAGTTATGTTGGTAATTTATGTTATGCTCTTACAGCTTCACGCTTAACTGAAAGGTTCGAAGAAAATCATCATAATTACTAAGTAACAGTGGATTTTTAATACCAAATTTCTACTAAACCAGATAAACTTTGCGGTTTACAAATGCGTTAAGAACACCGGCCAAAAACAGAGCGTTCGGCTACAATAGACAACACGCCTAAAATCCGTATTCCTTTCGTTCGGCCTTGTACAGAGCAAGCGTGCACGGGAACAGGGTCACTAGTTGCTCACATAGCGTCAACTATTGTAAGAGTAACAGCATCTGTCCGGTCAGTCTTTCTGCGGATAGACATAACCCATAATCACAGCAACTCTATACCTTACCAGCTTCACAGAAGTGTAAAAAACAAGCTCCACAACATAAATATGCTACAGCGTTTTTCATATAATGGCGGTGCCTGTCAATAGTCACAATCTTGGGCATTATTTTCCTGAAACAGGAAGTTTGGTATTAAATGCGAAAGGTGTACGGTCAAATGCTACTAAAATCCTTTATGACTTCATAACGCAGGAATTTTTCGACCGCTAAAACTTGGGTGAACGGGTAAATTATAATGCATGGCTTGAATTTCCGTGTGCTGGTACAATGAACGCTCGGTGCTGAGGCCATCAGTACACCTCAAAGAACAGCGCTGGTACCTGAGCACGAACTTTTGCGTATACTGTGGCACTTTACAATTGCTAAGGTGCAGTGGCTACAATGACGTCTTATTGATCACTTTCACCGTAAACAGTTCAGCCTGGAGCAACAAAGAACTATGAATAACAAGCAAAGGCGTGGGAAATGACATCAGTGTACATTGTGTGAAATCATGGCAGAACGCTGTCACAGAATCTAGAACAGTCATGTGCAGCCTTCGGACGGCGGGGAATGAGATAAAATGATTCGTACTTTCGAGAGTCTCCAATTTGTAACGGTCCTCTTTAATAAAGGCAGGACCGCGTCATGATCTCATAAACACTTGCACAGCCTTTCCGCTCCGCGTTTGATTTACGAAAACATGGCTGTGCTACGGCTCTGGCACCCAGATGCTGACCTCTGACCGCGCAGGCTGGGTTCAATTCCAGGCCAGTCCATGTGGGACTTGTGAAGGACAAAGTGGCAATGGGAAAGATCTTCGTTCAAAAACTTCAGTTTTCCCCTTTCAGTCTCAATCCGTCGATGTTTCATACGCATTCACTCGTGCATCATAGAAGTTTACAAACGTAGCAATTGACAGTGTCATTAAATAGCACACTAATACAAAGATTACGAAAACAAATTTCACGCTGTCTCGTTGTACACTGAAATGTTATGTTACGCATTTTCTTAACGCATAGCATGTCTCAGAATTTGCACACCCAATCAACAAGCAGTCACACAAAGATGCTTGTCTTGAAATAAGGAGCAAGCAAAAGAGAGGCAACTTAATATTTTTGTAAGAGACATTTTATCGCCGTCATCACTGTTCAAAATATTTTTTAAACATATTTTGACGTCCAAACCTGGGACTTCCGTAGTTTTGTACTCTAAATAAGTTCGCCCAGCTCTATAGACACAGACACAGACACAGTGTTGTACTTGTCACTGTCTGTGCTATCTAGAGGTCAACTTGTCGGCCAACTGCAAAAATAAATTCAAAATTGAACGTGGGAGACAAACTCAGGGACGAATAGTTGCAAGGCACATTAACAACATCCTGATTAAAGACAAACAATGCCAGATATCGCTGTAATGGTAACTTACGCTAACCTGACGATTTCATACCTGAAAATAAATTACATTACAGTCGCACTCGGTTATGAAGGGGGCTGTTTCCTGCCGTTACAAACGAGTGTTGTTCTAACCGAGCAGTGTAGGTTACGGTTAAGAGTCAGGAATATGGGTACCGCAGAATATCTGACGTTATAGACGAAGTGTAGCATAAATCAATGTCGGTATAACCGGGTTCGACCGTATATACACAAGAAATTAACCGCGATAATATAACCGTGTTTTACACTATTATGTAACGAAACTTCAAAAATGATTCGCAGTGGGCTTCGTATTTGCACAGACAAGGTTGTACATCCTTATTCTAGAACGATATTTAAAAACTCGCCAAGTTAAACAAATTAGTCTATCACCGTCGACATTGTGGCTAGACACGTGGGACAATCACATTTAACATTATTATGCTACAACAAACAGTTCATCGCAAAAATTACGTGAACATATTTTCTTACTCAGAAACATACGTACGTAGCTGGTACATTCGAATTCTCGATTAGTCTGCGTGTCCTGCTTATATGGTAGAGAAATCAATACAGTTATATATCTGATGTCCAATATTCAACTTCCGGCAGTGTATTTTCTGCATGAATGGCCAATCACTTTCCAATGTTAGTCAATCAATCAACCTTCAGTGTAACTTATATTTATCATTACTCGAATGGCACTTTATTTTATTTCGTGAGCCATAATGTTTATCTCGGATTACAGTACTGAACGTAATTTATTTAACACAAATACGTGAAAATTATCTGGAAACTTCACTACAGATAAACTGCATCTTTTACAAATATGCCATTGTAATATTCTGTACGATGATCTTTCCCACGGCTACAATCTTTCGAAGAGGAGAAATTTCTACCGACGATCAAGTCAGTCAAGGCAAAACGAAGGTATTAGCACGGCACTACAAATGCAAATTTCGATCAAAACTCAATTCAGAGCCGCCGAAAACTCTGCAGTGTTTCGGAGCTTGATGAACGGTATGCGTGTCCACAAAGCATGAATCTTATAATCAGATAAGCCGAAATAACTTGATGTTGCTCTCACAAGATACTCTGGGAATAAATTAAGGTTTTGTGAGAAACGTCAATAATAATAATACTACTAGGAGTATGAAAGTACTTGCGACAATGGCGTAATCTGGTGATATGAACCGCTACTTAAACATCCAATGCCGAAAGAAGGAAATGTCAACATGAGACAATGTAATATATTAGAGACTTTGCTAGAAAAAATTCTGCACAAGTTTATACACAGTAGAAGCTACTTCATATTATACAGTTTATTTAGCTAAAAAGTAATTCTAAAGTGCACTTCTGTATTATATATTAAATTCACTTTCATATTCACATTATAACAATATATTTTGTACGTCTTCACCATTCTACTTGGAATCACAGAAACTCAGGTACACTGTTTAAAAATTATGAATGTCGGAATTTTTTATAACTCGCTGAAAAACGACTACCCAAAATGCATAAATATAAAACAATACATTATATGCAATGTGTAAAAACTGTAACAAGGCATGACATAATAACAGTAATGAAATGAGTCATGATCTGTTTTTTGACAATTATATGCTACATCATAAGTATATACTTCGTGTGTTCATAATTAATTTCTTAATAAAGTATAGCCATTTTCAAACTGAAAACCAATCGTGCAAAACAAAACTGTAGCTACGTACTGTTTTCTTAAAAATGTCAACACACGACAAAACACTTCCGATCGATAATATTACTGACATTTGCATACTGTTTTCATCGTAACGATTTTGAACACATTGCACAAAATTCGTTGTTTCAGTAATTTCTTTACTAGTTCATGACAGGACAAAACACAACCGTCAACTGACGCCTACGCCCAACACGATTTGAATCCCGTTTAGACTGTCAGAGGTAGAGAATATAGGAGTTCTATGTAGCAACCTTGTGAGTCAGAGTCTACTCGATTTGTGTGCCACGTGACAGGCCTGATCGTCCAATATACAGCCGATCACAAACATCACAAAAAGCAAACCAAAGCGTTCTGGTTTCGGTACTTTTTTATAACCTAAACGCGCCTGTATCCATTGGCAGTACAACTATAGCAGGGGCAACTGCGGTCTGTGTCGAGTCAACTGACCGTGAAGGGCAATCTTAGTTTCGCATAGCCTTACGAACTTGGTATTTTATGGCGTTAACAAAATGCGAATGCGATACGTGGTTCATACTGCACATTACGACGTTATGTCACACAGACAGACAAACAAAAGCATATAAGAGCAAGCGTGAAATTCTTATTCTGGATATAATCCATGAATGTGTTCAGGCAACCTGGAAAATAATTTAATCTGTGATTCCAAGAGAATGAAAACATACTTTACTGTAAAACGTAAGAATAAGACACTATTTGTATTATATGTTAAGGCATGCAGCGTACAGCAGTTGCCTGCTTGTGGCAGAACTCTTGCTATGTATCTCGCGGAGACAAAACACTGTCTGTGGGAGTGAAGGAGAAAGCTGCCTCTTAACCATAATTACTGCACTGAACTACATAACCAATAGTGGTGTCCCCATAAAAAAAACCTATGAGTGCAGGGTTCTGCGCATACAGGCACAGAGTTCTAGCTACAGCAAACAATGAGATCTAGCCAGACAACAATTTTTTAGGTATTTATGCATCTATATTCAACAGTTGTGTGACTCAAATGCAGGAGATGTCGACTGGCCTCCGAGTGGCAGGAATCATGGGTAACGTGCAAGTGGGAGAAGAATAACCACTGACCTCAAATTTTGGGCTTCACAATCTTCTAAACCTCTTCTTAACGATTTTCCGAAATTTGTTCGTAGTGTGCAGTAAATACGGGCATTACAGGGAGGTGAAGGGACAACGTTAAATATTGAGAGTGGATCAATTACACTGGACAACAAATTTAAAAAAAAAATTTTGTATCTGTGATGAATATGTTATTAATTTATTTGTTTGCATCTATGAAGTTAGAAAAGGGACATAAAAAAGATTACTTGGCTCTAGTTTTAAAAATATGCTACATTATGTTATTTTACGAAATAGGTTGAAATATTATACGGAACGGTGGTTTAAATAAAAAAAAACTAAATACTATTCATTGGAAAATAATGTGTTTAGTAGACTTATTCTGTTTAGAGATAATATTTACAACGTAAATTGAACATCTGCATAGTCTTTTTTCATGTAAGTTCATTATTTAACACAAACAAAATCATGTCCCCCCCTCCGTTTTGTCTGTCTCTTGCATTCCATGGTAGGGGCATCCCTCGCCAAAGTCCAACAGTAGTCGGCGAGCATAGAACAGTTCCATTTTCCTTGATATCTCTTCTCCATTGAAGAAATGTGTTGATCGAAACGTTCTCTGTGTTCATCCCTCACTGCACCACAGTTCTCTGGGGAAAAAAAATCCAAATGCGAGTGAAGGAAGTGTATTTTTAGTGGCATTTTGCAGCTTAATTTCTGGCAGATTGTTTACAAGCTCCTCATAGTTTTGAGCCCTTCTGTTTCCCAAAAATCCTTTTACTACAAATTTAAAACTGTCCCAAGCGGCCTTTTCGTTGCCTTGAAGGAGCTTGTCGAAGAATTCGTCCTTGATAATGTCTCGTATTTGTGGACCAATGAAAATACCTTCTTTCAATTTTGCCTCACTTAGTCTGGGGAACTTTTCTCATAAGTTAGTAAAGGCAGGTTCTTCTTCGTTCATGGCCTTTACAAAATTTTTCATCAAACCAAGCTTTAAATGCGTGGATGGCAACAAAATTTTACTCGGTTCCACTAGTGGTTGATTTTCCACATTCATGATTCCTGGTTCCAGAGATTTTCTGGCAAGCCAATCCTTTCTTGAGTAAGGAAGAGACCGAGCTCTGCTGTCCCATTCACAAATGAAGCAGCAATATTTTGTGAATCCTTGTTGTAGTCCAAGTAGTAAGGCAATTACTTTTAGGTCATCACAGATTTGCCATTTGATTTATTGTAATTAATGGCGTCCATCAGAATGTTTATGTTCTCATATGACTCTTCATTATGCACTGAATGACCAACAGGAATAGAAGGTAGGGTGTTGCCATTGTGAAGGAGAACTGCTTTGAGACTCAACGTAGACGAGTCTGTAAAGAGTCACCCATTCCAGAGGATTGTGATTAATATTGGGTGTTTGCACCAGGCCATCAATATCATTGCAAGCAACAAGGCCCCTTTCCATTTAAAAAAAAAAAAAAAAGAACTAGATCTTCATGCCCTTTACAATACACAGAAATCATTACTCATCATCTGGGAGCGCAGTGCTGACATATAATAATAATATTTATTAACTGCAATTAGGTTGTCACCCGGTGGCAGTATGTATCCCTTCCCAAGTAACTATTTTACGCATTAAGCCACACTTCATGTGTCATGGCAACTAGAGCCAAGAATTGAATTCAAATGCCATATTTGGTTTCAGCACGTTGAACTGAAGAGGAATCAACTATTTTGGTTATGGATACATTTTGTGTGTTGACCAGTGTTATTAGATATGTACCCAAGCAGCCAGGATAGCACAATTGGTGCAGTGACCAGGCTAGGGTCTGGACAATTCGGGGTTCATTTCGCATCAGATAAATGAAATTCCAGCTTTCTATTCGATAGGTACCCGGGTTCTTTCTCCGGGAATAAGGCGCCCCGGGCGTGAATCTGACCACTCAAGTCATTCTAGTCCCGAAGACAAGGATGAGTACAGCTTTAACTCTATCGTTTTAATAGCTTTCCTGGCGTAAAGTGACAACTTTACTTTTGCCTTTACCATCATACGTATACAAGCCGCATGCCCGCTTTCGTCCGGGATGGTATCGAATCACATTCTGCGTACGACAACATCTAGCACTTCTACAGCTACATATGATCTCGGTTATAACGACGCACGTGTGTGCGACACCTCGGCTATAGCGCTATACGTTCTCCGGTACCACCTATTCCCCATAAGGCACGTGTTTTCTTTGCCTTGCTTAGTACGACATACATAATAGCATCTACCTCGGATATAACGACATTGCCAGTCATCAATACCAATATAATTCTCCAAGAAGCAGATTATCTTGTTAACTTTACCATCTCCTCGTCCTAGGAAAGGCAAGCCCTCTACGCTTGCAGGCAGCTACAAAATTCCAAGTCTGGAAAATGTGAATATTAACGGTAATACACTTTGTGCATAACGTTGCCCTCTACATGTCTACACCAGCACTTAACAGCAGACTGGTAACATGACCAAAACAGGCTCTATGGGGGGCGGGAGGGGGGGGCCTGCAAACCTATCACGCCAGAAAGAGATTAAAAATTTCTACAAAGTTTTAGGCTTCAGTAGGAAAACTTAGAGAGACAAACCTACGTGCATGACGTGGGTGTAGAAGAAAGACCACTGAAATGGATATTAATGAAATAGAGCGGGCGTGGTTTCGTTACCTGACTGGACAGAGACCGTAGCGGGGTTTTGTAAATACGGTAATGAACATAAGTGGCGCATTTCATTAGCGAAGATAGCCTACTGTTAGCTCCTCAAGACAAATTCTGCTTCGCGTAATCAGTTGAATAGTCGGAGATACACATTTTGGTGCCATTAAGTATTTGCAACTTCTGATCACACCAATCAAAACGTCCAGCACTATCTTCCACTGTCACTACATTTTCGCAGTCCGACGTCGTCATTTCTTCCACAGTTCATAGCAATCCCTTATAACGTCTCTTTACATGCCTATAAAAGGCTGGCCAACTACGCCTTGCTTGGCGCTGGAACAGGGGATAGCACACACATACACCGCCCTGTCATAAACTTACTGCTATAAAAAGGCGCTCAAAGCCGTTAATCTCTCTCTCTCACACACACACACACACACAAAACATTCACACAAACGCTCTCTTCCCACAAAATGTGCGCAACGTTAATTAAAGACGCTGGAAATTACAGTTAATCAAATTTTTCTGCACAACAAACAATTCTAACAAAATACTCTTGTTGAAATAGTCTTAAGTCTGCGTGCCTTTAATATCAGCATCACAGAGGCCTGCATATTGTAAGCTTCTTTTCCAGGTAACAAGACATGCATTTTCAAATATCACAAAATGCCACAAAATCTCAATAATATGATCAACAATTTAGTGTTGGTTTCAAATATGTTGAATGTTTCAAATACAGAATCAGTTTATGCCTGTGCATCAGTCAAATAATATAATTGTTTAATAAAGAATACCAGGACAAAAATTTCTAAAGCCACAGGCTTTAGGGAAGTCTCAAAAAATTGAAATAAAACGAGAATAATTTAAAAAACAGCATGTAAAAACCAACACACAACAACAAGCACAAATAGTTGTCACTACCTGGAATTGCAAGCAAAACAATTTTGTAATATTAGGGAACTACATCAAAGTTCACACACTGACCAACAACATTGAGCTTTTGCCAGTGTCCATAAGCACACACAGAGATACTAATTCAGGCAAAATATCACCTCATCTATCTAACCCATTTTCCAACGAATGACGATCATAGGCCCGAAGCTTTAGTGTGTTAAACTAACGAAATAAAAAATGTATTTATAATACCTAGATTCTTATTGTTCACACAGTCCATAGTACTAACCACGTTTTACATTAGGACTTATAGGTTACATGCACTTCATATAATCAAAGCAATAAGAAGAGCACTAATGCCAGGTGGAAGGGAAACTGCGTATCTAAAATACGGTCCACACTGAATCTTTGAACAAGTAGCCTCCAAACTGCGATAGGCGGCGGCACGAGCAAGCGAGTGATTGTTGTTCCCCAACATGCACAGAACTATTCAACCCGTACTGAAGCTTCAGCTGCCTCTGGCTCTCAGTGTCACAATTTCCCTCAAAATCAAACACGAGGAAAATGAGTTACTTCGTGATGTATCAACACGCTTCAATCAGAATTTGTAATTACACTAAATATCCAGGAAGTGGTCTATCATAGGAAATTTCAACAGAAGTCAAAGCGCTTTATTTAACGACGCGGCTTATTTCTCAGGTATACAGCGTCAATGGTAGACGGTACATGAAGTATGGCCCTTTGATGGAATCAAGCTGACAGAGAAACGCCAAAGTACTTGCACAAAAGCCTGTCCCACTGCCATTTTTCCCACCACAAATACCAAAATAAATGGTCTGAGATCGAACGCGGGCTTCCATGGTGAGAGGAAACTTCAAGGCTTGTCTCATTTCTTATTCACAACGCTCAGAAACATGTAGCAGTGCGACTAAGACGTCATAAAGAACTGCTCGATGCGAGCAGGCAAAGAAGCGACAGGTTTCAGGGACAGTTCACGAAGATTGTGTAGCCCACTGACGTCAGTAAGTTCACAAATGTTCTTATGATATGCGAATTTGTAACAGCTAAAGTCTCTAAAAAAATAATGCAGCCAAATGTTAGTAAGCACTTTGAAAACAGACGGTGTACCGCAGAAACCAGTCCACATGTGAATAAAACTTAGGAATATGAGCCTAACAATGGATACTTAACATTCACCGAGGAAAGAAATCCAGGTCTTCAGATTTCACACAAATAGTTTCTAATGAATTTTAATGGAATTTATATATTTTACTAACTATTACTATGACGTGGCCTACAATTTAATGTAAAAATATTTACCGTAACTTCGGACTCAGAAGGTGTTCCATACGCTAAAGAAAAATGAGATTTCCTTCTTAATTTTTAAATGTGCCTTTCTCATTTTATTTATGAGCGCAAAATACCAAATGTCTACACTCAGTACCAATGTATTGTATTCAATGTAAACTAAATGCCTTTATCTCATATTTGAATGTAAATATCAAGTGCAATATAACGCTGATACAATGCAAATAAACGTAATATATATTACCTCGAAAAGTGTACTTAACAAACCCTGCCTTTCGTAACAATGATCTTGCTCTTTTCACAAATCCATTAGTAAGGAAGCCTTACGGCTTGTATGCATGTCTGATATATTCTTATACAAGCACCAACAGCAGGTTTACAAATTTTAGAAAAGTCTAGCATCTACCGGGCAATTCGACACGCCAGAACAGTCAGACCAAGCAAGTTCGCTACTGAAGACCCGCACTCCTGGAGTGACCTGTGAGCCTCACTATTATCTGGTACTTTCTGTTCGGTGCATATGAACTGATTTACATGTTTATATTTATTGTATACGCACCAGAGAAAAAACGGCAGTAATTATGAAGAAAATATTAGGAGCCAGTATACAAAATATTAGAAGCCACTGTACAAAATATTAGAAGCCACTGTAGAAAATATTAGAAGTCACTGAACAAAATATTAGAAGCCACTGTGCCAAGTATTAGGAGCCACTGTATAATATATTAGAAGCCACTGTGCAAAATATTAGGAGCCACTGTACACAATATTAGGAGGCACTTTACAAACTACAATCACCCACACTATCAGCCATTCCTGATAAACAAAACCTGGTCCGTACTCTGATTCTTCCTCACAGTGGCAGCGGCGCACTATCTAATTCTGTTCCATTAAAGTGCAAGTATTAACAACATGCGTGTGCCTGTCCGTACCTGAATTCAAATACAATCATCTGCAGTATAACAGAAGGCACTTTTTTCCGTAACTCGGCATAAAAATCACACCGTATATTGGAGCTTCTAAATCCGCTGTCCTTAACAAGCTGTTACGCCAAGCCATGAGGTGTCACCTTCTGAAGTGTCATTCAGTGAACAGTTCTGAGGGTTCCTATAGTTTCACACCTTGAAACAATACGTACAAACTAGGTTAACTTCAGTACAACGGAACGTAAAATCATGCAGACCTTGACAAATGTGTGTTTGGTGGATACGGAGATGTCACAAAGCAGTCTAGAGTTTAACAGTTTAACAGTTTAGTGTCAGTAATATGTTATAAATCTGTCTGCAGACGCAGTATGTGTCCGGTGTGCAGTGGCAAGATATAGACATATATACAGTTGAGATTATTTTCATTTTTGTTCCGTGCAATAGTTTATGATTGTAAATATGGGCCAACTACTTGCACTGTTTTATGTTATTAAAATATTTATTTACATAAAATAATTTAAAACATAAGACTTCGTT
>Ga0123355_10003748_pt1 | contig 21967 bp, 22 predicted proteins | sample TergutEmb28metaG_3_FD_89872 | JGI IMG/M metagenome (GOLD analysis project Ga0123355, IMG submission 89872) | Embiratermes neotenicus P1 segment gut microbial communities from Petit-Saut dam, French Guiana - Emb289 P1 | ecosystem: Host-associated > Arthropoda: Insects > Digestive system > Gut ... | reverse complement strand
GGCTATCGCTGCATCCTCACCATGCCCGAAACCATGAGCATCGAGAGGCGCAATCTTCTAAAATTCCTCGGCGCGGAGGTTGTGTTGACGGAGGGTGCGCTAAGCATGAAGGGTGCCGTTGCTAAGGCCGAAGAAATAGCGGCCACCACGCCCCACGCCTTTATTCCGGGACAATTTACAAATCCTGCCAACCCCGAGATGCATAAAAAAACCACCGGCCCCGAAATTTGGGCGGACACCGGCGGCAACATTGATATTTTCGTGGCGGGGGCCGGCACAGGCGGAACCATCACCGGCGTTGGTGCATATCTTAAAAGTATGAGGACAGACATTCGCATTGTTGTGGTAGAGCCTGCCGCGTCGCCCATGCTTTCACAGGGCCGCGCGGCGCCCCACAGAATTCAGGGCATTGGCCCGGGTTTTGTGCCCGATATTTTGGACACGGAGATTTACGACGAAATTATCCCCGTTTCCGATGATGACGCCATTGAAACCGGCAAGCAGCTGGCCAAAACAGAGGGACTTATGGCGGGTATTTCTTCGGGGGCGGCGGCCTGGGCGGCGTTGCAGCTGGCGAAGCGGCCGGAAAATGCGGACAAAACCATTGTGACCATAATCCCCGATACCAGCGAGCGTTATCTGTCAACTATTGTAATATAACTTAAAAATCGCCTCAGCTCGCGCGCGAACACATACTTGGTGCGTGTCTGTATCCGCGCGCGGCCTCGTTGTTTTTAAGTAATATTACAACAAATTATTTTTGTGGGGCGATGCTTAATGGGAATTAGATATCTGGCGCGGGTAATTAGAGAACACGACCCCGCGATACGCTCTAACCTAGAGCTAATTTTATATCAAGGCATTTGGGCCATCATCTTTCATCGCGTGGCCCATTGGATGTACAGCCACCGCCTTTTTCTGCTGTCGCGGCTGGTTTCGCAGGTCTCGCGCTTTCTGACGGGCATAGAAATTCACCCCGGTGCAATCATCGGCCAAGGCGTTTTTATAGACCACGGTGCAGGCGTCGTAATAGGCGAGACATGCGAAATAGGGGACAATGTGGTTATCTATCAAGGCGTTACCCTGGGCGGCACCGGCAAGGATGTTGGCAAGCGGCACCCAACCATAGGCAATAATGTGGTGATAGGCGCGGGCTCGGCTGTGCTTGGCCCCATCACAATCGGCCATAATTCTAAAATAGGCGCGGGCACGGTGGCCCTGCGGGATGTGCCACCCAGCAGCACCGTAGTAGGCGAGCGCGGCCGGGATATACACCACGAACACTCCCTTAACTTTGAGATACGGCTTTTGAAAGAGCGCGTAAAGCATTTGGAAAATGAAATTGATATACTCAAATAACTGCAAAACAGTAACAATAAAACGCAGAATTTTTGTCAAAATGCAAAATCATTTGTGACGACGCGTGCCTTTAGGCACGCTAGGAACAAATGATGAAGCAGTTTGGCAAAAAGGCAAGTTTTTTGTTATTGTTTTGTGGTTATTTGAGTATAAATATAACAATCCCGCTTGACAGTTGTAAGCGGGATTGTTCAGGCTGTAGATAAAGTCCAAGACATGCAATATATCAAGCCTTGACGTTTTTTTATTAACCACGGAATGCACGGAAAGACACGGAAAAAACCATTGTTAGGAGCCCTTCCGTGTCCTTCCGTGCATTCCGTGGTTTAAGGTTTTGTATTTGCTTACATATGTTATAGCAATTAATTTCGTCCGCGTATCAGCAAAAAGCGTAAAAGCTGCATAATGGCCATGGTTGCCGCCGCCACATAGGTAAGTGCTGCCGCACTAAGTACTTTTCTGGCACCGTCAAGCTCGTCATCGGAAAGAAAACGGCCGGCTTCCAGCACCTCGCGGGCGCGCCTGGAGGCGTTAAATTCCACAGGCAGGGTGATGATATGGAAAGCAACCGTAACGGCAAAGAAAATGATACCCACATCAACCAAGATGGGCGCAAAGTCGCCGCCTATGCCTAAGAAAAGGCCGATAAATATCAGCGGAATGGCCGCACCCGAAGCAAGGCGCACGATGGGGAAAACGGCACCGCGCACTATAAGCGGCGAATAAGATTCGTTATGCTGTATGGCGCGGCCCACCTCATGGGCCGCCACCGCCACCGCCGTAACAGAGCTTGCGTCATGCACATGGGCCGAAAGACGTATTTTTTTCTTGCCGGGGTCGTAATGGTCCCCTGCGTTGGCTTCCAGCCGCTCTATTTCAACATCTCTTATACCATGGTCATATAAAATAGCCGCCGCCACGTCCGCGCCCCTCATGCCCTTTCTCGTCGGCACTTGTGAAAAGCGCGAAAGATTTCGCGTCACCTTGGCCTGGGCGTAAAAGGCAAGCAACATCGCCGGTATCAACATAAATAGGCCGTACATCGAAAAAAACATATATATCCCTCCATTCTTATTATGGCATAGTTACCCTCAACTAATATACGTAAAATTTGCTAGGTGGTCTGCTTGTTTCTAAGAAAATCCAAAAATGCACTGCGCCGAGTCTCGGATTCAAAGATTCTGAAAGGAATTATAAATGCCTGAAGCGCGCTGGTATACACATATATTGCATGTTGCCCTTGGACAATTTTTTCAATTTGAGAATACTTCACCTTTGTTTCTGACTTTTCCGTATATTGGTAGATACTTTCTTCGTCCATCTCCAGACGGATATTTCTGGCAAAAGGCTCGCCGCCGTCCTTCTTCATGTTCTTTAGGCTGGATTTCATCGACATCAAAAGCAGATGCTTGCTAAGGAAGAAAATCCACACAATTGAAAAGATGGCGAAAACAATACCAATAGCAGCTATTGCGGCTGGGTCTCGATTAGTGGCAAATTGAAAGGCAATCCAAATGATAAACACGGCCGGGACAACCAGCTTCGCAAAAAGCATACGCTTACGAGAATCGCGAGAATTGCCGTGATGAAATTTGGCAAATTCCAGATAGTCTGTTTCGTCAATAATAAAACTGAAAGTATGTATCATAGCAACACCCCCCTATGTTAAAAATGTGCCTACTGTAATTGTGCGTCCTCTGATAAAAACTTCTGCGCGCATTTTTTTGCCGCCCGATGGAGTAAGCTCTGTTATATTGACCGCACCGCCCACCGCGGCCACAAAAATGCCTTCTTTTTGGCAGACGCGTATAATTTCTCCGGGGGCACCGCCGCTGTCTTCCGCAACTTTCGCTTGCCAAATTTTGATTTGAACGTCGCCAAGCCTTGCAAAGGCGCCGGGAAAGGGATTGTAGGCGCGTATGAGGTTTACGATATCTACGGGAGACTTGTGCCAATCCAGATGGGCCATTTGCTTTGTTATCAGGGTTGCGTGGGTGGCCAGCGCGTTGCTTTGCGGTTCGCGGACTGCCTTGCCATCCTCTATAAGCCGTAAGGCCTCAAGAAGGGCGGCTGGTGCAGTTTTGCAAAGCTTGTCATGCAATATGCCGCCGGTGTCATTATTATCAATTGGTACTGTGTGTTTCAAAATCAAATCACCGGTGTCCATGCCCTTGTCCATCTGCATTATCGTAATACCCGTGACTGTCTCACCATCAGCAATTGCCTGCTGTATGGGCGATGCGCCGCGATATTTGGGCAAAAGGGACGCATGGACGTTGATAGCACCAAATTTGGGCATATCAAGCAGCTTTTGCGAAAGGATTTGGCCATAGGCGGCCACAACAAAGATGTCCGCGCCAAGGGCCGCAAGCTGGATCATGCTGTCCGTAGTCTTAATTTTTTCAGGCTGCAACACAGGGATATCTTTTTGTAAAGCGTAATCCTTAACAGGTGGTTGCATAAGTTTCATGCCCCGGGAAGCGGGCCTGTCAGGCTGCGTTACCACGGCGACGATATCATGCGGACTCTCATCCAAGGCCTTTAAACAGGCCAGCGCAAAGTCCGGCGTGCCCATAAAAACAATTTTCATATGCTAATCCTCGTCATCATCGCTTTCGTTCTCTTGTATTTCCGTTGCTTTTTCCGTATACAACACACCGTTTAGATGGTCAAATTCGTGGTTAAAAATAACGGCCAAGCGGCCTTCGCAACGCATCTCAAAGGCCTCGCCATGGCGGTTTGTGGCCTTAACTACAGTTGTCATAGGACGCTCCACCAGGCCGGTTTGCCCGGGGATGGACAGGCATCCTTCCCAGCCCTCTTGGTCGCCTTCGTTGCTTACAACTTCGGGGTTAATAAATTCTATGGGTACACTTTCTTCTTCGCCGGTATCAATGACCAAAATGCGCCGTAAAACGCCTATTTGCACGGCAGCAAGGCCGCAGCCTTTTTCGTGATACATGGTTTCCAGCATATCATCCAGCAATTGATGCAGCTTGTCATCAAATGCTACCACAGGCTTTGATACTTTATGTAGTATTTCATCTCCGATAGTACGTAATGCGCGCAATGCCATATTTTTCCTCCTAGCTTATGTAAATGGGGTCGAGGGTTAAATTTATGTTAATGCCCTCTAAATCCTCTATTTTCCGCAGTTTATCAAGACAGTAAAATACAAATTTCTTGATAATTTCCTCGTCCTCACATTTCACTAAAATTTTCCACCTATATCTCGACCTTATTTTGGAAATTATTGCCGGCGCAGGACCTAACATTTCGCATAAGCCCTTGCGGTTTGCCTGCCTCATAATATCCGCCAAGCGGTGCAAGGCTTGCACAATGCGCCTTTCGTCCTCGCCCGTAAATAATAACATGAAGATATGGGAAAAAGGCGGGTAGTTCATTTGGCGGCGCACCTCAATTTCATGGGCGTAAAAGGCCTCATAATCGCCGGCCTGGGCGTATTTTATGCTGTAATGGTCGGGATTATAAGTTTGGATGATGACGCGTCCGGGGTCGCTTCCGCGGCCTGCGCGGCCCGAAACCTGGGTGATAAGCTGATATGCCGTCTCCGCCGCCCGATAGTCACCATTATTAAGGGCCATATCCGCTGCGATGATGCCAACAAGGCTAACGCCCGGGAAATTAAGGCCTTTTGCTATCATTTGCGTGCCCACGAGGATGTCCGCCTCTTTGGCCGCAAAGGCGCGTATAATACGGGAATGGCTGTTTTTGGCGGTGGTTGTGTCCAAATCCATACGCAAAACCCGGGCGTTTGGAAATTCCTGGGCTAGATGCTCTTCCACCTTTTGGGTGCCAACGCCAAAATGCTTGATGTAAACAGACCCGCATGTGGGACAGTTTTGAGGCGATTTGGCCGATGTGCCGCAATAGTGACACAGCAACCGCTGATTATACAAATGGTAGGTGTAATTTACATTACAATTGGTACAGCCCATCACATGGCCGCAGCTTCTGCAAGAAACAAAAGTGGAATGGCCACGACGGTTTAAAAACAGGATGCTTTGCTGGCCCGCGGCCAAATTTTCGGCTATGGCGGCGTAGAGGTCCGTGGAAAACATGGTTTTGTTACCCTCGGCCAGCTCTTTGCACATGTCCACAACCTCAATGTCCGCAAAGCGGTTGTTTACGCGGTTTTTCAGGGTGATAAGGCGCATCTCGCCTTGCTGCGCCCTGTAAAACGTCGAAATATCGGGGGTTGCAGACCCCATAACCACGGCGCAGCCGGTTAATTCTGACAGTTTCAAAGCCACGGCCTTCGTATTATATTTTGGCGCGGTTTCGGATTTATATGTGTTTTCATGCTCTTCATCAATGATAATTGCGCCAAGATGGCTAAAAGGCGTAAAAATGGCGGAACGCGGCCCGATTATCACCTTCACATCGCCATCCCGGGCGCGCTTCCATTGGTCGTATCTTTCACCCAGGGACATGCGGCTGTGGGTGGCTGTCACGGCGCGGCCAAAGCGCGAAACGAAGGTATCTATAACCTGGGGCGTCAAGGAAATTTCTGGCACCAGCATAATGGCCTGTTTCCCCGCGGCGATGACGTCTTCGATAATTTGCATGTAAATTTCGGTTTTACCGCTGCCTGTAACGCCGCGTATCAGCGTTGGCTGGGGCTTTTCTTCGGCTAGGGATGCCCTTATCGCGGCAATTGCGGTCTGCTGTTCATCAGTCAGTGTAAATTTTGGCAAATCGTCAGGAACAGCGTCAGTAAGGACTTCCCTGCGTATTTCTATTTTATCAAGATATATCAAACCTTTTTTTTCCAGGGACTTTATGGGCGAGGGCGAAATGCCCAGACGCAGCTGCAAATCCGCCACTGGCACGGACTTTGCATCCATCAACATCTCCAGCACGGTGGCCTGTTTGTCGCCTTTTTCAAAGACGGCTTCCGCCAGTTCATCAAAATTATCAAGGTCATCATTCACAAAGGCTGTGTTTATGCGCACTGTATAGTCCTTTGCGTCATAAATATGCTGCAAAGTTATGGCCTGTTTGTCCGTCAGTGCGTTAAGATTTGCGCGGGTGGTGCTTCCAAAATTTTCTGCAAGCTCCCGCTCTGTAACCTTACCGTGCGAGCTGATATAGTCAAAAATTTGCTTTTGCTTGCCGCGCAGGCCAGCAGCAGGGCCCAAAATTTCCGCTATATAATCGTTTTTCATGCCAATGCCCGCGGGCATGATGGTTTTCAAGCAAACGGACAGGGGTGCGGAATATTTTTCGGCCATCCAATGGGCCAAATCCAGCATCACAGCGGAAAAAATGGGAAAGGCTTCCAAAACATCGGAAATTTCCTTTAGCTTGCCCTCATCAAAGCTTATGCTGTCGGCAAAATCTACCACATAGCCTTCCATCTGGCGAGACTTTCCAAAAGGTACCAGCACGCGGCTGCCACGGGCTACCTTGTCCAGCAAATCCTCACCAATAGCGTAATAAAAGGGTTTGTCCAAATCTTTGGCTGTGGAAGCGATAATCACCATAGCAATTTTTTTCATTTAATCCTCGTCGTCCTCATCTTCATCGCCCTCTTCATCGTCGTCCTCATCGGCTTCTTCCCAGTCATCATCATGGTTTTCGGCCTCTTCCACTGCATCCCAGCTTCCGCCTATGTCCTCAGAAACAAAGCTGTCATCAATGACGGTGGGCAGGTTTTGCAGCACATGTTCGCTATGGGGTGGGCTTACATCTTCGACGGCACCGGGCACAACCTTGATAATGCCGCGCTGAATCTCGTTTACAGCGATGGACACTGCCTTGTCGGTTTTTGTGTAAATCTCTTCGTATTCGGCACCGCCCACAATTTGGCGCGCCCTTTTGGCGGCAGCAATGACGATAGAATAGCGGCTTGTCACCCTTTGGTCGGCGTTTGTGTCTTCATTTAGAATTTTCATCAGGTTTGAATAAGATGGGTTTAACATATCAGATCTCCTTTTAGGTCGATTATAATGAAATCCAGTAACGTTGGACAATATTTCCATTTTCTTCGGCAACTTCGTTTTCCAAAACGCCGCCGTTGCTTAAAATTGTTTTGGCAGAGGCTGTGTTGGCTTTGTCGCAGGTGATAAGGGCCTTGTCGATGCCCAGCTCGTGGGCTTTATCCAAGGCCAGGGCAAGCATCTTTGTGGCGTAGCCGCGCCGCCGCCTGCTAGGCCGCACGCCATAGCCAATATGGCCGCCGTTTTGCATCAGATGGGCGTTTAGTTTGTGGCGAATTTGCAACATACCCACAATTTCGCCGTCAACAACCGCAAAATAAACGGTGGCGGGGACGAGGCGGCCGTCGTCGCGGGTTAGGTCGTCATTTATGCGCACAAGCCAGTCCTCATAGGTGTTTGCGTCATCAAGTCCGCCGTCGCCGTCTATTGCCGTCACGCCATCGTCGAAATGTTCTTGGCGATAGTCCAGCGCGGCCTGTTTATGCGCTATTGTCGGGAAAACAAGCCTCACATCATCACGCTCCGTTGTAATTATCATGGAAATGACTAATCTTCTCGTCACTTCGGCCCGGCTTTAGCTTTTCCGCCGTTACGATGAGGTTGATATCGCGCACGGCGTTGTCTATATCGTCATTTATCACAAGATAGTCATATTTTGGAAGCTCTGCAACTTCATCTGTGGCGCGCCTAAAGCGTCTGTCAATTTCGTCTTCATCTTCGGTGCCTCGGGTTTCAAGGCGGTGGCGAAGCTCTGAAAAAGTGGGCGGCATAAGGAAAATTAGGACGGCATCGGGGCGTTTTGCCTTAACCTGCAATGCGCCCACAACGTCAATTTCCAGCACCACTGTGTAACCCTGGCGGATTTGCTGGTTTACATATGACGCAGGCGTGCCATAATAATTGCCACTGAAAGTAGCGTGCTCCAACAAGCCGTCAGCATCACGCACTTCCCGAAATTCATCTTTAGTGCAGAAAACATAGTCCACACCATGTATTTCGCCCGGCCGCTTTTCCCTTGTTGTCATTGATATGGAAAGGGCGTAACCCTCGCCGGGATGCAGTCTTTTCGTAACCGTGCCTTTGCCGGAGCCCGAAGGCCCCGAAATGATAAGCAGCATTCCTTCCTGCATTATTGCCACACCATCCTTAGTATAGTCCCTTGTATTGCCATTTGGGTTTTTTATGAAAAAATACGGTAATTGCCTTGTGAGGGCAGAGGTTTATGCAACGGTAACACATCGTGCAGTTGCTTTTATGTAAAACCTTACCATCGGCTATTTCCAGGTTTTTCATGGGACAGACTGTGGCGCAAAGGCCGCAAACCGTGCAGTCGTCATCAATTTTCACGCTGCTTTTTGCCTTAGCTTCCATAGTGCCCTTAATTGCTGCGGGATTTGCGCTATCCCCTTGCCAAGGTATGCCCTGGGCCTTGCCCAAAAGTTTGGCAACTGGCGAAAATCCACGTCGCTTGATGATACCATTATTTATATCTTTACAGATACGCTCTGTTTTACTCTCGGCCATCTTCATGCATCTAAAAGTACTTTTTTCGCTGGTTTTGCGAAGCAGCGCAAAATTGCAGACATTGTTGGGCATTTTGAAATGCTCTGCGTAAATTACATCAAAATGGTCTTTGGGGAAAAGGTCTGTGAAAACCCGTGCGCCATCGCCTGAGAAAATTAGCTGTGTCACTAAGATAATCAGCTTTTTGCCTTGCAATGTGTCCGCATGAGCCGCGGCAAATTCCCGCATAATAAGGGGCACCCGCGAGCCATAAATTGGATAGCAAAAGGCAATGGTGTCGTGGGCAGCAATTTCGGCGGCAAAGTCGGCTTCATCCTCAATTGAAAGGCATTTGCCTTGCATCTTGTCTGCGAACAGCCTAGCCACATGGGCCGTGTTTCCCGTGCCGGAAAAATAAACCGTAAGTGTCATTTAATTGGCCCTCTGTGCAATGGTCTCCGGTTGTAGAGATGAAAGTATGATATAGCTTGCGCTTGTAAAAATTACGGCGCGGGTTTTGCGGCCCTGGGTTGCGTCCACAACGCGGCCATCGGCCTTTGCTTCTTGCATCATGCGCTTTATGGGTGCCGCCTCGGGGTTGATGACGGCGATAATTTTGTCAGCCGCTACCATATTACCATAGCCTATATTGATAAATTTAATACTGGTGGTTTCATCATTCAATATTCTGCACCTGCTCTCGAATCTTTTCAATTTCGCCTTTTAGCTCTATCACAACCTTGGAGATGTCGGCAAAATTGGCCTTCGCGCCGATGGTGTTGGCCTCTCTGGCCATTTCTTGGGCCAAAAAGTCCAGCTTGCGGCCCACGGTGCCGCCTTCATCCAGGATATGGGAAAGCTGCGCCAAATGGCTGTGCAGGCGGGTAATTTCTTCGTCAATGGCCGCCTTGTCGGCGAAATGCGCAATCTCGTTTAAAAATCTATATTCATCAACGGCAATGCCGGATAATGCGTCTTCCATGCGTTTTCTCAGCTTTTCGCGATAGCCGGCCACAACATCGGGGGCTTTGGTTTCGACGATGGACAGCAGCTGCCCGATATTTTGCCCCTTTTCGCGGATGCTGGCCTCAAGGGCCGTCCCTTCGGCCTCGCGCATGGCCAGAAAGCCGTCAATGGCAATGTTGGCGGCGGCTTCAAGGTCTGTCCAAAGGCTTTCCAGGGCATCGTCCCCTAAATCCTTTTCAAATTCCACCACATCGGGAAATTTGGCCACAAGGCCCAAAATATCGCCATCATGGCCTCTTAAATTAAATTTGCGGGATATTGCCGTCAGCACGGCGTGATAATTTTCGGCCAAAGCTTCATTATAAGTAATTTTGGCATCCTGGGCGGAATGGGTGCGATAACTAACGGAAATATCAACCCTTCCGCGGAAAACCCGGGTGGAAAGCAATTTGCGCAGCCTGTCTTCCAGCGGATTAAAAATCCGGGGCATACGTATATGAAATTCGCAAAACTTATTATTTACGGCGCGCATTTCTACGGTGAAGCTGCGGTTTTCGGCCGCAAGCTCGCCTTTGCCATAGCCTGTCATGCTTCGTATCACGCAAATCCCTCCTACTAAATGTCATCTAATCTTTCTATATTACCACATTTTTGCGGGTAAAGCAACAATTGACTTTTGGATTATTTTGGACTATAATGCTTGAAAGGGGAAAGAGGTGCCAAAGATGCAATGTGAGCGGGAAGTTGCCGTAAGAGGCCTTGTTGAAGTTTTCGAGAAGAAATCTTATTCAAATGTGGCTATGCGGCGTATTTTGGCGCGTTGCGGGCATTTTAACCGCACGCAAAAGGCTTTTGTAACAGAAATTATGTCAGGATGCATAAGAAACCTTATGCAAATTGACTATATCATTGGTAGTTTTTCATATACGCCAGTGGCTAAGATGAAGCCGTCCATTGCAAATATCCTAAGAATTTCCGTATATCAGATGAAATTTATGGACAAAGTGCCGACATTTGCAATTTGCAGCGAGGCTGTAAATTTGGCCAAGAAGATGGGCTTTGCACGGCTATCTGGCTTTGTAAACGGCGTTTTGCGCAATATTGCAAGAAATTTGGATGGCTTTGCCTTGCCGGATTTTCTGCACGTAAAGTATTCTTGCAGCCGATGGATTGTTGAGCATTTCGTTGATGAACTTGGAAGGGATGCGGCTGAAGCCTTGCTGGAAAGCGTGTGTAAGCCGCCTGATGTGACGCTGTGCGTTAATACAAACAGAATTTCTACTGACGAACTGATAGAGGTGCTGGCGGAAGAGGGCGTTTCCGCTACACCCGGAAACCTTGCCAAAAATGCCCTTGCCGTGTCCAAAACCTCGGATATGGCGGCCTTGCCCTCGTTTCAAAAGGGGTATTATCATGTGATGGACCAAGCGGCGATGCTGGCCATACAAGCCGCAGCACCCGCCGAAAACACGCGCATTATCGACGTTTGCGCGGCCCCCGGCGGAAAATCCTTTATGGCGGCATATTTGGCCCCCGGCGCGAAAATTACATCCCGGGACATACATGATTTCAAATTGAATATGCTTAAAGAAGGCGCAGAAAGACTGGGCCTTAGCGGCATTTCGGTGGAAAAATGGGATGCGACAGTTATTGACGAGGGATTGCGCAATTCCGCTGACCTTGTGATTATTGACGCGCCATGCAGCGGCCTTGGCACATTGTGCCGCAGGCCTGACGTGAAGCTGTTTAAAGAGCAGCAAAGCATTGGCGGTCTTGTTGATTTGCAGCGGCGCATCTTGGAAAGCGCCTGGCAATATGTAAAGCCGGGCGGCAAGCTGCTGTACAGCACCTGTACAATTAGTAGCAAAGAAAACATAGACAACATGAGATGGTTTTTGAATAGCTTCCCTTTCAAACCCGTAGATTTTAGCGCAAATGTGCCTGATATTCCTGAATTTGCAACAGCCCGCGACGGCTATGTACAAGTTTTGCCCCAATATTTTGATACCGACGGTTTTTTTATCGCCATTTTTGAAAGAGAGCAAACATATGAATAATTTTGATATGCGCAGCGCAAGCCTTGCCGAAATTACGCAGCTTATGCATGAAATAGGCGAAAAGCCTTATAGGGCGGGGCAGATATTTGGCTGGCTGCACGAGAAATTTGCTACCGGATATGATGAAATGACAAATTTGCCGGCGGCTTTGCGCGCCAAATTAGCCCAAATTTCCGGCATTTCGCCCATGGAATGTGTGCGCCTGCAAAAGTCTTCTGACAATGCTACAAGAAAATACTTGTTTAACTTACAAAATAATGGTATAATAGACAGCAAAGAGCTATATATTGAAACTGTGCTGATGAAATATAGGCATGGTTTCAGTGTTTGTGTGTCCTCTCAGGCAGGCTGCCGCATGGGTTGCGATTTTTGCGCCTCGGGCCTAACCGGCCTTGATAGAAATTTGACAGCGGGGGAAATTGCCGCGCAATATTATGCTGTGTGCCGCGATATTGGCCAGCGCGTAGGAAATATCGTGATTATGGGCAGTGGAGAGCCCCTGGATAATTATGACAATGTAATGAGGTTTATCAGCCTTATCAGCGATGAAAAAGGCGCAAATGTGGGCGCGCGGCATATAACAATGTCCACCTGCGGCATAGTGCCCAGAATTTACGATTTAGCAAAGGAAAATTTGCAGATAACACTGGCAGTTTCTTTAAATGCCCCAAACGACCAAATAAGGCGCAAGCTTATGCCCATCGCCCGAAAATATGATATTGACGCCCTTTTGGCGGCTTGCAGGGCTTATGCCGACGCAAAACGCCGCATTAGTTTTGAATATATTATGATTGACGGCGTAAATGACAGTGAAGGCAACGCCAAGGAGCTTGCAAGGCGGCTTGAGGGCATAAAATGTCATGTAAACCTTATCGGCGCAAATAAAGTTCCAGAAAAAGGATATAATAGGAGCAATGCAGCTGTGATGGCACGCTTTGCTGAAATTTTGGAAAAAAATGGCGTTGATGTCACCATGCGCCGCGAGATGGGCGGGGATATTTCCGCCGCTTGCGGGCAACTGAGAAATGAATATAGACAATAAAAGAGCAAATGGGGTTATGCCATGCTTGGTTTTGGGAAAAGCGTTGTTGGAAAAGTGCGTGCCAATAACGAAGATGCAATTTTTATAAACGACACAGGGCCCGGGCCGCTATCCAACCTTTTTGTGGTGGCTGACGGCATGGGCGGCCATAATGCGGGGGATGTTGCCAGCGGAAAGGCCATCGCCGCTTTTTGTGATTATTTTAACGACAATACAGAATTTGTATATATTGAAGATTTTCTGGCGGATGCTTTACTTCACGCCAATTCTCAAGTACATGCAGAAGCACAGGGGAATCCCTCGCTTTTAGGTATGGGAACCACATTTTCCGCTGTCACAACAGACGCGGACAATTTGTATTACGCCCATGTGGGCGACAGCCGCATTTATATTATTGCTGAAAGCCACATTATGCAAATAACCCGGGACCATTCCCTTGTGGCGGAAATGACAGAAAAAGGCATTATAACCCGGGAAGAGGCCTTGCATCATCCTGAAAAAAACGTCATAACCCGCGCCGTAGGCACGGATGCCCATGTTAATGTTGACAAAGGCTATTTTCCTTTGGATGACGTGAAGCATGTACTTTTGTGTTCTGATGGGCTGACAAATATGGTTGGCGATGCTGAAATTTATGCCGTTATGATGTCTGATACCCAGATGTCCGAAAAAGTTGAATGTTTAATAGCCAAGGCCAACGAAGCCGGCGGCGATGACAATATATCTGTAATTGTAATGGGGTGGGTGAACAAATGATATTGAAGATTGGCACGATAGTTGCCTCAAGATACGAAATTGTAGAGCTTATTGGCGCGGGGGGTATGTCCCATGTTTATCGCGCTATTGACAATAAATTACATCGCAGCGTCACTGTAAAAGTTCTTCGCGAAGAATATATCACCGACGTTAGCTTTGTTGACCGCTTCGACCGCGAGGCAAGGGCTATCGCAAGCCTTAACCACCCAAATATTGTAAATGTGTATGATGTCGGCAACGAAGACGACATCCATTATATTGTAATGGAATATATCCACGGCAAGACGCTGAAAGACCTTATTTCCGAGAAGGCGCCCTTTAGCAACGAAACAATGCTGGGCGTGGCCAGCCAAATTGCGGCGGCCCTTGTAAATGCCCATGAAAACGGCATCATCCATAGGGATATCAAGCCGCAAAACATCTTGTGTATGCCCAATGGCGTTGTTAAAGTTGCGGATTTTGGCATCGCAAAATCTCATGATTCTAAAAAGCTTTCTGACGATGAATTTTCCACGATGGGTTCTGTGCATTATATCTCGCCGGAAGTGGCTTGCAGCGACCCCATAGACCCCAGAAGCGACCTATATTCTCTCGGCATTGTCATGTTTGAAATGATGACGGGCGAGCTGCCTTTCGACAGCAACAATGCCGATGAAATAACAATGCTTCATGTGGAAGCGCCTTTCCCTAATATACGCAAGAAAAATCCCAATGTGCTGCCGGTTGTGCGAGAAATTATCGTACGCCTTACCAACAAGCAGCCCTTTAGGCGTTATCAAAGCGCAAGCTCCCTTTATAATGACATTCAGCGCGCTGTGATGGAGTCTTCTGAAGAAGAATATCGCGAAAATACACGCCCCGCCCCTCGCACGGCAGTTTTCGAGCAAAAGCCCCCACAGCCGCGAGATTTTGCCCAGCCCCGCGTAAAGGGCGTAAGCAACAAGCGCGGGTCGGGCGACAAGAAAAAGGACAGGATAATTATGTTTGGCGCCATAGGCACCGCTGCGGTGCTTATCGTGCTTCTTGTGCTTTTGGTTAACTGGTTGTTTGACTTTGGCGGCGGCAATAATTTGGTTAACCTGCCAAACCATTGGGGGCTGGAAGTGGAAGCCGTGCGCGAAGAAATGGAAGCCCTGGGCCTGACGCTGGAAATTTATGCTGACGAATATCACGACACCATTGAAATTGGCCATATCACACGATCTGAATTTCAAGACGGCGACAATGTAGAGCCGGGAAGCACCATACAGGTTATTGTAAGCAGAGGCCCTCAAGGGGCAGAGGTGGTAGAGGTGCCCCATATCGTTGGCCTGCACCTGGATGCCGCCCTTGAGAGGCTGGACGAAATTTCATTGCGTTTCCAGCCTGACGAGCCACAATTTCACGATACTTTGGGACAAAATTTCATAATTTCGCAGCATCCGCCTGCGGGGCAGATGGTTGCGCCGGATACGCGCATAACCGTTGTGCTAAGCCTGGGGCAAGAGCTTGTAATGGTTGAAATGCCTGACTTTGTAGGCATGATGGAACATGCCGCCCGTGTTGAGATAGTGCAGGCGGGCCTTAGCATAGGCGAGGTGATACCTGTGGACAGCCTTGTTTACAGCATCGGCATCGTTATCGGGCAAAGTGTTTCGCCTGGGACGGAAGTTTTGGCGAATTCTTATGTGGATATCAGGGTTTCGACGGGCCCGCCCGAGCCTGAAGAAGACGACGAGCCCGAGCCCGAGCCTGAACCCCCTGCCGACGACCCTGACGACGACGAGCCGCCTACAGACGAAACACCAGACCCTGATAATGGCGACGACGAGCCGGAAGATAACGAATACCCTGCAACCAACGGTGATGAAAATGGAGAGCCGGATGACGAAGACCCCGCAGATACAGGCAGCACGCGCACCATTGGCTTTATGCCACCTACTATTCCGGATGCAACTGTGAGATTTATAGTGGCCATGCGCCAGCTTGACGGTAGCTTGATGACGGTATTTTCGGATGATGTCGGCCCTGAAAACTTTCCTGTTTCCGTAACTGTGCATGGCGTAGGAAATGTTGAATTTATCATGTTTGTTGATGGTACGGAAGTGGGCCGCAGCTTTGAGGTTTTTAGCTAATTATGGCGGATATGCTTACGGGGCGCATTGTTAAGGGCGTCGGCGGGAATTACTATGTAATGACAGAATTTGGCGAATTTGTGTGCCAAGCCCGCGGGCTCTTCCGTAAGGAGGGAATTTCGCCAATTGTCGGCGATTTTGTCGAAATATCGGTGATAGGTCGCGCCAAATCCACGGGCTATCTGCAAAAAATACTGCCGCGCGAAAACGAGCTTTTGCGCCCAAAAGTAGCTAATATAGACCAAGTTTTGCTGGTTTGCGCCATTGTGCCTCAGATAAATTTGGATGTTGTGGATGGCTTTTTGATGGTTTGCGAAAAGCAGGGCATAGACGTTATTTTGTGCATCAATAAGATAGATTTGGACGCGGACAGGCATTATCTGGAAGTGGGCCGCGCCTATGAAATGGCCGGATATCGGGTGCTGTACGTCAGCGCCCAGCATGATGCCGGGCTGGACGGGCTGCGAGCCGCCATGGAAGGCAAAGTGTCCATTTTGGCGGGCCCTTCCGGCGTTGGAAAGTCCAGCCTGCTAAACGCCCTGTTTCCGCAGTTTGGCCTGGAAGTGGGCGGCCTTAGCGAGAAAATTGGCCGCGGCAAGCATACCACGCGCCATACGGCACTTTTGGAGGTGGGTGACGGCACCTATGTTGTGGATTCGCCGGGCTTCACATCCTTTTCTATTGCCCATATAGACAAAAAGCATCTGCAATATTGCTACCGAGAGTTTAAACCCCATCTGGAAAAATGCTATTATGTCGATTGTATCCATATCAGCGAGCACGATTGCGCCGTGAAAGAGCGCGTAGGCATTGATATTGATACAGGGCGATATGAAAGATATGTATACTATGCGTTGGGAGAGAGACAGAATGATTAAGCTTGCGCCTTCCATTTTATCCGCAGATTTTAGCATCTTAGGCCCCCAGCTTGATAATATAACCAAAGCCGGGGCGGATTATATTCATCTGGACATAATGGACGGACATTTTGTGCCAAATATTTCCATAGGCTTTCCCATCATACAGTCCCTTCGCAAGCAGTCCAGCCTGGTTTTTGATGTGCATCTGATGGTGGACAATCCCAAGGCTTTTATCACGCGCTTTGCCCAGGCAGGTGCCGACATAATCACTTTTCATGTGGAATGTTGCGCTGATGCTTCCGAGGTTTTGGAAATTATTGGCATGGTGAAGGCGGCGGGAAAAAAGGTGGGGCTGGCTTTGCGCCCGGAAACCGCCCTTAACACGATTTTTGATTTTGTGCCCCATGTGGATATGATTTTGATAATGTCTGTAAATCCGGGCTTTGGCGGGCAGGAGTTTATCCAAGAAAGCTTTACGAAGGCCCGCGAACTGCGGGATTATGCGGATGTGCTGGATCATGATTTAGACATACAAATGGATGGCGGCATAAACCTAACTAATGTGAAAGCCGTGCTGGAATCCGGCGTAAATGTGGTGGTTGTGGGCTCTGCCATCTTTGATAACGCCAACATCTATGCCGCTGCAAGGAAGTACAAGAGAATTTTTAGAGACCATGAGAAAACCGAAAACAAAATCATCATTATTGCTAATGGCGAGATGGATAATGCTGAGGATTTTATACAAATTGCACAAAGCGCAAATTTTGTCATATGTTGCGACGGCGGGGCAGCCCATGCGGCTAAAATGGGCATTGTGCCGCATTTAATTGTGGGCGACCTAGACTCTCTTGACGAGGCTGTTAAAGCGGATTTTGTGCGCCAAGGCGTGAAATTTGAAGAATATTCTGCTGAAAAAAACGCCACGGATTTAGAGCTGGCCATGGAATTTGCCTTGCAAAAATCTCCGGATGAAATCTTGATTTTAGGCGGATACGGCGGTAGGGTTGACCATTTTCTGGGAAATATCCAAGCCCTCATATTTGCCGCAAAAGCTGATATTAAGGTGTCTTTGGCGGATGCAGCCACCTCGATTTTTGTCATTGACAAATTTGTCGAAATAGCGCGAGAAAATTATGATTATTTATCTCTGATACCCCTGGAAGCCCAGGTTACGGGCGTTACAACCAGCGGCCTGAAATACCCATTGCGCGCGGCAACGCTGCATCTGGGCAGCACAGTTGGCATCAGCAACGAATTTTTAGAAGATGTTGCCACCATAACCGTGGAAAATGGGCTATTATTAGCAGTTTGTACAAAATCTTTATGATGAATTTTTTTGGCAAGTATCCCATATAATGCCAAGGGGTGGTTATATGGGCAAAAAGCCTCTAAAGCCCGGGCAATTGCGCCGCGTTGGCGGTATCATGCTTTTTTCGATGGCTGTAGGCATGTTATTTACATTAATTTTTCCAACGCTTTCGATATTTCTTTCAATAGTTTTCTTTGCGGGCGGTCTTTACTTCCTTTTTATGTAAGCCAAATAGTGCAATAAAAACAAAAAATCCTTGACAAGGGATTTTTTTTGTGATATTATGTTGTCGTGTAAAAACGTGGCTTTCGAAAATGTTGGCCCCAAAAGTATTTTTTACAACAGTAGGAGGATTTTCCATGAAAAATGGCGTTGTGAAATGGTTTAATGCCGAAAAAGGTTTTGGTTTCATTTCCGTAGAGGGCGAAGATGATGTTTTTGTTCATTTTTCAGCTATCATGACAGATGGTTACAAAACCCTTGAAGAAGGTCAGGAAGTTCAGTTTGAAGTTGTTGACGGCGCGAAAGGCCCTCAAGCTTCCAACGTTTCCCGCATCTAACACACTGTAAATGCTCTTAATTCACGAATTCTGAAACATTATTATATATTGTTTTCAATTATTTGGTGGTTTAATAGCAATCGCCCTTCACGGACCTTCCATGAAGGGCTTTTCCATATGACGACATTTTGCAACAAGAAGGGAGAACATCATGACTTCAGCACTTTCAACAAAAATTGGCATCATCGGCGGCGGACAATTGGGCAAAATGATGATTTTGGAAGCCAAAAAAATGGGATTTTATGTATCCATCCTGGACCCGGACCCAAATTGCCCGGCCCATACCCTCGTTGACAACCATATTGTTGCGGGCCTTAAAGACAGGGACGGCATATTAAAGCTGGCGGAAATTTCTGACATAGTGACATATGAAATAGAACATATCAACGTTGACGCGCTTTTTGAAGTGGAAAAAACCGGCAAACCCGTGTATCCAACGCCTCAAAGCCTTAAAGTTATACAGGACAAGCTTACGCAAAAGCAGGCTTTGCTGGACGCAGGGGTGGCTGCGCCTGATTTTATGGAAGTTAAGGCTCCAAGGGACATCGCCAAAGCCGGCGAAACATTTGGATACCCGATGATGCTGAAAGCCCGCCTGGGCGGCTACGATGGCCGCGGCAACTTCTTGGTAAAGTCCCCGCAGCAAGCCGAAGAGGCCTTCAACGCCCTTAATGGCGAAACGACGCCTCTGATGATTGATAGATTTGTAAATTTTGACATGGAAATTTCTGTGTTGGCCTGTCGCGGCAAGGACGGCACCGTTGCCGTCTATCCCGTCGCGCAAAATGAGCATAGAGAGGAAGTGCTGTACGAAACCAGGGTGCCAGCCGACATTGATGCCGCCACCAGCGATGCCGCCATGGAAGTGGCCCGCAAGGTGATGGAAGTATTTGGCGGCGTAGGGATGTTTTGCGTGGAAATGTTTGTCGAAAAAGGCGGTAGAGTCCTTGTCAACGAAATTGCCCCAAGGCCCCATAATTCCGGCCATTATTCCATAGAAGGCTGCGTTGCCAGCCAATTTGAAAACCACGTCCGCGCCGTATGCGGCCTGCCTTTGGGCGACACATCCCTGATAAAGCCCAGCGTTATGCGCAATATCCTAGGCGAGCCCGGCCACGATGGCCCTGCCTTCGTGCAAGGCGCCGAGGCGGTGCTTGCAATCCCTGGCGCCGCGCTGCATATTTACGGCAAGCAAGAAACCAAGGCCAAGCGCAAAATGGGCCATATAACTGTCATTGCCGACTGTTTGGAAGATGCCGTGCAAAAGGCCGGCAAGGCCCATGACAGCCTAAAGATGATATCGAAAGGATGATTTCATGACAAAGCCAAAAGTTGCCATCATCATGGGAAGCGATTCTGACCTGCCTGTGATGAAGGATGCCGCTGAAATCCTTGAAAAACTGGGCGTGCCTTACGAGCTAACCATCGTCTCTGCCCATCGCACCCCCGATAGAATGTACGAATACGCCAAAACCGCGCCCGTTAAGGGCATTGGCGTTATAATTGCAGGGGCCGGCGGCTCTGCCCATTTGCCGGGCATGGTTGCGTCAATGACGCGGCTGCCTGTCATTGGTGTGCCTGTGAAGTCCAGCAATCTAAGCGGTTGGGACTCTATGCTGTCTATCGTCCAGATGCCGCCGGGCATTCCCGTGGCGACGGTTGCCATCAATGGGGCCGCCAACGCGGGCTTGCTGGCCGCGAAAATACTGGCAGTGTCTGACGCAGAACTGGCCAAGAAGGTTGTGCAATATTCCCAGGACCTTGAGGATATGGTCATCAGCAAGGCCGAGCGACTTGAGGAAATTGGTTTTCGCGAATATTTGACATAGGGATTTGATAAAAATATCTATTGAAGATTGGGTGGCTGGATTGCTTCGGCCTTGGGCTGTGTTGGCTTTTTGGCTACCGTTGGCCTCGCAATGACAGTTGGACGTTGTGTTTTATATAGGGATGTCCACGACAGTTCAACCGTCATTGCGAGGACTACGGCAGTTGAATTATGATATAGTGCAAGTTCGAAGCAATCCAGTTGGCCGATGTGTATAAATTTTGATATTGACGTAAGCTGGATTGCTTCGGCCCTGGGCGGTATTGGCTTTTTGGCTACCGTTGGCCTCGCAATGACAGTTGGACGTTGTGTTTTATATAGGGATGTCCACGGCAGTTCAATTGTCATTGCGAGGACTACGGCAGTTGAATGATGATACAGTACAAGGCCGAAGCAATCCAGATAGCCGATGTGTATAAATTTTGATATTGACGTAAGCTGGATTGCTTCGGCCCTGTGCTACACTGGCTCTTCGACTACCGTTGGCCTCGCAATGACAGTTGGACGTTGTGTTGCTACCGGGAATCCACGATAGTTTAACTGCCATTGCGAGGACTACGGTAGTTGAATTATGATATACTGCAAGGCCGAAGCAATCCAGCTATACATTAAAAATTTACGAGTAGGACGGATAATTGCGCGTTGATGCAAATTGGCGTGAGGAAAGTCCGGGCTCCGCAGGGCAGGACGCCGGATAACACCCGGTGAGGGCAACCTTAAGGAAAGTGCAACAGAGATAAACTTCTTGAGGCCTGATGGCTTCAAGTAAAGGTGGAAAGGTGGGGTAAGAGCCCACCGCGCGGCCGGAGACGGCGGCGGCACATGTAAACCCCGTCCGGAGCAAGGGAGAAGACGAAAGGGGCGGCCCGTCCCGTCTTCGTAGCACCGCAAGAGCCGCCACGGTGACGGGCGGCCCAGATAGATGATTATTACGTGCCTTTCGGCACCAAACAGAACCCGGCTTATAGTCCTGCTCGTGAATTTTGAAAAAAATTGGATACAATGGCAGAACATTCCGCTTCCAGTACGCCAGTGGTAACATCCACCCGGTGGTTGAAAGCGGGATTTGCCAACAAATTAACTATAGACCCCACAGCACCGGCCTTTGGGCTTGCCGCGCCAAAAACCAGCCGCGGGATGCGGGCTTGCAAAATGGCCCCGGCGCACATGGGGCAAGGCTCTATTGTTACATATATGGTGCAATTTTCCAGACGCCAGTCGCCAAGATGGTTGCTGGCTTGGTCTATCGCAATAATTTCGGCGTGATAGAGGGTGTTTTTCTTGTTATTGCGCAGGTTGTGGCCTTCGCCGATAATTTTGCCATCCGCTACGATGATGCAGCCGATGGGCACCTCATCCATGGCGCGGGCGGCTTCGGCAAGGCCCAGCGCCCTTTTCATGTAAAATTCATCCATGATTTAATTGTAGCACGTATTTAGATGCAGGTCAATGATTCAAAAGGAGACTGCGGCCATGGATATAAAAGTGATTTCGACCTTTGAGGCGGCCAGAGCGTATTTGGCCGCTGCAAGTTGCGCTAATGCTGACATTGAGGCGTTATGGCGGATGCATATGATAGACCCTTTTTGGCCGGAGATAGCCAAATGGGCGCCCTTTGACCAAAGCTTTAAACAGCCGCGGCGCATTACG
>Ga0123355_10003746_pt1 | contig 21969 bp, 18 predicted proteins | sample TergutEmb28metaG_3_FD_89872 | JGI IMG/M metagenome (GOLD analysis project Ga0123355, IMG submission 89872) | Embiratermes neotenicus P1 segment gut microbial communities from Petit-Saut dam, French Guiana - Emb289 P1 | ecosystem: Host-associated > Arthropoda: Insects > Digestive system > Gut ... | reverse complement strand
ACACACACACACACACACATATATACATACACACATACACATGGCTAAGAAATAAAAGTCAGATACCACACAAAAAAATTCTGCTGCCTGCAGCTAGGCCATCAGCATGTCACCATCAAAGTTTTGATCAGCAAAGCACACGTGGTTACAACATCCTACCTGCATGTGTCCTAACCGAGTGCACTACTTACTCTGCAGCACAGCTGTAGGGCAAAGCTGTGCCAGCCGTGCAACCATTAGGTATGTCAACATTTTGATATCATAATGGTCTTTCAAGCCATTTTCCACATGGTTCAGGAATTCAAATATATCAAGGCGGTCCAAGCAGGAGTCCAACAGTGTGTACATGCACTCAAAAGCTGCCTTACGAATATCCAAACCATCATCCACTGTGTGTTTGAATGGGCCCATCTCAACTTCACGAATCAGTTCTTTCTGTAATAAGAAAAACAACATGGCCAGACCACGCTATACTACTAAAACCTATCAACTTCTACACATGATGTCAGTGTCACACTGATGAATAAAGAAGAAATATCTGAAATAAAAGTTGTCTGTTATCTGTACCATGGTTCATGTACCTTTGTAAATAGCTCTTGTTAGGCATGCTCATATTCTGCATAACAACTTAAACAATTCCTGTCTCTCCTCTATGTATATAACTCTAAATGAAGAGTTTTCTGTGAAATTTGATCTTGCAGAATTTTACAAAAAATTCAAACTTCATGAAAATCAGATGATTTTAAAACCTTTAAACGAAGACCTTCTGGGTACATGAGTGATCCAAACTCCTTGTTCTGTGAACGCAGAGTTATTATCATGCTTTGAACCATAAACAAGTTACAAAAATCGGATTACACTTTGTATCATTTAAATACTATGATCCAAAACTGGAAATCCATTCCTCCAATAGTTGCTCTTTTCCTTGTATCCAAACAAAAGCACTACAGTTGCTGATGATATGAACTGTGGTATTTTTCTTAGAATATGGGGAAATCTTCAACTACCTGAACTAACATTTTTGTAGAAGAATGAATGTGCTGTAACAACTACACTGTGTGTACATTTCCAAACTGCTGCTTCTTTGTATATGTTTTACACAGCACTAATGGATCTCTACAAAACAAGACTTATTACTGACCATTCAATCATTACATAAAATACAGGAAGTGAAAAGTTTTAAACGTACAGAATTTAAAGCAGTAAAAAACAGAAAAGGACAAGAATAAATCCCAGAATAAATAAATATGCATTTATAATTTGGAAAAGTAAGACCCCTGAGGTGGGAAAATTACATTTACTTAAAAGTTTGTACATGCCCATTAGTAACGAATCTACAGATAATGCGTCACTCACTCTAACTTTAGTCTCACTGTACAACTGTGGGAGAACAGAATCTAGTAGGTCACGAACAAGTGAAGGTTTATTATGTGCTGCAGAGTTGAATGCCACAAGAGCTACTCGACGCACATTCAGGTCTGGATCTTGGAGAGTTCGCAGGAATTCACCAATACTTTGCCGCAAAAGTGGATCAATAGCTTGAGGCTGAAAAAATAAACACACAGTTTAATCAAGTGACAGCAATATTCAAGGTCAAGGGTTCAGGTATCCAAGGCAGGGGGTAGTGTAACCTTACATATTTGGATTCTAAAAGTTAATGCTGAAAAGTCACATCGAAGGTATCTATGTTACTAGTGGCTACTATCCATTGTTACTCATAAAACAAAATACTGTATAAATATTATCTCCAACATTTGGTGAAAATTTGTATAAATATTTGGTATTTTTTGCAGGCAGAAAGCTTCACTCAAAAGCCACTCACACTAGAGGTTTATCACAGTGGTCACTCAGATACCATTTTCCTTAGTATTACTTTAAATATTCATATGATATAGAAAAGTATTTCAAATAAAACTTGTAATCTCAACAAAAACCACATTTTAAATTGTGTGCCTATTCTGTGTGTTATGTACAATCAAACAATTTGGGGGGGGGGGATTGATTTCAACATTATATAAAGTACATGTTACACTGAATTGAGATGGATCAAAATGAAATTCTCGCAAGTTTTACTCTGGTCACCTGCAATACCAAATTTGCTTGAAACCCAATTCAGCAGTTTTGAGAGAAAAAAAACATGGACAACTTGCTTTGTACGTATTCAGGTCACACACTTTATTAAAAAAATTTATAGTTCTTCATTAAATGAAATAGTTTTTCATTATTTACCTTACTGTAGTGTCTAGATTTTAGAGGGATGTCTAGGAGCCAAGATTTTCTAGAACTCAAGCAACACACTATTTTCGTTACACACACATCATATTTACCTGAATGTAAGGGAAAAACTTTTTTCTAATCCATCACCTTCTTACCGCACACAAGTTGGGCATGTAGAGTACAAGTATTTGCCACAAAATTTAAAACTGTGGATCCAAGTTGTCTTATATTTGGGTAGGCCTCAATATGGTATATTTGTTACACAACAAGTCACACACTTTAGTACCTGATCAGAAATGGTGAACTTGACTGCAGTCACTACAGTTGTTCTCATTAGGGCAGAATCAGACACTAGTGATTCTTGTAATCTTGGCAATAAGCTCGCAGGATCAATAAGGGTCAGTTTTCCCAGACATTCTGCCACAACATTTCGTGTCCCCTCCTCACCGCATTCACAGTGTCGAAATAACTGCTGCCATATTGCAGGCACAAATGGCTGAAGTAACTTCACACCATCAAGAGTTAAGGATTGGCATGATATAATCTGCAACACAATATCCACACTTTTATACAGTAAAAGATTTTAGGAATGTTTGTAAAATTAAGAAAAATAACAATTAGCTTTGTCATGTCTGTCTGTCTGTCCATCCATCCGCCCATCTGTCTGCATGAAATAACTTGGCTCCCACTGGACTGATTTTCATGGAATTTTATATTCAGGTATTTTTTAAAAAATCTGTCGAGAAAATTCAAGTTTCATTAAAATTGGACAAGAATAACAGGTATAGCACATTCGAAAAGTGATGGCACATGCACAAAAACCAGATTTGGTCTTTCAGCGAAACGGACGAGTCCATTTAAATCGGCAGGGGTGTCAGTTCAGTCGACTGCTGGCAGTCAATGAGTGCGGATCAGCGGACAGCAATTGTATAGACCATGCTCCGTAGTCCAGTGCGAGGCTGCTGGCTACCCACTCCATTCGCATCTTTCCCCTTCACTTCCCCTCCCGTGCGTCACCGTGTGCCATCAGGTTCCAAACGCGCTATACTTTACATAAAGAGCTATATAGATTACAATTCTATCTTGCTGAATTCTTATTAGAATGAGAAATATTTCACACAAAAGGGGCAGAGAAGATCCAAACACACATGTAATGTTCAATAACTTTTTCTTTGAAAGTTGTGCCATTTATGAGAAAATATGGAAAAATGTGGTACAGCCAAACAGGCCACACATGAAAATACAAAACATGCCCTTTACAAACTGGAAAACTAAGCACCCCCCCCCCCACACACACACACACACACACACACACACACACACAATATGTAATACTTATTACTTTTCCATGGCGACAATAGTTACACAAATGTGCCTGGATGTTATGTTATACATACATTCCCTGCCTTGTTCTACATGGCTCAAGTTGAAAATCAATAGCCATACCAATACAAGTTCTGTCTGGTTTCTGTTCAGTGCGGGAACTACGAACAATGTGCTAACAACTGGTCAACCGGCCTGCCAAACTCCAATTTTTAGATGCTGGATGAGGACTTGTCAAATCATATCTCTGTTATGAAGAAACAGTAGAAGCACTACTAGGTAACCTGAAAAAACCATTAAGTTTCTTGTCTACTTACTGCATGGAGCTGAGTCCTTCTTGAGAAGCTAACCAGTTCTCAGCTAGTCAAGAAATTCCCCAAATTTTATGGAACCTGAAGGTTCATTACCGCTTTCACAAGTGCCCGCCACCTGTCCCTATCCTGAAATTTCTTGATACACATCGTAAAATGCCCACATACTTCACCTTTTCTAGGCTAAAATCTTATACGCACTTTGTCTTCATACACTTGTAGTTATAATCTAAGTTCAAAGTTTCTTAAAAATGACATGACACATGACTGGGAGTTTCAAAAACAGCTATAATGGGCAAAGCCCAAAAGAATGGTCATGCATTTTATATTCTGCACTCAACACAAGTGGAGTCTTACTAGACTACAGGCTGGATACCAAAGGAATCATGATTCAATTTCTGGCACCAGCAAGAGATTTTTCTCTTTTTCAAACATCCATAATGGCTGACACCCACTCAGCTCACTACAGAATGGATACCAGGGTCTCTTTCCTTTGAGGTAAAGTCACCAGGATGAAAAACTGAGCTCCACAACCATCTCATGCCATGGCTAACAGGGAGTGCAGTTATACCGCTTCTCCACCCAAATGTTCTTGCAGCATGCAGAATGACACATTTAGTTTTTTCAGGGTGGCATAGTCGGTATAACAACTTGACTACAGAATGCACAGTCTGGGGTTCGAATCTTGGTGGAGCAAGAAATTTTTCTCTTCTCCAAAATGTCCTGATGGACTGTTGGTCCCCTTCATCCTCGTAGTCAATGGGTAACAGGGTTCTTTCCAAGGGGTAAAGCAGAAAGAATATCACATTAACCACTCACCCTTGTCTAGGACTGAGGTTAAAAATGAGTGGAATTCTACTTCTTCTCTCCCTGTACACCTTTATGGCATGGACTGGGACAAACTTACTTTTCCTCAACACAAATTACAACTCAGTTCTTCTTACAGTCTGCTGGATTACTGAGCAGTGGGATTTGATTTTTACAGGGTCAAGAGGGTTTTCTCTTCTCTAAAACATGCAAACTGACTCTGGGGATTGGCAGCCCTCTCCCTGGAGGGTGGAAATGGGGTTACAGTGGGAGGGGTGTGAAGCTGACCAAACACTTCAAGTGTTGAGGTTAAAAACATGTGGAACTAAACCTCCAATCCACTTACCCATACACCATCATGGCATGACACTTAATAAAGCATAGATGACAACTTTCAGTCAAATTAAGGAATCACATTTCACGCTCATACAAAATAAACCGAAAATGTTCCAGTTTCTTTATCCCACTCTTCAGCACTGTAGGCAGTAGCTACAACAATATTCTATACAACTGATTCTTACCATAAGTTCACCATTCACTATTAACCTCTGAATGACCAGGTTGGCATTTAAATTTTAGTGAATGGTTTTGGAAAAACATACTATCTGAACAGAAAAGATGAGCAACAAAAGTACTGTATACTTAGATACGAACAACTCCTCTGTTCATATACTCAACCATCTAACCACAGTCCTAGCTTAACATGCTGCCCAGGTTACTAACCTCTTTCAGAGAATGTAGAAGCAGGTACTGCCGTTTTGGTTGGGCTTCTATCTCTTGTAATACAAAAGGTAGATACTGTGTTAAATTGCCAACAGCAACACTACCCAAAGTATAAGATGCTGCAGATTTTACCTCCTCTGAGGGGGGTGAAAATGAATTAAGAATCACCTGTTTCAGGTTAGTAATGCTGCTCAGATCACTGCAATGACAAATCACATAATTAACCTTTTCACTGTAACAATGAAATTAACACAAACTTGTTGCATAGTAGTGATACTGATTCTTGATACAATCAAAATTCAGTTACGTTTATTACTAATCTGTCTCCAATAATGTACAATTATCACATGTACTGCCATTTGCAGGGAAATATTTATGAACATGTTCTAATAAAGAGTGATTTTAAGTTCTCTCAATACTTCATTTTAAAGAGGAATACATACTTTCTGGACCTTTTACTGAATGGCACTACAATTTTCTTAACTCAGTTTGTACAAGTGCCATGTTAGTTTTGCTGAGAAAATTCTTCCTGATATCTATAAAAATTCACCAGATACATCAAAAGTTAAGAATGAACACAGAAACATTCAATAGTTAACAGGAAATTGAAAGCTACAATGAAACCATATTATCATCATCGTCACCATCATCAAACGAAACTTCTGTGCCCATGGTACATAATGTCACAATGTTCCTCATGCCTCTATACTCATGTTAGGTGCCATTCCTATACTTCACTCTTATCCTAATCTTTTTATACACATTTTTCCATGTAAGAAACCCTTCATCTCTCCAATGATTGCTTATTCAACATTTTAATTTCTGAAACCAGGATAATCATCAAACCTAAATTCTTCAAAAGGCAAACAGAACATTTACACACCTAATAAGTCTGCTACAGGCCTCTGCTTTAGTCACTACAGATAACTTACATATGTCTCCCTATCTCTCCAATAACCAGAAGAGCAAAAATGTGCTGTGCATCACTGCGAGGGTTCTGAACATCTCTGAGAAACTGTTCCACAACAGTAAGAGCCTCCTGCTGCCATGTCACTGTCAGTGCTGCTACACATTTTGCTAATGAATGGAATGCCTACAAACAACAAACTCACACCTTAAAAATTACTGCACAGTATCTATCAAAACTTTTCAAAAAATAAACTACAAAATATGGTAGAGTAAAATACAGCTCACCCTCGAACAGACCATGAAGGCCCAGAGAGGGAGTAGAGGTATAGCTCTTCTCTTTCTTTAACCTTGGTGCTACACAGAAGTGCATGGTCAACACCACACTCTAGCTGCTTTACACCCGGGAAAGACCCATTACCCATTGCATAGGAGGCTGGGTGGGCCCCAGGGCCAGTCTCAATGGGTGCGGATAATCTCGCCCCCACTGGTATTCAATCCCCGGGCCATCCAGCCCGTAGCAAGTCAATATACCAACTGAGCTATCCCGGCAGAAAATATGGTACTGCCTGAATTTAATCTGTTCTTAATTTCTTTGTGAATGTAATTTTGATCTGTTAGTACTGTTCCAAAATATTTGAACTTTCCAAAAAGTTCAACATACTCTGCTGAGGATATCCAGAACAGGTAACAAAAACATTTACTTTGGTTCAACTTTCTCAACTAACCTGTTTATGCAGAACAGGAAGTGAGCTTCCACCCCCAACAGAACCTCCGTGAGTTACTGGGGCTACCAACATGGCCAGAAGGTCCCTGTATCCCAGTCCAGGAAGCCCAGCTTTCACAAGTGCTTGGAAGAACTCAAGCATTGAATTTAATGCAGCACCTGTATGCATATGCTCAAGTCAGCACGAAATGTAAAGAAAGACCATCAATGTGCTGCAGATGACCTCTGAACTTAAAAGACTGCTGATGGCTATACATGTTAGTGAAAGCTAAACCAAGCAGACAATGTGCATCTGATGTTACATTGTGGCACATTTTTGTAACAATTTTTGCCACGGACATGCAAACAAAAAAAATCCCGGTTTACTGTTTTAGGTGTAGATGTAGCAGTCAGCAAAACGAGTGTTCAGTGTTGCAGCAGTGGGTTCCCTTTGTACTGTTGTCAAGCTACAAAATATTTCATACTGCTCTGAACAATAATTAGTATTTAATATTATGAGCGTGTGTCTGTATACTTGCCTCAGTTATCCAGCATGAATATTGCATCTTTTCTGTGTCAACAGTGACCTGTCTTCCTCTACCGCATTCTTCCACAAAATTTAGTGGACATGAAATGTGTGTTCTGATATTCTCTACAACTTCTGTCTGAGACATTTCTCATTCTAAGAAGAAGTCAGCAAGATATTATCATAAATTTACATGGGTATTCATATAAATTACCCATTATTCTTGTCAGATTTTAATCAAACTTCCATTTTTCTCAAACGATTTTTTAAAATTCCCCAAAAATCCACCCAGTGGGAGACATGTTATTCCATGTGGACAGATGGAAGGACAGACATAACAAACCTAATGGTCTCTTTTCACAATTTTGCAAACACACCTAAAAATGGGGTACTACGGACTTTATTCATAACTTTACAAACTTCAATAGCTACACTAGTCTGTGATGGCAAGACAAAATTTATTTTAACCTGCAAATTAAACTGTAAAGAATACAGTACCTATAGTGTTAACTCAATATAACAATAATTTTTAAAAAATTTATAAAATTCCTTGTAGGTATTCATTATGACTGGAATTAGGTACTTCAATATTCATTCTCTTTTTATGCATTAACATAGCAACATTAAAATAAATAATAACTGAACAATGCTAATGTCTTTTGTGTTATATAAACCAAAGCATTATAAATTTTCCCAAACTTACACAATTTCTGGCACTTTAAACTGATTCCTTATTAGGTGCCAACCCTAACAGGCAAAAGTGACTTGCATTTTATCCTTTTACTATTTCTGAAATACATTAGGCTTGCAGTTAACAAAAGAGCATCTGTATTAGTCTCCAAAACAAAATATTAAAGAGGAGAACCTAAATGAGAATGGCACAACAAACTGATCTTACACACCCATATAAATGCACATATTCTGCCATCAGAGTACACATAGAGTAGTTAGTTATTTTACAGTTCAGGCTGTAGAACTTGGTACTAAAATCTATATTTTCTAAAAAAAGTCTACCTTAACCTGGCATCACGAAATAATGAAACATGTTGGCTTGGAAATATGCACTTATTAATTTCAAATTTACATGCATACTGTTGAATGTTTCCAATTTGTTTGTCAGGCACATGGTTAATCCTACAACAGTACAAGATTATTACTTCACTCTTTAAGAAGCCACCAATTTCATAGGGATCTACTGGCTTTGTATTCAAGTTTAAGCATTTCTATTTCACTGGCCTAATTAAGGTTGAACATAACTTAACATGCAACACATTGACAACAAAAATTCCAACACCAGTTCACTGACTAAATTATATAACATCATGGACATCTGTCACTGGCTAATACTAAAAAAGAAGTCAACCATGAAGCAGTACAGTGTGAAACAATGAATCTGAAACACACCTTGTAACAACGGTGATCTGACTAGGACGAAAATCTCTGGTAAGATTGCATCAGAAACACGGGCCAGAGCTGCAGGATGCAACTGGGCTATTGAGGTCAGTAGTGTCAGGGTCAGCTGTGCAATGTGCAGATCTGCTTCACTAAGTAATGGTGCCAATTCAATTATAACCTGAAACAATTTGAAATACACCAATTAATGAAAGACAAACAGGAATAAGTGGGAACAAAAAATTTTTTATAATATAGGTAGCCCTTGTTTATCAGCAGGTATTGATCAAATCCCAGCACAAATGATTAACCCTTATCCTGCTAACGTGGAGAATATGGTGAGCTCCTAATGTCAGCAAATGGCAGATGGGATTTAATTCGGCGTTGAAAGGGTTAAGGCATGGGGTAGAACAATTTGCTATGAAATCCATGAACTTATTATTTCTATTTGGAATAAGGAGGAATTGCTTGAGGAGTGGAAGGAGTTGATCACTGTACCTATTTGTAAGAACGGTGATAAAACAGACTGTAGTAATTATAGAGGCATATCACTTTTGGCAACTACATACAAAATTTTATCCAACATGATGCTGTCAAGGTTAACTCCATATGCAGTGGAAATTACTGGGGATCATCAATGTGGATTTTGATGCAACAGATCAACTACTGATCATACATTTCTGCATTCATCAAATACTTGAGAAAAAATGGGAATACAATGAAGCAGTGCATCACCTCTTTATGGACTTCAAGAAAGCTTAAGATTCAGTTAGGAGGGAGGTCATGTATAATATTCTAGTTGAGTTTGGTATCCCCAAGAAACCGGCAAGGCTAATAAACATGTGTCTAAGTGAAACCTACAGCACAGTCTGGGTATGCAAGCATCTATCTGACATGTTTCATATCAGGAATTGTTTGAAACAAGGTGATGCTTTATAGCCACTGCTTTTAAACTTTGCTTTAGATAACACGATTAGAAGTGCTCAGGTAAACCAGGATGGACTGAAATTAAATGGTGCACATCAGCTTCTGGTTTATGCTGATGATGTTAATATAGTTGGAGGCAGCATACATACTATAAAGAAAAACTCAGAAGTTATAGTAGTTGCTAGGAAGGAGACTGGACTAGAAATAAATACTGGTAAGACTAAGCACATTGTCATGTCTCAAGATCAGAACGCAGGACGAAGTCACAATATAAATATTGAAAATAGTCCTTTTGAAAGGGTGGAAGAGTTCAAATATTTGGGAACAACCTTAATAAATCAAAATCCTATTCAGGAAGAAATTAAGAGCAGATTGAAGTCAGGGAATGCGTGCTATCAATCGGTGCAGAATCTTTTGTCTTCCAGTTTGTTATCCAAAATTTAAAGATTAAGATATACATAACTATAATTTTGCCTGTTGTTTTGTATGGGTGTGAAACTTGGTTGCTCACATTGAGGGAGGAATGTAGGGTGAGGGTGTTTGAGAATATGGTGTTGAGGAGAATATTTGGACCTAAGGGGGACAAGGTAACAGAATGGAGAAAACTACATAATGAGGAGCTTAATGATCAGTACCCCTCACCCAATATTGTTCTGGCGATAAAACTGAGAATCTTTTGTCTTCCAGTTTGTTATCCAAAATTTAAAGATTAAGATATACATAACTATAATTTTGCCCGTTGTTTTGTATGGGTGTGAAACTTGGTTGCTCACATTGAGGGAGGAATGTAGGGTGAGGGTGTTTGAGAATATAGTGTTAAGGAGAATATTTGGACCTAAGGGGGACAAGGTAACAGAATGGAGAAAACTACATAATGAGGAGCTTAATGATCAGTACCCCTCAACCAATATTGTTGTGGCGATAAAACTGAGAAGAATCAGATGAGTGAGGCATGTAGCACATATGGGGGAGAGGAGAGGTATATACAGGGTTTTGGTGGGAAAACCTGAGGGAAAGAGACCACTGCAAATTATTATGATCACAAGCATAAACTAACCTTGTTGAGTAAGTCTGTACTGAGGGCACTGCTGTAATTGCGCACAAGTGTGTCCAGCAAGGTCAGGGTGCTCAGCTTTAGTGCACGCTGGTTTTTTCGGAGGAAGGAACCTAGTATTGGTACTGCTTCACCCTGAAAATAACAGTCGCAGAATAAATAACTCTATATGGTGTCACTATATAAGTTTTCCTTACAGTTATACCTAGTTTTCTCATATAAATACAGCAAACAGGGTGTAAAATAATAGCATACATTGGGCTGTGAATAGTTCATTGCAGTACTATAACAAATTATGTTCTAAAGAACTCAGTAAAACCACACATACACTAAATCCACTGACATCTTAAGAAAACAAGTAGGAGGAAAAATCTGGGCTTCTGTTTATAGGTGACTCCATTTGTTCAATATAAAACATACTTACCTGCAAGCTGTAATGTGAAAATGAATAAGGTTATGGTGCATTTTACATTGTATGTAGTCATATGGGTATGATCTGCAACATCACATTCCAAATGAAGCTGCCAGTATTAAAAAGGACACTCACTAAAATTGGCCGCAGATCAATACGCAGTGGTGAGCCAGCTACTTTGGTGAGTGCCTTTACAGTAGTAAGCCTAGTGATCTCATTGCGAAGACGGTCCAGAAAGATGGGTAGACAAGTATGAAGTTCACCCTAAAAAATACCAATAAACTTAATATAAGAACTGGACTTTATTTTTAAAAAGAAGTGGTTCACACTGTCAAATGTACCAGGAAGAAAGTCATTTCCGCTCATTGCTATATGCTGAATTACCTGCAAGTAATCACCAAGGTTACAGATGATCTGACCCATGCAAGATATTGCCCGTTCCTTCACCTCCTGATCAATGTCTGCTGCCTTAAGACGGATCAACGTACAGCGATACAGTTCACCAGTAAAGGGTGTGAAGTCAAAGTTACTGGGAATATCTAAACATAGAAAGTAGTATTACTTTACACTTCAAAAGAATACAGAAAGCGCAGTTGATAAAGAAACACATAACAAACAACGCAGAGCATAAGGGTGAACAAAGACGCAGCACAGATGGTTGGCCAGACAGTTGCAGATTTGTGCAGAATGTTTCAGCATCCAGAAACTATTCTTGAAGTAAATTCAACATATATATATATATATATATATATATATACACACACACATTAAACCATAATGCTAGCAGATTTGGAAACTTTTAAACTCAATTCAAATCACTCAGCAAAACACTTACCACACATTTAATCACACTAAACAGTACAACAGATATGAGATGAGAGATGAGCTGTGGGTTGCAAAGATGTTAAAATCTCTGTGCTGACATTTAGTTATTTAACATGGTACAGTCAAATTTGGTCATATCATCATCAAAGGACTGAATATTTTGTGTCATTGTAAATGAGTGTTGTTCTAACAAGGTAGTACACTGTTATGGTTAACAGTGAGTGATTAGTTGGTACCAAAGAATACCTGAAGCTATAGATGAGAAGTCACAAACTAATGTTGGTATAACCATGCTCAACTGTATTTACCCAATATATGAGAATTTCTCATCAACTAAGCCATTTACATTATGGTTGAGGGGGGGTTCTCCAGTAAATTATGGAAAGCTATTAAATTTGATCACAAAATCAATTAAAATTATAAAAAATACACATATCCTGTATCATAAATTCTGGGAGCAGAACCACAAGGTTCAACATTGCTAACCCAGAGGCCTGCCACTAGACACCAACAACCTAGATCTGTCCAACAGTTTTCCATTCCATGACAAGCTTTTTGTGTCCTCTGTCTGAACTTCGTATCAGGTCACTTACAGCCTGTCTTACTCTGTGCCCTATGTTTGAGGATGTTACATCAATTTATGCCTTACATTGGACTGTAACTCACCTAGTGGTCGTATGACCTTAACAAGCTGCTGCAAGACAAGCAGTGCCTCAGCAGTGATCTTATAAAAGCCATCTCCAACTGCTGTAATGACAGGTGGAACTAATACTGCCATGTGGCTATGAAACACTTCAGGTGGATGTGATGTCAGCAAACAGTATACAAAAGTCAATGTGTCAATCTTCATGTTGCTGCTAGAGTTTTTATCACTGCAAAGCAAAGAATCTCCTTTCACAATAAATTATGGTTCTCTGAAACTTAATAATGGTCAATTTCTAATTAATAATTCTGTACAAACCACAGCACATTGAAACATATATTCAAAACATGCTCTAGAAGACCAGACTTCTTAATGTAACATGGTCATAAGTACTTTACAGGAAACAAGAACTTAAAGGTGTTGATTTCTTAAAATGAATTTTACACATATCAGATGTTACTGACTCCGGAAATCCATCCTGATACACGTGAAGACTCTGGTCTAAACACACAAAATAGTCTTCTGTCACGGCCACCATATTCCCCCTTTGCAGTTTAAAGTGCTGACTGAATTCTCAGAACATAAACTGTCTCACTTGAATGCTGGTACAGATAAGCAGATACAGTACTTTATAAAAAGACGTCAAAAATATGGGTACTAACCCCAACGAATATTGGATGCCTGGTATAAGAGCAGGGATATGATTAGTGAGGGCTCCAGGCAGCACAATGACTAGCTCCTTCAGGAGGGTAAAACAGTCTTGCCGAGTCTTGATGCTCTTTTCCTTCATCTGGTTGTGCACAGCCTTCACAATGGCTGGCACCTGTGTCTGTAGCATACACACAGGTCCCTCTTCCTGGTCCATACAGTCTGGATCATGACTCACACTGACAGCAGGTCTTGTCTGCCTTAGAAGAGCCATGTATGCATGGAAAATGTCTGACTTCACATTTTCTTCTCGTTCTGACAAATTTAAAATAAGCTTGAAACTTATTTGGAAAATTTCACAGACAACATTTTGTTAATTATTTAACAATTTCACATTCCACATTCTTGATTAATATTCTTAGTTTAATGTCTATTTATGAAATCATGTTTTTCAATCAGTGTTAATAAATAACGCACAATAATATTTGATAAGCAGTATAACAGACAGCAGGATTACATATATGTGGAACTTTTTCTCTTGCATTAAAGAACACGACAGGCAATGTACAGAATGTAACACTGAGGTGTGTTCATGCAACCATTGTTGCTATGGAAAAGCAATAAGTATTACATGGTCTGAGTATGTGTTTGTAGACTTACATATCCAGCATGCAATATGCATTTGCCATATTATCATCTGTGGACTGTCTGGCTCTATGATATTTTTCCACATTATCTCACATACAGCACAATTTTCAAAACAAAAAAAAAGTCATTTAATATAAAATGTGTGCTTCATTTTCTCTAAAATTTTGTCTGAAATATTTCTCATTCTGAGAAAAACTGAGTGAGATATGATCAAAAATGTATATTAGTCTTCATGTAAAGTACCCATTATTCATGTCAGATATTAATAAAAAACTTTAATTTTCTCAGCAGATTTTTGAAAAATACTCATATACCAAATTTCATGAAATCCATCTGGTGGGAGCCGAGTTGTTCCATGCAGACGCAGAGACAGACAGGCATGACAAAGCTAACAGTTGCTTTTCATAATTTTGGGATCACAATCAAAATACATCAGTGGAATTAAATGCATTGTGTTGGTTCTTGATACACATTACTTACTTACTCCATCGCACAGAGTCCTTCTTGAGAAGTTAACTGGTTTTCAGCTAGTCACAACATTCCCCACATTTTATGGAACCCGAAGGTTAATTACCACACTCACAAGCCTCCGCCAACCGTCCCTATCCTGGGCCAGCCCAATCCAGTCCATATACCCACATCCCACCTCCTGGAGGTCCATCCTAATATTATCCACCCATCTACACCTAGGTGTCCCCAGTGGTCTCTTTCTCTCCGGTTTCCCTACCAAGACCCTATACACCCCCCTCTCCTTACCCATACATGCCACATGCCCAGCCCATCTCATTCTTCTAGATTTTATCACCCACACAATATTGGATGAGGAGTACAGATCATTTAGCTCCTTGATATGCAATTCCTCCATTCCCCCGTTACCCCATCCCTCCTAGGTCCAAATATTCTCCTCAACACCATATTCTCAAACACCCTCAGCTTCCTTTCCTCTCTCAATGTCAGTGACCAAGTTTCAAACCCATACAAAAGAACCGGCAAAATTATAGTTCTATATATCTTAACCTTTAAATTTTTGGATAGCAACCTAGAAGACAAAAGATTGTGCACCGAATGATAGCAAGTATTTCCTGATTTCAATCTGCTCTTAATTTCTTCCGCAATAGAATTTCGATGTGTTAAAGTTGTTCCCAAATATTTAAACTCTTCCACCCTCTCGAAGGTACTATTATTAATCCTTACACTGTGATTTCGTCCTGCATTCTGATCTCCAGACATAACCATGTACTTAGTTTTATCCGCACTTATTTCCAGTCCAATCTCTCTAGCAGCAGTTACTAAAGCTTCCGCATTTTCCTTTAGCATATGTATACTTCCTCCCAGTATATTAACATCATCGGCATAAGCCAGAAGCTGTTGTGTACCATTTAGTTTCAAGCCATCCTGGTTTACCTGAACCCTCCTAATGGCGTACTCTAAAGCAAAGTTGAAAAGCAGTGGCGATAGAGTGTCTCCTTGTTTCAAGCCATTCCTAATAGGGAACCTGTCAGACACATTCTCGCCTACCCAGACTCTGCTATATGTTTCAGTCAGACTCATCTTAATTAACCTTACAAGTTTCCTAGGGATACCAAATTCAAGGAGAATCTTATATAAGACCTCCCTCCTAACTGAATCACACACATTAACACATTTTATGTCCAGTAACTTTCTTTCAAAAATTGTGCCATTTATGTGATGTGGAAAAATGTTTTAGAGTGGGGCACGCCACAGATGACAATATGGCGCATGTGCATTGCATGCTGGATACCTAGGGCCACAAACACATACTCAGGTTGTGTAACACGCCTTTTCCACTACAACAATGGTTGCATGAAAGCACCTAAGTGTTATATTATATGTATATTGCCTCTCTTGTTGTCTCTCAGCTTTGCTTGTGAAATGAATGAATGGGTTTCAAAAGCCTTGTCTCTATTCACATCACATCAGCCCATACCTTTAAATCTTGCAATAAGTGCTGGGGACAGTGTTCTGTAGAATTCACAGAGGAGTTCATGTCTGGTTGCTATGACAGCCTCCAGACACTTTGCAGCAGATCTTCGCACCTTCCAGCTCATGTCGTCGTCATCTGAGTATTCATCATTGTCATCATCATCGACCTCTTCCTCAGTCTCCATTACAACTCCATCTTCACCTTCATCTCCCTCATCATAGTTATAGTTGGGATCAAAGGTAATGTACGTCAGGCACAGTTCTGTTATCTAGAGCACATTAAAAATGACATGTGAACACCCTGTTGTTGCATATCATTACAAACTGCACAATCCCTCTCCTAAAAAAAGATCATAAATTGAAAGCATGTGAAGGCAAAGTCACAAAGAACAAAGAACCTGGACTTCAAGCTGTGGGAATGCATGTTACTCTATATGGAAAATAATGCACCCTGCTTAAGATTGCTAAAGCAGTTGAATCAAGAAGGCCACTGCTGGGATGCAGTTCAAGTGGTAAGAAATTCTATACGCATACAAAATGTTGATGGTTTTTACACACAGAACAGAGTACAAAGCACACTCTATTGTTTCACAAGATACACATCACAACAAAATTCTTGCCATTAACTAGCAAAAAACACACAAAGTCTTGCACTGCAAAATGCAGTCGAAAGAGGGTGTTAGATTTTTCTGTGCATTGTATGTGGAGAGAGCCACAATCTTTCTAATCTTGACCCACACTGTGGCCTGTACACATTCTTTAATCCTGGCACAAATAAGTGAACATGGCCATTAATGTAGCGATGCACAAATCCTGGGCATATGGTCACTGTGGTCACTACATTTTGTATGATGGCACCTAATATTTGCTTGTCCTCAGTACCGAATTTGCTTCCCATTATCCTTCTGACACTTAGAATTTTGAGGTGGTTCCTAGATTCTTTAAAACCTGTACACCCCTGCATTAATGGATAAATACTTTTACCGGTCTTCAAAAATTCCAATTCAACACACAAATCAATCCCTACACTTTAAATAAATTGTTATCATATTAATCCCCTCAGCATCTGAAATTTCAAATATTATTAACCTGAAGTCTCCCAATATGAAAATGCTAACTGCATTAGGACTTGTGGGGGATTAAGAATGGAATCCCAGCATAATAATAGCAATAAATGACAAGTTCACAGAAATATTCCTGACACACTACAAACTGGCAACTTACAGTATGGATGTGTGGGGTAATTTCCTTTGGACAGCGATGCACAAATGCTTCAAAGGCTTGCAGACAATACTCTCTGAGTTCATCATCATCCTCTCGACTGTACTGAACAACCAAAGGCATAACTCGTTCAATGTGCTCACCGAATCGATGGCCTGCTTGTCGACTGCAGAACACAATGCAGAAATTTAAACAGAGAACTCAGTATTTAAAACCTCTACATCATACAGACCAATCACTAAAAATAAAAGAAATTTTAGTTACACTTACAATGAAGACTGATATTAGAGTCAGAATAACACTCTCAAATTGTGAAGGAAGTTAGGGTAATAAGTAACTTACAGAAACTGGAGACTGTAAGGGCAATAATTACTCTATTTATCCAAATTGAATGTGACATATTTTCCTCTACTTATAAAGTTACAAAATGAATATGTACCTTCAATATGGGCAGCCTTTTTAAATATTTTAAGCTTGTAGCAAGATGATGACCTTAAGTGTGCTAGGCTATACAAAGCATATGTACCACACTGTGCACTGTGCAATTAACCTTTTGGTGCCAGAATTATTTTTTTAAATTTTAGCACACCCTGTATATAAAATGTCAATAATACAGAAACTAAATATGTTAGATTTATGAAACACACTGCATTTTGAAGAGGAAAAACCGGAGAGTATATACCGTGTTTAAAATATTCAGTACCTTTATGTGTTGAATAAATATATAAAATGCAACGTTTAAAGGTTAGCGGTGCGGTACGACCACTATAGTCGTCATTAGGCGTCAAAAGGTTAATACATAAAATCGCTTCTCTGTGCAGTCATGTTCTTTAGGGGAGAAATCTTAGACTTTGAGATAAGTGTCAATTAGGAAGATATGGTACTAAAGAATGAACAATAAGGAAGTTGGGACAACATAGTTTTGTCCAACAAAATACTTCAGACATTAAATGGAGCAATTTTATTGTCTGATTTTATCTTCAAGGAACAAAGAGTGGAGTATAACAGAAAAATATCCTCAAGAGACTAACAGAATTAGTCACTATGAATAACAGCAATTCTGAACTTGAAAATCTTGTGCCTCAACAGTGTATCAGTTATTTTAATCTATTCAGTCAGATACTATTATGGTGGAAGTAATGTGAAGAGACAAAAAAACATTTCTATTTTACTTATTTGTATTCTTAAGATATGTCAGCAACTCAAAACTGATTTTAGAACACCACACTCCATGTGCCTTCCATATTTAGTACACAAATTGGAATATGTGATAATTCTGAATATACAGCTTACCAAATAGCAGCAATACACTGGATGTATGTCCGAGTGGTGGAGGTGGAAGTGTCATTAGACAGCCCATCCAAAAGGAAGTCAATCAGTTTAGTATAAAGTGGATGGTTACATGACATAACCAAGTGACTCAAAGCAACAATAGTCCTGGAAAATGCAATTCACAAAATCCAGAGTCAAAAGGTATGTTAATATATTTACAAATGATACTGCCATTGTTCTAACAGATTAGTACAATTCAAAGCATTAGTTTATGGCATTTGGTACGTACCTCTTTCTGACAGCTTGACGTGGTGAGGACAGCTGCGGTAATAAGGCTGCCAGGATGGTTGTGTGGAAATTAATAAGCAGGCCTCCAAACCTGGATAACAAGTCTGCCAAGATATCCAGTGCTTCTAGTTGCACTGACACATCTTCTTGCTTCGGACCAAGAGTTACACAAAAACATCACTTCTGGTACAGCTGTCTACGCACTCAATGAACACCCTAACCATCCAATTCACCTTAACTCTAGTGAAATTTGTTATTTGAGTGGTTACACTAAACAGTCACACACATTTGCATTTCATCTACATGGGTCCACCATGCCAAAGTCAAATCCAAAATTTTATCAGTTTTCTAAAAAAAAATTGCTGATTTTACAAAAAAAAAAAAAAAAGATGAAAAGTTTTATTTTAATTAACTTAAATTGGAAACAGTTTTAAAAACAGTGAATATCTAACAAGATATAAGAAAAGAGAGATTAACTCTGCAACCCTACGCTTGTATGTGAAACAGAGGTTTATATGTACAATAAATACACACACATTAAAGTCAATGAGATGTGAAAAACTGCAAATAATACACTTGAAGATGTGAAACTTAATGGCTGGCATTTGAGCCACTAATAATTCACAACTGAAAATTACATGTTAATTACAGCAGATTCAAAAGGACTAATTCAATTACTTTTAGCTGTTAATACTTTACTGAACCTATTTAAAACCAAACTGCAAAACTCATACAAAACACACCTAATTTTTTTACCTGATAGTGGAATTTTCACTTTCACAAGCCCTCATCAAATTTAGCACTATACTAAAAAGGAGTCTATTCACCTAGCATAAAAGTATTTAACAGTGAGATCTGCACTATTCTGGGTTATTACACAGAGAGTAGAAGTAATTTCTTACCGAGGTTTCAGGACAATCTGCCTGTCCCATCTACTGGGTTCAAGATCCTGAACCCTGCAGATGGGGCCAATAGGTTGTGCCGAAATGACCATAAGAAATTACCACTACTCGCTGTGTAATATCCCAGAAGAGTGCAGTTCTCAGCTACTTTGTGGCGGAAGCCTGAAATCATGCATATTATGTAACAGTCTTCCACAAAGTATAATAAATTTATGTGACAAACCTAAATAATTTAAATTAGCCCTAAAGAAATATTTATATGCTCACTCCTTCTACTCTGTACAAGAATACTTTAACGTAAATAGAGAACGATAAACTAAGCCTAATCAGTTATACGGTATGTAATATTTTCTTGACTTGTTCCATATCCAAGGTATTGGGCTGATTTGGGTTCACAGAATGCAAAGAAATTCAGTTAAATTCAATCCGATGTAGTGGTTACACTGCTATAGCTGTCAATATGTTTCAAATGAAAACGTGGCAACACTGACATACCTTCTCAATAGCAGTGCTCAGTCGTCCAGTGATGCGCTTACAGACATTAGCAGCAAGAGCACTTGAAGCCAGTGGAAGTTCACTGATCACTGTTTTGAGACCAATACTTGAAATATCACGTAACTGCTCCTTATCAGACACCATGTTGCCACAAAGTGCATCCACAATTGTTTCTACTTGGTATTCCTTTACCTTATTAACCAATGGGCCAAGGCTACAAAAAAATACCAATAAATAATACAGCTCATACTTCAATCTAGGCAAGTGTTGAGCACATATAACTTTCAGAAAGAAATGCATGAACTATACACACTACACATCAATCTACATGGCATCATACCCAGTAAAACTCGAAACTTCTTCAAAATAGCTGTGACAACCTCACATTCCCAAAGTATCACTTCATTTATTACAACCAATGCCCAAAGCAGAGAAAAATACCACCCTGTTTTCACTGAAGGACACAAAATAACTACTTATTTCCAGCACACACAAAATTATCTCATCAGTTGCACCCAAGACCCAATTTTGGCTTCAATAATGGCCAATAAAAAGCTCAAAGAGTTGGTTATTCACATACCTAACTACATCAAGAACTAATAGATCAACTGACAGGTGTCTGCAAACCTTGGTAGAAATACCACAATGTCACAGCACATACTATCACAAGATCAGCACAGTAGTGACACTAACTTTTTATGTAATAACAACAACAGACCCAATAAATGAATTATTGTGAAATATATATCACGATAGGTCTTTGAAAAATATCCAACATCTTAAAGAAATTTCTGATTGAAAAAGGAAATGACATGGAAACAGCACAAAATGTAGCATGGTTTAAATCCAACATTTAGCAGCAGCTACCCTGAAAATGAAAGCAACAAGCTCCTCCAAAATGTTGATACTTAAACACCAATCCACATGATGTCATTTCCCAAAGAACAGAATCTTAATCAGCACTGACATGAGAAATTCAAATCTCAGTGGCAATTTGTTATGCTAGGCTGCCAATAAAGACAGTGACTGTAATATCAGTGATGGTTACAAAGGTAAGAAACAGTGAGGTTGTAAGACATGTCACTTAATTTGCAACCTGAGAGCCTACAGTCTGTCAACAAAATGACAAATCAAACCTCAACCTCCAAAGGTCGTTTTCTTTTCTCATCCTACAGCTTGTCATTAAAATGAAGGCTCAAAACCTAAACTGTGTTGACTGCAGGTTATAAAAACTCGAAGTATAACCTAAATACATCAGACATTATTCCTCAAACTCAATGAATCTTTGGTACCACAACTTTACTTCCTGTAACAATCTTCAGCTGACAACCCTGATCTGATACAGTAGGCCTATCAAGAGGTAAGAAGTACTGAATATAGAAAGGTGTATTACTTACTTACTCACTCCATGGAGCAGAGTCCTTCTTGAGAAGCTAACTGGTTCTGCAGCTAGTCAAGAAATTCCCCGCAATTTATGGAACCTGAAAGTTCATCACCGTATTCACAACTATCCGCCATCTGTCCCTATCCTGAGCCAACTCCATCCAGTCTCCACCCCCTCCCACTTTCCGAAGATCCATCTTAATATTATCCTCCCATCTAAGTCTGGGTCTCCCCAATATTCTCTTTCCCCCAGGGTTCCCCACTAGAACCCTGTGCACACCTCTCCCCTCCCCCATACGCGCCACATGCCCCACCCACCTCATTCTTCTCGATTTTACCACCCGCACAATATTGGGTAAGGAGTAAAGATCCCTAAGCTCCTCATTATGTAATTTT
>Ga0123355_10003745_pt1 | contig 21969 bp, 18 predicted proteins | sample TergutEmb28metaG_3_FD_89872 | JGI IMG/M metagenome (GOLD analysis project Ga0123355, IMG submission 89872) | Embiratermes neotenicus P1 segment gut microbial communities from Petit-Saut dam, French Guiana - Emb289 P1 | ecosystem: Host-associated > Arthropoda: Insects > Digestive system > Gut ... | reverse complement strand
GGAAGGAGGGGGGCGTGTCCCAACCCGTTCCCCCACCAAAGAAAAGCCATCGTTGATTCTATGCCTGGGTTGTCACCTCTTTCTGCCCCCCCCCCCCCCCCCGCGCATTATTACACGTCCCTCTGTTGATACCAATGAACACCACTTCATAACTGATGTCCTCCACTTTCAAAACACATTGCGGTCTTACAGAGCACTGCCCTTGTCCTGACATATCCAGGTATTCGCACTGCGTATCCGTCGATGTCCGCTAACTACCCGCCGTGATGCTTGTAGTGAACCGCACGAGAGAGGACCCGTAAAGGCGGCTTAGTCACAATGCTGATGATAAGTCAACAGCAAGGGCTGCGTACAACATTACTACCTCCATGCGCATCATGAGGGGAGAAGGGAAAATAGACCTGACACTGGCAACATAGGAAAAGCGAGGACAGGCTCAAATTCCCCCAAGAAAAAGCATCCCTAAAAGTGACCATGCCACTGGCAGCGAGTAATATTCTGTGGACCCCCATTCACATATCTGAATGAAACAAGATTCGAAATTAATAAAATGTGAATCATTACTCAAATATAAGTTACCAGCTCCAACTGAGTTATAGTACCAATATAAAATAACGATTAACCATTAAACATGCATGTTATGCCAATAAGACCATGATCGTACATCAACAATACAGATATCTCAATAAAAATAATCACATATTAACAATAACAGAAGTTTTCTCAGCAAGGTATTAATGGCGTATTAACATTAACAAAAGGTCTCTTGGTTTGGTCATCGTGCTATTTTTATAGTAACAGCGACGTTACAAGAACACATACACAGAATATATGTCACAAGCAAGCAGGAACAATACACATTAAGGCGCCGCAAATAATATAATCCAAAACAGCGGATACCTCAAACCGCCTCATTACTTCATTAAGTCCTTAACGCGTGTGGAGAGATCCTTCACAAACACAACTAGTAGGAGGGGGAAAGAAAGAATAATATAAATAATAGCATACCCTGACAAGTGGTGCATACACGAAAATACACATGAGATGGCTGCAAAATAAATCCCACATAGCCGCCCGAAAAATCAGGCGTGAGCCCCCTTTATCTGTGAGAGATAAGCTCTCGGTACATAAGGTCTGGACTCATGCTGAACTAGCCTAACCGTAACGGACGTAAGAAAGGGGTCAATTTTAAACAGACTTCCTCCCAGCGAGGTAGACCCATAGCCGAAATCCCCTCTCCCGCACAACTCACATGATGCGACCTAAGCCAAACCAAATCACACACCTTAAAAGGAGATGGCTTGCGGTGCGGATTATATCTGACCTCCACACGTCGCCGGTTTTGTATTGAATTCGTACGCGCCTTATCCCATCTACGGAGGATGTTACAAGGAGAATATTTCTCTGGAAGAAGATCTTGAATCTTCCGTCTACTGGTAAGAGGAGTATTACCCCTACATGGAAAGAAGTTCTCAAAGAGTGTCGCTTCATGCGATGCCATATTAAATGCGTGTTGGATCCAGGCTACCTGTATCCCACGTCTGTTGCAAAGTCGAATGATATGCTATCCAGACAGCAAGCAGACTGCGATTAAATTTTCTGCATGAGAAGGCTGGGTACAGTAAGACGTAGTGGCGACATGTTGAATACCTAAAGAGAAACAAAACCTTTGAATTGATCGAAACAAAGCACTTCCTTTCAGAGACTATGACGTCAGGTACGGAAAAGGCGGCAAAAATTTTCTGCTTTAGGGCATGTATCCTGGAGGCACTAGTAGCATCCCTTACTGGAAAAAGCCAAGCAAATTTAGAGAACACATCAACGTATATTGGAGCATAGCATTTCCTGTCTTAATCCTACGAAATTTATCAGCATACTCAATAAATAGTCCTTGCAGTGGCCGCTGTGCTGGTTGGGATGCCACGAAACCAAAATCGTACCCGGTTACGAATATCTGCATCTATTCCCTTCCATATAAATTGTGGTATTTTTTAATAGTCTTAAGCATGCATAGATGGCCCCAAGTAGGAGTACAATGGAAGTAGTGGAAGACCATGTGTACCACGCTCGATAGCACCACGACAATACATTTAAGCCCAGCGCTAACCCTATGGTTCAAAACTCCCTTCGAAAGAAAATAGTTGGCCACAAACTCACTTTTCCGAAAGTGTTTCATGATTTCACGCAGCTCAGGTTCCTACTATTGCAGCCAGATCCCCCCCACCCCCCCAAAAAAAAAATTCCAGAGAAGCAAGTGGTGAATCTGTCAAAACTGCATGGGTGGATGAAACTGCCTTCTGCGGGGTCACATCCCTCGAAAGTAATGGTCAGGGTATCAGCAAAAAATATTATGTAACACTTACTTAACGGATTTGAAACTTAATGCAGGAGATTTTAACCATCCACCTGCCAATTTTTTCCAATTGGCGCGGGTGTGATACAAACCAAGACAGGGCCTGATTATTGATCTCAAGAATAAACTCACAATGATCCAAATAAAAGTTGAGTTTTTTATACAAAAAATTGCCAGTCATCACACCTCATACATAGTTTACGCTGTCTTCTCCTGGGCAGTCAATGCCCTTGATGCGTCAGTTATAGGTAATCGGACTCTTTCATATTCCTGGAACAAAATGGCCGCCCAATCAACGCCGCTCGCATCTGTTTGCAAGATGAAGTCCTGAGTAAATTTCGCCATACGCAAAACAGGTGGCTGAGCAATGGCCACCCTTAACCTTTGAAAGGCCTGATCTTGCTCTGGCCCCCAGTGTAAACGAACTCCTTTCTTAAGTAAATTATTGAATGTTAATTCACGCACAGCATGCCGCGCCCATGCCGTTCCCCTGCTATGTCGTGCCGCGTTAGTTCACACATGGCATGCCGCGCCCATGTCTTGCTCCGACAGTTCCGTGTCCTTCGTGAAAGTCCGCATCGTAGCCGGAAATATCCGAACTTCTAGTACAACAGTTTAACAGACTGGCTTTTTCGAAGTATGTTGCTACCACTCTTTATAGTCTTAAGTATGGATCGTTGAGAGGAGGATGTGATCATTGCTTGTGAGTTTTACCTTCTTGCAGAAGAAGAAAAGCGAAAAAGAATGAAAATACTGCATTCATAAAGTGTTTCGAGCAAGAGAAGAGGAAGGAGAATTTCACACTCTGGACGTCTGAAAGATGAGAGGCAAAAATTTTTCTAATATTTTGGAATGGGTTTTTCGAAATTTGAAAACTTGAAACAGTTGTTGCACACAGACTATGGAAAGAAGAATACACGATGGAGACGATGCATAAGAACAGAAGAAAGACTGACTTTAACTTTAAGGTTCATAAAAATGTATAATTACACATAATCTGTCTATGTGATCATCAAAACAGATTTAACAAAACCCAGAAGGCAGTACTCCTGTTAAAAATGTGGAGGTTTTAAACGTTATTTGTTAAATACGGTTGTGTTTATTTTCAGATATCTGACTTCAGGGAATTCCCAAATATCGATGAACTTCAGCTACAGAATAACACCCTTAACTGTGCATTCTATAATCATGTCAATCTGCGAGGCAATCTGGAACAAATTATCTCCAACAGGATTACCACAACCGAAAGGAGAAGAGTGGGAGAAAGAACAGAAGAATTTTATTCACTATGGCATTTCCCTAACTGCGTTGGAGCTACTGATTGTAAACATATTGAGACACAAGCAACGTATAACAGTTGTTCCCTTTTCTTTAACTATAAAAAGACTTTTTCTGCAGTTCTCTTGGCTTTGGTCGTTGCCAATTATAAGTTTACCGTAATCCCCGTTGGTGGCTACGGCATATCCAGTGATGGAGGACTTTTACTCATGTCTTTGCATCAAAATAACAAGCTTTTTCTCGTCTATGTCAAACGCTGTTTGGTTTCACACTAGTCACCTGCATCTGAGATTGGTATGCTTTTGATAACAAACTTCGTGGAACTCCACATGGTAGCCGGAAGAACCCGAAAGCGGGCAGATCGCCCACAGGCCGTCTCTCGACGGCCGATGTTAATTCACACATGCATTGCCGTGCCCATGCCGCACCCAAGCCGCGTTCATGCCGCGCTCATGCCGTGCTGTGCCGTGACCTTGAGAAGTCGCTTCCAGAACAGCATGGTCGGAGCACGGTAAGGACGCGGCATGGGCATGAAATGGCAAGTGTGAATTACACACTGCCGCACCGTGTAAATCAAGTGGGAAAGACACAATCTAAACCCTTAGCGGCACGGCATGGCAGGGGAACAGCCTGGATACGGCATGCTATGTGTGAATTAGTCTTTAACGTCTCCACCACTTCCGAGAAATGCGGGACGAACTGACGTTAAAAACTGGCCATACCAATGAAGTGAGCAACCCCACTATCATCTCTATGAAGGGAATATACAGACTGCCCTAATGCGCTCAGGGTTTATCCTGATACCGTTGGGGGAGACAATGTGCTCCAAAAAGGAGATTTCGTGTACTCTAATTTAACCTTCTCGGGCTTAAGAGTCAAACCCGAATCCCTCAAATGACGCAAGACCTCTTCTACATGTAACAGACGTTCTTCAAACGTATCAGTACACACAACCATGTTGTCCAAAGAGTGGCATAAGTACACGAACCTAATGTCATGGAAGATGCGGTCGAGTAATCTAACTGGTATTTGACATTCCGTAGCCAGGCCAAAAGATACCCTAGTGTACTGGCACAAAGTTCGCTCCGTTGAGAAAGCTGTCAAATGTCCAGGTGATCGTACTAAAGGGATCTGGTTGTAAGCCTGATTAAGATAAAATTAAAAAAAAAATCTATCCTGACCAAACCAATTGAACGCAGAGTGGATATCTGGCAAAGGTGTGGATTCCACTTCAATTCTCTGGTTCAAAAACAGATAATCTATGACAGCGCGTAAATTATTCGGACCTTTAGGTACTAAGAAAACGGGGCTAGGGGAGATTGACAAAAAATCTTCAATGACTCCCTCAGCCAAAAGTTGTTTAATGTGATCACAAAAGAAAAACATCTTCGGTGGGGCCAAACTCTATGTAGGTAGTTTAACTGATCTAATATCCTTTAGTTGGATTGTATTTTCCAGTAGCTGAGTGAGTCCCATTCTACTGGTTAATGTATCGGCATATCGTGAAACAAGATCCTCCATATCCTAACGCTGTTCGTCGGACAAATTTTACTCTGACAAAGACGAATCATGTGCCTCATCCATCTCTAAACGTAAAATTTCCATAACAGTGGTGTGGACAGAGAAATAAACTTCGCAATTTCAAACTGGAAATAAGCGCTACCTTCACTAAGATTCAAAAACATTCTCGTCTTAACTATAACGCCTGAGTGCAAGATTCAAGGTGATAGTACATTGCTACAAATTAGTAGTTGTAACTTCCACGAGAATGTACCCATATTCAAAAGACAGTCACATAACCAAACAACTGTAGAGTCCGTCCAGAAGCACTCCTACAACTTATGTCGCTGGAATAGAGGTGCAACTTCGGGTCACCATGTTACAACTGGGAGAAGTAACACGCCGAAATGAAAAACCTCACTGAACCGGTATCTGATGGGGCAGTAAGTAACAAAGTCCTGACCTTATCCTTCACCGTGTTTAAAAAAGTGTCGACCGGTTAATCAGTCACGAGAACCGTTCGACTCCGGGAAATTTTCCCTCGAACCTGCAGCCCATCTCTTACGCTCTCTCTTCATTTGCCGCAGTTTTAGACAACAGAAAAACTGAACTGAGAAACGGTCCCTCTGATCACGACCACGAGAGACTTACTGCTGCAGGTAGCTGGCAGATGCTTGCAACCATTACACGTGCAATGTGCTCCTTCTTAGAATGCACAGGTATTTTGCTCATGGAGTCCGTGCAAGCCATATTTTCATCTACGACACATAATAAATCGAACTTAGCAAAATTGAAATGTGGGGTCTGGAATACAAAACGAGATATTTGTAAGAACAAATCCTCGAGAATATTTTCCAATATTTCAGCCTCGGACATTGGTAAGAATAATACAGTCGCTGATTTATAAACTTCGGCAATATAATGAGCAACTTTCCCCTTCACCCTGGGGACGTGCGCAACTGTCCTTCCTGAGCTGATAGTAAATGTTCTAGAAGTGTCCAGTGAAATTGGTCAAAACCAATATTCTGGGCCCTAGCTGTCAACAGACGATCCGATTACACGGAAAAACAAATTCATATAATTCCCAGTCTAACATTTGCCCCAGACGTCGTATTTTTAAAACACTTTCCAAAGAATGAAACAATTTTACAACCTACAGCACATCCACGATATGCAGGTTTTTCAATAGACGCTCCAAAGAGAGTGGTAACTTCTGAAATTGTCTCTGTAGGAGATGCAATGGCCCGACATCACCAGAACTGCCGTTCGCTTGGGGTATAGAAGTAATTTGACGGCCCACTTCATGTTCTAACAATTCCAATATTTTCGAAAATATTAAGGCCTTTTTGTAACACGCCTATTGCCGCAGGAACATCCACCATAACTTGTCGCGTGACGTTAGATATACTAGCCGCGGGTGCACACAACGCCACCCTGCGTGGCTCAAAATTTATTGGCTTCCTCAATAATAGAGTCAACCCGAGGCATAAGTAGCTCCATCTTGGCTAAAGGTATATCTGCCGGGGGATATTCCGTAACAACAGAGGATCGCATTCTGTTTCGTAAATGTAGACTGCGTGTCTTAAGACTAACCACGGTATTACTCTGACCAGAGGCAGTTTGCCGCAGCATAGTTTCCAACTACCCAACATTCGTAGCGATCGTACTTGTTCCCTGCTTCCGAAACCGGTACATTCTCCAGAACAACGCAGACCTCCTCAGCCTGAACCGATCGAAAAAGCTTACATAACAACTGCACCTCATCTCGTACATAGACACGACGAATGGCCAGTTCGTACATGAGCTAACCTCTTAACAAGTAATTTGGGTTTATTTTACACAATAAAAATATCGTACTAAAAACGCAAAAGAAAGGAAATAACAACTCCAAATCAACTACTCCAAAAGGTACCAGCTGCACTCTGCTCGACTAGTCCCGCACTGCAGCTTCTTCCGGTAGCTCTAGAAGCATGACCCCAGAGAAAGGCACATGCAAAACACACAAAGTCAAATATCCCGCCGCTAGTGAACGGTTGTTCTATAATATATGATTCATTACGCAGATAGAAGAGCAAATACTCACATGCCAAGTAGTCATAAACGCAATGAATAAATACAACATATCAAAAAGAAGGAACGCTCCACTCTCATAATATCCGTAAGGTCGTGGCTGGTATTTCCCAAATACACTCTATAGAAACGCACACCAGAATCCAACGAAGCCAGAACAACGGGCGCGCTGTTCACAGAACCGAGACGATATTTTAGAAATGTAAGGTCAAGACGGAATTTTGAGGACCGAACAGGTCAGCTGTCCCGCACCGAGTATCCTTCCCAAGGTGAAGACAGGGTAAGGAAACCCGTTAGTTTAAGAGAGAGCCACCAAGGGGGCATACAGAATGAGGGTAAGAAGTGAAGATACGGCAGTAACATGGCATTTTGTATAGGAAGGAATTTTGATAACAAATTAACGTGGAAAAAAAATCGTATCAGTGAGGTATATGATGGAGCCGTATTTGTGTATGTACTTGTTCATTTTTCCTAATTTCATATATTAAAGAAATTCCTCTTCTCCTTTGAAATTAGAAACATTACTTCTTCGCAAAGTTCAAAACTGTAACGTGTTATGAGCCACAAACATTCATTCAAATCGCATATCTAGTTTCCTTCAGACCTGTAAGAATGCTAGTCTTCTTTTACACTTATTCCCAGAAACGCTTACTGAACTTCGGACATTCCGTCTACAATAGTCTACGTATTTTCTTTCTACGAGTATATTATATCCTTCCTAAATCTCCATCTCCTTAATTCTTGCACAGCATTGACCCTGCGTTGTTGTGGGTTCAGTACTACAATGCATTTCTACTGTATGTAAAAATTAATTTTGTACATAACACGAAACATGGAATTGTTCAGTAAGGTGACCTGTCCGTGAAAGCTGTATGAAAAAAAATTCTTTGTTGTGTGCATTGTATGTAACCCATAAACACATTTGAACTTTTGCAGAGTTATTAGTGATAAATTGGGTGGCAGAGAAGCTATAAACAGCATTTTAAAAGATTTTAAAAGATTAAAGATTATTTCCTGCATTCATTGTACCATTTACCACATATTCTTAAGCTCGGAGTCTGTTATATTTTTATTTATGAACGACGGAATTTACAAACTTCTGACTGAAGATAATCGTAACACTGACAACGATATCTTAGTATTTGTACAAGTCAGCTTTATCGGTAAAGTTTCTGATTTGTATTCGGAAAGTTCTGTGTTCCTATTCTTCCGCAAGTCCTCTCGGCAAACACGGAGGTCACAACCTACTCCTTCCAAATCCTTTCACATTCATTAATCATCCTACAATTTGATGTCACATAGTCTGGAATACTGACAGTTATATTTGTCAATCATCGATTTGTCACATGTCTTCATACAGATACTTGTTGCTTGCCAGAATATCAAACCAAATGAAATAACCTGAAATGCCAACTTGATGCAACTAAGTAATTTTATTGATGTATTCTTAGCTCGGCATGTTTCGTGTACATACGCCCATCATCAGGAGCATTAGATGTTGAGTTGCAGCGTATGCTGCAACTCAACATCTAATGCTCCTGATGATGGGCGTATGTACCTGGAACATGTCGAGCTAAGAATACATTAATAAAATTACCTTGTTGCATCAAGTTGGCATTTCAAGTTATTTCACGAGGATGATGCACGGTAAAGCAACCCTCAAGTTATGAAACCAAAGTTTAAACACTGCACCATTGCAACGTCATGCGGTTGTTCACGTAACATAAAACTCTGCTTCTGTAAACTGAATCACCTTATTGAAGCTAAACTGATGCCCTAATGCCTCATATATTATACTCTAACTAAACCAAGAAAATTGCATTTTACTTTGTGTGTGATATAAATAGAGGAATTCGTGTTTAAAAAAACATAATTCATTTCATAAGGTTTAGAAAAAAGTGCATGTCATTTCAGTCATTCAATTTAAACATTCAATTAACGACCTTCTTTACGGTTGCAGCTGTGTTCTTTTTTCTATTACTGTTTTTTAAACAAAACTGAAAGGAAATATGAGTTTTTCTTAAAATGCATTATGTTATAATCTTTATTCCTGATGAAGTGAGTAATAACATTTCTATTTTTTCGCCTTTTTTGCATGTTTTATGCTACTCACATAAGACCGCAGGTGAATATAATTTTAACCACGTAGAGTTTGTACACTAATATGCCTTTAATTACACAACGTTGGCAGAATGTGCAAATTTTGCAGTGTTAGTTTTTTATCCAGTGCCTTTTTTTAATCATGCGCGGAAGGAAAATGCTTAAAAATTATAGAGAAGAAATGAACTCATTATAATATCTACTAATGTAACATGTAACTAAATATAAACTCTATGTGTACATTCTTTTTGTTACATCATTTTAGTCTGCTACAGCCAGAATAACGACATTCCTCGAAGTGCAATCACGACACAAACCTATGCCAGTGTTTAATGTACACATTTACAGAATTCGTAAAATTACATCTATCTGTAGTAAATTATTTGTAAAAGTTATATTTTAAGTACTGTAATTTTAAATTAACTTTAGTTTAACGCACGAATTAAAAAAACCGACATTTTCGTGTATCGTGTAATTTGTGTATCTTCAAACGAAGTCCATGCTAAAAAAATCTTATTAAACATTGTACATTTATTAAGCTGCTTAAAAAATATAAGGGAAATAGATGAATATGAAACACCTCTTCGAAATTACTCAAAAAGTAACCTAAATCATTCAAACGTTTTTAGTCCAGACAAGAAATGAACTTCAAGAAAATCTGGTACATTATTATGAAACTCTCTTGCGTGATAAATACATTTTTCAGGAACACAGAGTTCTCAGTAAAATCTTATGTTAACATTATATTAATATACATGCCATCACAATGTAATATAGCTTTCTTGCATTATATCCTACAGTTGTAAGTTTTTCGGCTCTTAAGGCTAAGAAAGTGCACCCACCAATAGCATTTCTGGCAACGATCCCTTTCCTCCCAAGCTTATAATGCGAGAGGAGTCCTGCGAAAAATAAGCACTCTGCACTCCCAGTCGCCTTTGTCATAATCAGAATCTTGAGTCTCACATTCATTTTCTCTCACTCAGTTACAAACTGACCCTTGTGTTTCTACTTTACTTTCTTTTCTTGATTTTTTATTCTTTGAGGAATTATCACCTATCAGCAACTTACCATCTTCAGGTTTTAATAATAATTAAATATTAGGATTCCCTTTTGAAAATTAAAAAAAAAATTATTTATATTATAGCTCAATTATGAGATGTAAAGTTGCATAAATAAATTATAAATCCGAATTTATCTTCGTATTGGAAGACTGATGTATAAAGAACCCTGTCAAAAATTTTAGAATTGAAAATATTGAATACTCTTCCAGGCATTACCTGCTAAAACTCATAGCTTGCTGTTACGCATTGGAGCAGTTTACATGGTAAAAACCACATTTAAACTTCTACTTCCGCCAAAAGTGAGGTGTCTCACATAGATATCATGTCGTATTAGGCTTCTTTTAACTACTGTTCTAAACCCGAAAGTTAATAACGATTCCTTCTCCTTCATATTATCATAACTCCGAAGAAGTTTAGATTAGTTTGACTGTTTGATCCAATACAATTTTCTCAAGATGAATTTTTATATTCTTTTCTCACACCATTTTGCATGTCTTGTTTCTCTTTAGGACCTAAATTACACAAAACGCTTTTCTTTCCTCAGATACTCCTGTAAACTCAATCATGTCATAGTTTTACCTTCAGTCTTTTTAACAATTTTCAGTTACATAACTTCTCACAAATTTCCATTCCTTCATCTTACACTTATATCAAAGACAGTGGCTGCCTGTGAATTTAAAGAATAAAAAATTTCTAGATTGTATTATTAAAATATTCTATGTTTAATAATATAATTTCCAAGTACTCAAAACTGGCCACATTTTGGTACCATACCCATGGAAGATAAACGGAACACACACAAGGTTTTGATGGAAAATCTTTATCAATAATACGCTTTGGGAAACCTGGATGTAGATCGGAGTACTGGATTATAATAGGTCATAAATTTTATAGCATGGAAGATCATGGGCTCGATTTATCTACCTCGAGATAAGGTCAAGTGGCGGGTTCTTGTAAACACGGTAATCGGGTCTCATAAAGCCCGGGGAATTTATTGACTAATTAAAACACCTGCAAGCACTTCAAACTGGACTCTGCTTTTTGTAGTGATCTGTGGTAAAGGAAACTTGATACAATACAAGGTAAGTTAATAAGGTATTCTACAACGTTTTATACACAGACTCTCTCCTTTGAATTTCTGTCTTGAATTGGTAGAGAGAGACAAAACGTGGGTAAAAGCAAACCAGGGCATTCTTGTATTTCTTTAGTTGCTCTTTCTTCCATGTTTCCTTCACATAAGGGACAGGGTGCACTTTAGAGTTGTGAGCCAGATCAGTCTCCATCCAGACCAAATTATTCCGCAAGACAAACTTGCAGTCTAAACAGTAAAGTTCAAGAAACAGTCCCGACCTCATTCTGAACTTTTGTATGAGAGAGATAACTGTAAATGTTTGAGATTGTTCCGTAGGCGATATGGAAGCATATCACAAACATGAGAATTTTAAACATGCAATGTTACGTAAAAGTGAAATTTGTGGTGAAATCAGAGAATAATTATTTCTGGAAATACATACATTTATCCAGATGAAAGTGCATATAAAAATTAAATTCATGGAACATATTTTGCTTTCCTTAAATTAACTTACTTATTTACTTACTTACTTACTTACTTACTTACTTACTTACTTACTTACTTACCTACTTACTTGCTCCATGGAGCAGAGTCCTTCTTGAGAAGCTAACAGTTTTCCAGCTAGTCAACAAATTCCCCGCATTTTGTGAAACCCGAGAGTTCATTACGGCAGTCACGAGTGCCCGCCACATGTCCTATTCTGAGACGTGTTTCTACCCATGAGGTTCATAAACAGGAGTAGATTTATAAAAGCATAATGTTTAAACTTTTATAATTCTCATTCTTACAAAACAGGCAACTATCTTAAAATTTTCATGTGCTACAATTACAAATGTGTACTAAATATTCATCTAACCCTGCCTCAATCATACAAAAAGTAAGACCCTTTATTCCACATACGGTTGTGTTACTATAATATTAAATACATTTCACTATTAAAAGTTGGCCTATATTCAAAGATGTTACATTCTTATATTAAAATATTGTTATAAAACCAACAAATCTCTTTTTAATTAGGAAAATATATGTTAATTAAATCAATTGTTTTCCTTCTGATTGAATTATTATCCCCATTACAATTTAAAATTAAATCTTTTTTACATAAAAATGGCAAATTGACCTTGTATGAGTATCCGTATTTCTGCTAGTGATAGTAACAATGAACATATTAAGAGTAAAATTTGTAGAATTAAATTATACTCATATACATTTTTCTGCGGGTTATTCCTTATTTTTGTCTTTTTTTAGTGTATTATTTTGGCCTTGTTTGACCCTATTTCTGCTTGTATCCCAAGGTTTTCTTATAGAAATATAGACTGCGTCTAGATATTACGGTGTCTGTTTTAACGAAAGATATATAATTTAATGCGACCGTATTAAAAATATACTTATAATTTTCTGATTTGAACTAAGCATGTGTGTTGCGAAGTAGGTGAAGTAAGGGAACTTGGCATTACATTCACCCTTGCACAAATCGCAAGCCAGGTTTACAACAGAAAATTGTAGATAAAATCTTAATATCACTGCAATAGTGTTAGATTTCATTATGACCAAATTAGGAATTTCCACACACACACACACACACACATATATATATATGTGTGTGTGTGTGTGGATATTATATCTTATATTATATATTAAATTATATATGTATATGAAGATTTTATTCCTGCAATATATATATATATACATACATACATACATACATACATACATAATTCGTGCAATATATAAATAGCAGGAATAAAATCTTCAGATACCAAATAGAAACAAAACCCAAGAAGACCAATCCGCGAAGAAGGAGGAGGAGAGGGAAAATAACATTAATATGGGTCTCAGATGTTATATGTTGTAATGATGTGATGTGGACGGAGCTACTGACTACGTTTTTTGTCCACTGACGAGAGGTTTTATTAGCTCTCAGGTTGAACTTACTTCCGTTGCGTTCGTCTTGGATCCCCCATTCAAAAATAAATAATTTTCTGTTACTTCCTCTTACTTCAACGGTAAGTAATGTTTCTTGTTACCCTCTTACAGAGCTTCGGCTTTCATACGATAACAAGTGTACTAGTCACGCACGAGTATTTGTATGGTAGGTTTCGTTCTGTACGTTTTACTATAAAAGTCCTAGGCGGAAAACCACAAAAAGGTGTATATTCTGAACCTATAAATTTCAGTTTCATTTGGGTATAAGAAAACTGGCTCAAAGCCCATCCAGTCTTCTATTCAATGGGTACTGCAGTCCACCCCCCAGAGCGCCCAAGTAAAAAGGAGTGGAACCGTCGTGACGTAGACTAGCAAAATTTTACCTTTCATCTTATCGGAACATGAGGATTATAATCCATAGTTAACGTTGATATTTGACACTTAACATAAATTTGCCCATTAGAATAAAGGAGTATATAAATCTTACATGATTTTATTGAAAAACAAATGTTGTTTCAGATTTTAAGTTTTGATGACAATTTTTGTGAAGATGTAAAGACGCACATTTTGGTATAAATGTAGTAGCACTTCGGAGGAGAAGGCTTCCTCTATTTTCTGAATTTTGCACCAGGCTAAATTAATGTTTACACACATAATATTAACAATAAATTATTATACAAATATTTGTAAAGCTCACTACTTGTCCGAGCATTATTCATTCGAATTAAACACATCCTTGCTAACTATTTGCTTATGCACAATTTTTATTACTCTACAGACCCAACAATACACATGTATGCAAAATAATCTTTGAATCCTTAAACCATAACTGTGTGTGCGTGACACAGATTCCGCAAATTAGTTTTTCTTTATTTATTTTCACTAACACTATTACTTGACGTACAAAATCTTTCAGGTTCCTTGTGTGACGTTCTGTCAAAACATCTGCACTTCAGTTGCTTTCAACCAGCAAGAGGTTCTTCAGACTTACGACACCATGTAGTCCGAATGGTGTGCACGGTTTGGTAACTGAGAAGAGAGCAATACGAATTTTCACAACTGTAAATATCGCAAAACATAGATCGTCACATTTTCTAATCTTGTTCTCTTTTCTGACTAATGGATTTAAAACAAACTTCAAACTGTCTCTTATTTGAATTCGAATTTTTCCTTTCCTCCCTGAGAAAAAGGGGACAAAGTACACACATTAGTGAAATAAAGATTCTTTCTAAATGAAAGAAACTAATTATTATTATTATTATTATTATTATTATAACATACAAGTTCTTCACAACATAAGAGGAATAAAAATAGAATAGCCCAAGAAATATTTACTTACAAATTCAGCAAAAGAAAATGAATTCACATGAACACATTTTTTATACTGTTTTATTGGAGTGCAGGTTATGAAAGTTATTTAGGACTCGTGTGAAGTGAACACATTTGGCCTCTTTCTGGTGAAAGAGGAAAAAGCTTTTATTTTAGAGTAAGGATAACTTTAGAAAAACATGTAACAAATCTCTTCAGTGTGAATAATAACAGATTTCCAGAGCACAGATTAAAATACGAAACAAAAGTTTATATAGAGTTATAAATACGAAAACATGTCTATGGTACTGAAATAGGTTTGAGTCTGACTAACGGAGATCAGAAGGATGGATGTCGGCCGTTCTCAAAACCCGAGACGGAGCTAGGAGCTTTCTGACTCTCTTCTGACAGGAAGCCATAACGCAAGGGTGGGTGTTTTAAAAGCGACAATGTGGAAGCCGAAATAGTTCATTTTACGTACCAGTGTCCAAAAGTGGAGAATTTTTATCATGATATCTACAAGTAAACCAAGGAAAGAATCGACACAGACTTTCCGCCTCACGTCTGCCACCACCGCCGCCTTACTTTAACTTATCCTCTGTCATCAATTGTCGCGGTGTACGGGACGTCTCTCTGTCTCCTTCTTTGTGTTTTCTTTGTTGAAGAACCTGTAAAGCACAATTTATTTAGGTTTGGGGAGAACAAGGCCGACCCCCTGTTACCTGTGACGATTTTTTTACTGACACAACCTTAGCGTTGAAATGTTAACGTGCCTATTTCAGATAAATGTTCAAGCTCGTCCTAAGGTGTATTTGTCGTTACTCTATGGAACAATATGGGTCGGTAGTGGTAGAGCCCCACACTGCGTGGACAAAAGTGGTGAGCTTCACGTCAAGACCGCTCTATATCCGCTGCAGCTTCCTCCTGTATTCATGACACTGGAGACATTTTGTTCCCCAGAGCCAGTCTGAATTCTCTTACCCAAAGAAACATCCCTTGCCCCGAAAATGAGTCTGATTTCTTGGTCATCCATCCCGCAGCCTAGCCTCTACACTGACCAGGGTATCCTGGCTCGCTTCTCTTTCCTCTGAAGAGAAAAACTTTTATTCATTTCTACTAAAGTTAGTATGTATTCGCTCGGTGTAATTACAAATCAATAGAACGGTTGGAATTTAGGGAAATGTCACGCAAATAATCAGACATGAATGTTGACAGCACGTTTGGTTTCGTATTTTTAACGGTACTCATCACCACACACCACCCTATTTTAGAGGTGTTGTCGTTCTGCATGTAACACACGGCCGCAGAATTACCCCAAAGCTACAGAAGAGTGTCTGGCTTCAACAAAGTTTTAACAACGTACAATCTCACAACTCCGCTGAGGAACATTAATATTGACTCTATTCCGAAAATCTGGTCTATGTAACTAATATTTCGATATGGACGTTTGTTACAAATATAAAGAAAATTATAACAATTATGTTAATAAAATTGTACTTAATGCCATAGGATTGTAAAATACGTATTTGAAGACACTTAATGAAGAGCAGGCACACTACAATTGTCGTATGACAACGACAGAAATTAAAGCTATGTTGGCCTTGAAAGAATTTCGAAATGTTTTGTTAAATAGTGAAGGAGACAATGTATTCTGACGCGTAACTAATGGGCGTAGAATATTTGACTCCGTGATATTAACTTCTTCTAAGACAGTGTTAAAAGTTTAGGGTAATTTGTCCTCTGGAGCAGATATCTGGCTTTGTTAGCCCCATACATACTCATAGATTAATACAGGAAATTTTGAGTAAAATATGCGGGCTTCATGGTGTGTTTATGTAGACTGCTGGAAAACGTGGACCAATTTTCTTTGAAAAGGCCTGATGTGTTATACAAGCTACATAAAGCGTGCGTTCAATACATATTCATCAGCGTCGGAATAACTTCACACCCCACTGTGATGCGGTCGATAAAGCTGAGCTCTTGGTGGTCTCTTATGGTTTCAGATACAAATCCGAGCCGACGAGATTGTGATAGGTTACCCGGGGCGTACAAGACAGCTCGCTGTATCCCGCTCTTCAATGTGTCATCGCGAGAGAGAGGCAGAGAGAAGAAGGGATATCATGGATGAAATGTTAAATCCAACAATGTGGAAGTGAGGTGAACTACACTCAGTAAGTAAAATGACCATATGAAAGATGAGAACTAGTGGTTAATCCCGGGCAATCAAAATGGAATCTTTTCTATTCACCATCCTGCCCTGAAAAATTCCATGACCTAACGCAGTCTCTTTAAAAAGGAACCTAATAAATAAATAAATAAATAAATAATTATGAAATAAATGTACGGGTGTGTGTATTATTTGGCACGACTTTATCTATTGAGTAAGCTATTTTTAAAATAGGGGAGTTTTTCAACCTTTCGTGAAACAACGTTGGGTTAATAATATTCTAGGCCTACAGAAATTTCTCAGCCCTAGGTCGTTACGGGACAAGCGACGTTGTTGAAGACAACATAGGTTAATGCATATATCCCGCAAAGGCAATATTAAAATGGAAAGACATTTTCCAGAAAATCTATTTTCGCCAAAAATATTTTAATATTTAGGAAAAATTTACAATAAATAAGATATTAAAAAACAAATAATAATAATCATCATATATCTGTCATGGAGTTAGGTCACTTGTTGACCCGTTTCGATGTCACGTATCCAGAAGTCTCTTCAAAGGTCTACCATGATTCCTTCTGACAACTGGGGATTAGTGTTTCATTACCCTGGGTAATCTATTTCGAGGCATTCTCTTTACATGTTGTACAAATAATAATTTAGATAAGAAACACTTCCTCTTTAACTGCAGGTCGTTCATCTGTGTTTAGCAATAAAAGTGGCGATGCAAGAGTCCCTGATGATGACTTGAAGAAAATCAGAACTGAAGCCTGGCGGGCTGAAGACGTCTTTTCTGTTGTTAAATCTTCTCATAGCAAGCAAGCGTCCTCATAAAACCTTGTCCAGATGTTGCTCACTCCCTGTTTTAATCAATATCTTCAAACCCCTTTATGCCAGCTTTAATTAGTCCAAGCCTCTCAGTAAAATCGTAAACCATCACGGCCTTTGCTCATTACAACTGATGACAGCCTTTCTATAGTGATTTGGGAAGCCATTTCCGCACACACTAACTCTGTTTTACAGAAGAAAAGCGCTTACTGATCCGGGAATATGAAAGATACTGCTCTGAACGGTCGACCAATTTCCCAAACTATGATGTGTTATACCGTTTCCGCTGTTGCTACTCCTGTAGAATATGAACATTCACCTAAAATTCTGTACAGAAACAATCAGCGGAATTCCATGCTTGGCCACATGGAGACGGACCTGGAAATGAAACAATTTCGGCAAATAATTTTAAACGAACTCAGCGGTGCTGATATGAGGCGACGTCACGGAGCAGTTGCTTTCTTGATAGAACGATTTCCGGCAGCCTTGCCTCGTGGGAAATTTCTCTTCTCAGACGAAGGTGTCATTAACCTTATTTCCTCATCACAGAATTTTGTTTTCTGGCCAAACGGAACTCTCATTACTCCTTTTATATGGAAGACCACACATCACGTCGTGATATGGAGAAGTGTAATTGCCATTCATGTTACTATCCTATATATCTTTGAAGGAAATGCCAAAGGCATTTCATATTTTGAAACTTGGGAAGATTATGTTATACCTGACCTCACCAGCGGAGGGATCATGAAACAAGCGAGGCTTCAACAAAATTGTGATCCACTTAATTTCAACCAGACTATGCTTTTAAATTCCTTACGGAAACTTTCCCAGGATTGGACTTGTTGCTTTATCAACCCCTCCACCAATGTCACGACCTTCACTCAGTCCTAACTTCAGCACACCTCATGACAGCCTGTGAGGAATAAGGAAAGGCAAATTGGCAGTGCGTCTTTTTAACACAGACACTATATTACAAGCCGTTAGTATAGATGCCTTCGGCTCTTTAACACTACAAATGCTCTGTAAGACGACACAAAGAATGTGGCCATGCGTGAAGCTCCGTGCCGATTAGACGGTGAACAAACTAATCCGATCGGTACATAAAATACAGATATGATGAAATAAATAAGTTTATGAAGAATTATGGTACGGGGTGACATCTCGGACAATCTGTAGAAGTAATTTTATATTTAATTTGGAGGTAGCATTCGTAGCATCACGCAATAGTCAGGTGCTGTTCGTAGAAAAACTTGATGTGAATTGGAAAATACACTTTAAATTTGGTCCCAAAGAGGCACTCTTTGTGTGATTCGGCTTTTAAGGACGAAAAAGATTTGTTCCATAGAAATCTACCGCCCATTGCTACAGCTTTGTGCTGATGACGTCATGAGAGTGCAGCATGTGAGAAAATGCAGAGAACAGTAAGCACGTTATTATGTCACGTCACCAGAACGAAAGGCAATAATGTAAATGCACAGAGCTAAAGCACTTTATGAGAATTCAATTATTTGACACAATTATAACAAATTGAATTTCATTCACAAAAGAAATTATAAACAGTTTAAATTGGGGCATATTGCTGCCGTTCGGCTGACTATCTTTTTCATCTTATCTGCTATCTAAAATTACTCAAGTATCGAAATATAAAAAGCTGTGTATTGGACTCATACTCTCTATGCTCCTTAAATTTATCCTGTACTTTCGAGGGAAGAAATTACGCTTACGTCATTTGAGGAAACTTAAGGTAGTATTTAGTACTCAGAAGTAAAAAGTAAAACGATGCTGAAAAATGTTTCACAATGATAAGCATTATATTTTTTTAATTCTTGTGAAGAATTAAGAGGGAGATGAAATGAAGGGAGATGAGCTAGGTGGGTCATGTGAATCGAATGGGGAGTAGAGAATTGGACGGACGTTTTGTTCGAAAACTTGCAGTAAATCCTCCACTTGGAAGAACTAGAAATGATGGGAAGATACTATTATATTGGTCTTAAAGAAACAAGAAGAAGTGGTGTTGGAAAGTTTCTGACTGTGAATTTATTAGCTTTTCAAGACTGGCTCTGTTTGATGGAGTTAATAGGCGTATTCATTAAAAACCACTTTAAAATAATCCTAATGTTAATTCTAGTTTCATTCGGTGGGTGGAAACACATTTCATAGGGACAAATTTTAATCTATCCCGCAGGTAGTCGCAGTGGGTTTTGTGCCAGAATATAGCGTGCCACATTTCATTATGAACAGAATGAGAAGCATACACCGTGTTGCAGTTTTAGTGCTATAATGAAATAATACAAATGTCGATGGAATTCCATTAGTTACGCACAATTGCAACTGCTTGTTCCGTGGAGAATACCCTGTATGCTACATAAAGCTCATTAGGACCATGACCACCACATGTGCTCCGCACTTGATGTCACAAAGGGGCTAGTTATTGCTTCCCAAAATAATTTTAAATTCTTCTGGAGTACTTCGGCCTACATAGTGCACTTCAACAGAAATATGATTTTAAATGTAACAAAATGTTTTACTGATTCATTCTCATAAATTAGTATTATTTGATTTTTATTTGTAAAATGGAAAGCTAAAGGAAAATTTCTGTGTAATCTGTGATGTTGCTTAGGGTGGTTAGAAATACAACTACATCCATTAATAATGTCGGCGCTGTATGGATGTGAGTGATGAACTTTGCGCCCCGACCGCTTCACCTCCGGGGAAGTTCTCTGTCGTCCATTGAATTAAAGGCTGGATGTGAAACAGAAATGGTCTAGACCATTCGGAGAATAGAAAATATTATATCCGTGCCGGGATACGAAACCAGACGGCTCATCCCATAGCTGGCCTCTATAGGGACTCCAGACGTTTTATGTAGCATATGGATTGTGCGGCATTCAGAAAGTAAGTACCGTTTCCCCGTAAAAAAAGTCGATTAAGGTTTCGTATTGTATGTTATTGTTATCAGATTCTACATTCTTCAAACTATTTTTCCACATATTCGCCGCCATTATTGAGGCACTTATCGTAGCTGGGCACAAGTTTTTGTGTACCCTCCTCATAGAATGCGGCCGTCTGCGATGTTAGTCAACCCAAATGACTACTGACAATGTCATAGAGTCCTTGAAATCTGAGGAAAGTGCAGGAACAGATCAGAAACTGTGAAACGTCTGTCGTCACGCACTCTTTCGTTGACCTTATGCACCAAATCATCATTCACCAAAGATGGACGCCCACTTCGCGCCTCATCATGCATATTCTCTCGTCCTTCATTGAGCATCCGAACCCATTTCCTAACCATGCCATCACTCATCGCATTGTTACCATACACTTGACAGATCTGGTGATGAATTTCAATTGGTAGCACATTCCTAGCGTTCAAAAAACGAATTACAGTCCTATTTCACAGTTGGCGGTCCCTTCAATTGTCTTAAACATGTTTAACTGACAGGAACAAACAAAAACATAATAAGAATTTCACGAAATGGCGTCTGTGGCTTCTCAGTTGATATAGGAAGTCACTGCACATACGCAAAGTGACTGTCTCGAGGAAGTGCGAGAGATATGCGCAGACAGTACTTACTTTCCGAATAACCAATGTAAGTACAAATTACACAAATTGTAAAGGAATTACGCTCAACACTGAATTTATTTGATTACACAATATTTATGGGCATGAAAGGACTAATATTATAAGTCGTGATTTCTATTTTTATAAACATATCACTCGTGAGTTTAAATTCTTAAGTTGGTTCATTAATGCGTGATTAATTTTCACTAAATCCGGAAGGCTGAGAACAGAAGGGCAGTCAAAACTGTAACAAGTTCATTTGTTTTGTTACATTATATTCTTTTCATTTTTACTCAAAACTATTAAATTTAAAAATTACTACACATTTTCAAAATAATAAATTTATTTAAAGGGGGAAAAACTTTAATTAACTAACAAATATATTCACACTTTATAGGACCAATAATTTGAAAGCACATAAACAAAAAACAACCCACATCTGTGCTAGATTTCTATTGCAAATCATATATTGGCATTAATTTTTATAAAATATTCTACAATTCTATTTACATTTCTTTTATTGGTCAAGTTGAGCTCACCTAAATTTGTTAAAACAGGAAGGTTACGTCATGTTTCTTCCCGTCATTAACAGTGACTGAAGGAAAAAACCAACTAGATGCCACTTATTATTTTATTGTACTTCTTATAGGCTCAACATGTTTCGGGCATTACTATGCCCATCATCAGGAACTCGTGACTATGATGTTGATTACCACATTGGTCGCTTCGTTCTTGGTTTGCTGTATG
>Ga0123355_10003744_pt1 | contig 21970 bp, 15 predicted proteins | sample TergutEmb28metaG_3_FD_89872 | JGI IMG/M metagenome (GOLD analysis project Ga0123355, IMG submission 89872) | Embiratermes neotenicus P1 segment gut microbial communities from Petit-Saut dam, French Guiana - Emb289 P1 | ecosystem: Host-associated > Arthropoda: Insects > Digestive system > Gut ... | reverse complement strand
TTTAATGTTGTTCTGTTCTCCTTTTGTGCTGCAGTCTCTGCTTGTTCACACTAAGAGGAAGGCACTTGAAAACATCAATCTGAAATTCATTGACACGTCTTCCAAGTTCGGTCATGGCCGCTTACAGACTGCAGCTGATAAGGCGGCATTCACGGGACAGCTGAAGAAGGACCGTGTTAAGGAAGAAACAAGTGCACAGTGATATGCAGTTGTTGGAGATGAAATAAAATGATACCTTGTTTGATGGGTACTGAGTTTGCTTCATGTATATTGCATGTCAGTACCTAATTTTCCTGTTCCTTTAACCATTCATTCCAGTGATTAGTGTAATATACTAGGATGTAAGATGGGGATAGTTTGATGATTGAACGCAGACATATACTGTATAGGTATTGTCCTGAAAATTGAAGTTTGTGAAGGGAGATACTATATTTGGCTAAATACAGTATCTGTACTGGATTTTGTTTGTGCTGTGTCAGGAGGTAAATGTGTCATGCTCTTGGCTGACTTAAAACATTAGAAGCTAATGATCGAGTTTCATTATTGTATTTGCGCATTTGTGGGCTGAACTTAAGCCCTTCAGACAATTGACAGGTGTATTTATTGGTATTTGAGAATTCCCTTTAAAGTTAAGTTCTTGTCTCTTGTCCAGCAAACTGGGCTGTCTGTAGCATTTGTGTTGAACTGCTGACTGCGTGTGGGGGCGCAAAAAGGTAGCCTTTAATGGCTGTGAGGATCTTGAAGGGGTTGCATACAGTGCATATAGTGGTGTAAATAGCTTCCTTCACTTTGAATCATGCACCCAAAAATATTTTCCATTTTTAACATTATCAAGACAGGCAATGTACACGTGATGTAACATTGAGGTGCGTTCGTGCAAAAATTGTTGCAGTGGGGAAACAGTCAGTATTCCTTATCTGAGTGTGTGTGTGTGTGTATATATAGCCTTAGATATCCACTGTGAAATGCACGTGTGTGACTGTCATCAGTGACCCCTCCAGCTCTACAGTATTTTTCCACATTGTGTCACAAAAAGCACAATTTTTTAAAAAGAATTATTGATCATAAAATGTGTTTTTTATATTCTGTACAACTTTTGTCTGAAATATTTCCCATTTTAAGAAGAATTGAGTGAGATAAGATCATAAATGTGTGTTGGTCTTCATGTGAAGTGTCGCCATTCTTGTCTGATTTTAATGAAACTTGAATTTTCTAGACAGACTTTCAAAAAATACATCAGATTGAATTAAATCCATCCGGTGGGAGCCGAGTGTTCTGTACGGAAAGGCAGACGGACATGATGAAGCTAATAGTCTGTTTTTGCAATTTTGTGAAGACACCTAAAAACTGACATCTTTAGACTAGTTTCCTTACAATATGCCTATGATGTAACTGTGCAGTATTAAAACCTGAGCCATAGGCCCTGTATAGACCCTTTTGTGGGACACACGACAGTTTTTTTCCTGTCTAGTGAATGGAAGAAAGGAAGCCCATTTGTCTGCAATTAGTTTTGCTCTGTCTTGAATCTTATTTGAATTTACATCCTGTACTTTTGCCATTAAAATAAGTTTTTTTGGTTGCATCCTAGACTGGATAAATGTTATTACTACTGTTGTCTGTCATAGTGGACTGAATTTTTGGATTGCTTGATCCTGAAGAGAAAGGGACTGATGTCAGTAACTGTTAGTTGTACATATTGCTGTGTTGTCAACATCAACTTATTAAGATTGCCATGAAGTTACTCTCCCCATGAATGGTCCACTGACATTCACTTGGTAAATGCTGCCTGTAATTTTGTGGGTTGCCTTCTGTTCCCTGTCTCTATCTGGTGCACTGTCTTTGGATTACACACATCTTGCAACATCTGAGGTTCTGACAGTGACTTGAAGATATATGTAGTGTGTAGGCATTGTTGGGCAGCTAATAGTTGGCACAAGTGATGTGACGAAACTCACGCCACACACTTGACACTAGTATGTGAGGATACTGAGAAGTGTACAGTGGTCCATACTGGATTGCTGGACAAAGCAAAAGTATCCTACCCTTGCTACCTCATGTACAGAGTCTACTGACTTTTTCAGTGGACGTAAAGTGTGCTTGCACAGTGGCAAAGTTTTGTTTGTGTCACAGAGCGGTTTATATAGTAGCTGCTTTTACATTTAACTTCAGACTACACTGTGTCAATTGGTATTTTCAGTTTTGTGGAGATGTAACCCTATTACATGTAGCCACTCTTTTATGCCTTTATGCTTTAACGACCCTTGCCAATTTACACAGCTTCTTCATTTTCACTATCTCATTTTTGGTTTAATGCCCTTTGCCAGTGCAATTGAATGATGCGCACAGAATGAAACTTGGAGGTTGCACATGGACTGTAAACTCAGCACCAGGCATTGTGTTCACACCATTCAGTTCAGACTGTATGGTTTATTTGCATTTGTCTTCCCCCCCCCCCACCATTTGTTATATTGATGAACAACATGATCACACACCGAATTTGGGGTGTGGGGGAACTGAGCTGAATGATGACAGCAATAACCTGAATGGTAGTAATATGAATGATATGTGGGGAATGAAGTAACAAGCCTTGTATGTACAAACTAGGCTGGAACAAAAAGACAGAAAGGGTGCATGATAGAACCACTAACCTAATCATAATACCCACCAAAATCTGACACGACTGAAGACCTAACCTAACTGCAGCAAGAATCCTAATGGTTTTAATAACGGAACTGAATTGTAATGGTTGTTAGAGTGAATTTAGTGTTCTGCGACAGCCATATTATACAGCAGGTACAGTACCATCTGTCACATTTGTACGCAAGTTTTTTGCAGTTTGTCATTTTCCTTAGGTTAAAATTTGATATCAGTAACCCAACAATAGCAAAATCAACACGTGTACTTATACTGTATATGAACAGGCCGTCATTCGTGTAATTGTCTCAAACCCCTACCTATTCCATTATTTTTTATGGGAATTTGTTATTTATGCCCTTTTTCAGGAACAGCTGGGCAGTACAATAAAGGGTACATGTACTGTGACAGCATGGCGTTCTAACAGTCGCTGTTTGGATCAGCATGAATTTTGACAGTGTGGAATTATGTGAGAAATTGGGCAAACAACAGATATTTGTACTTCACTTTGAGACCTGCATGACACTGTACCTTAACTCTTCATGGTTGTACATGGCACGAAGTTTTGTTTTGTATTCTACAACTAGCAGTACAGTTGGGTGTGATCAGTTGTACATCTTTTGCTGAGCGTGTGGGTTAAACTTAATAATGTTTGTTCTGTAAAGTGTGGACAGGCACATTTAAAGTACCGTTACCGGTGTTTTTGTTTTAATTGCTTTAATCACAGAAATCTAGTGGCAATATAAAAGTGAATGTGCTGGCCCAGTTAATCTTATGCATACATTTTGTAGCTTGTTTAATTGCACTTATTAATTGGAGTGTTTCCCTGTTAGGTATGTGATATTGATAGGGACACTAATAAGTATCCACAGATATGCAGAACTGTAGTAGTGGCTGCTGATATGTCAGACGGTCTTTCTTCTTCATTGGGCTCAGGCTGTAGCAGTTCTTTTGTGCATGGAGATGTTTTTGTGTGGTTTGGTGATGCTGTGATTTGATGTCCTATAAATATACCTTCTGCAGTGTGTTGAGCAGTATGTTTCGGCTTCATACATTCAAGGAACTGTTCAGCTGAATGCAGGTATGGTATATGCATGCCTGTAGATTTGGCTAATTGTAAACCTGAAAGAAATTGATAGGGTCATTAATATTGTGTGACTTTCATCTAGTTTTCATTATTTCATGCCAGATGTGTTAAGGAGAGACATCTGTATGTCTGCCTAATAACTATTTGGAACAGTGTCCTTGAGAAATTAATAGTTCCTGACCCTAGTCAAAGTTTCTGCATTTTATTGAACCCAAAGGCTCATTACCATGCTCATAACAACCTACACCTCTCTATCCCGAGTTACTTGAATCAGTTCATGCCATTTCATCCTATTTCTTTTAGATCTGTTTTAGTATTATTCACCCATTTATGCTGAGGTCTTCAAAGTGGCCTGTTTCCTCCAAGTTTCCCACTGAAACCCTGTACACGTTTCTCTTCTCCACATGTGGCATGTGCCTCCACCCATCTGAATCTGCTCAATTTGGTGGCCCAAATAATATCCTCATGCAATTTTCCCCAGTCTTACTGCATCCCTGTTGGACCCAAATATCTTCTACAGCACCCAATTTGAACACCCTCAGTGTACATTCTTCCCTTAGTATGAGGGAGCAAGTTCCACACCCATATAAACTGCTCGCAGAATTTTAATCGTGTTATACTTAGGTAGCAAAAGGGAAGATACACAATGCTGGACCAAGTTGCAGCGCGGATTCTCTTAGTTCAGTCAGCTCATGTTTTATTCATGCATGCAATTTGATATTAATTTGAAGAAAAACATATTAATATTGGTAACTTTTCTCACATATTTGACAGTGCTGCATGGCAAATCTAATCTAATGTTTCACAATCACATTGTGGCAATAGATAGTTGCTGGCATTGTGACACCAGATGTACACCGACATTGTGACAGTAGATGTACACCGACATTGTGACAGTAGATGTACACTGACATAGTGACACCAGATGTACACTGACATTGTGACAGTAGATGTACACTGACATTGTGACACCAGATGTACTCTGGCATTGTGACACCAGAAGTACACTGACCTTATTTGTGGTTTTGGATGTATGTGCTTGACTTGATGCACAGGAAGTACAAACAGACTCTTCACCTGCTATAAATTCTGTTTATCTTAAATGTCATAAATACCACGTAATATTCGGCAGCGACATGTTGTTGTGCTTGATGCTTAAGAATTTCTGCCCATACAATACGTTGGCTACGCGGATTAATGTGGTTGGAGAACGTGGCATACATACAGTCACATTACATGCATTGCGTCAGAGTTTAGTCGTGTGTCATTTGAAAGGTGAGAATAAAATGTGATTATTATAAAGCAGGAAAAGTCCCTGCGAAGGGCCAGTTCTTCACCCAAAGGAGTCTACGACTTGTGTGTGTGTGCGTGTGTCCAAGTGCAAGAATAATCCTCCACACCTAAAATTCGAGGGTAGAGAAGTCAGAAGAAAAAAGAAATGAAGGTTAGGAAAGAATATGATAATTATTAGCCATTTTTTATTTTGTAATGAGTACACTAGCTTGTGGGTTGGGCCTCAGTTCAGCAGATGGGGTTTCACCCCAACCTTCCCCACATCTGATGTACATGACAGTCACATCTTTACTGGAATGAAAATTTATATAAAAATCTGTTATCGAGTTACAGCATTATTTCTGTCCCCCCCCCCCCAGTTTCTGGGAGCAGTGTGCCCAGTGAAGGTTTACAATCGAATGAGCGGTGCAGAGGAGCAGCGAAATAAAATGTGGCACACTAATTTACTTTTCAACGCAAATTGTTTCAAATAATAATTAAAAGATGAGGGAAAAAAGCATGGAATTGAACTACACACTTTATTATGTGATAGAAATTATAGAAAATTGAGGTTAATTGAAAGTAAGTGGGCTATTCTACACATATGTTTTGGTGTTCCCTGTGACTGTATGTACATTGGGCATGTACAGGGCGGTGAACCAGCCAACGGTTGCCAATCGTCAGGTTGGACTGTGGCAATCAAGTCATCAATTTGGTTTACTGTAGGTGTCGCATGGTATGCTTGGAAGGTTTTAAGCAATAGCTGCACATTTGTTTATATATTGTATGAAAGTGAAAATTCCTAGGTAAACTTTATTATATGCAATATGAAAGGTAGTGCGTGTCACCTCATTGTTTTTGCAACACAATGGTCAAATGCTATAGTATGTCAGGTGCAACTTTTATTAATACAAAAAGTTGCTTTTTATAGCATAGCTGCAGGTATACTAGATGATCTGTGGCTGCAGGTTTCAGCTTAAATGCAAGCTATCAGGTTAGATAATACTAAATATCCAGAGAAACATTACAAGGTGATACAGGTTCTTAGTGCAGGTGTTGAGATGCGTCTTGTTAAATGCAGTTGTTTGTATCGGACATACAAAATGTCAGCCTTCAAACTGTCGTGAAGGCATTGCCAGATGCAGTTAGTAAAATCTGCTTACTAAATGTGCTGTACCTGAAATATGTTTAAAATAACACAGTCTGTATGTGTACTTACTGTTATGAATAAGATGAAGTACGCAGTCTGTTATGGTGCACGTATCAGCAGTGCGCACACCTGAAAGTAATCGCAGAGCATAAATAGGACATTTACTGCTCTTGTGTGATTGGCTTTGTTACTATGAATTATGTACACACTGCTTGGTGTTACAAAGTTATCACGAGTAAATGTAACACACATAGCCAGGATAGCTCAGTCTTTGTAGTGACTAGGTTACAGGTTGGAATCATTCAATTCCTGTCAGGTGCAAGAGACTTGTCTTTTCTCCAAATCATCCAGACTGGCTGTGGGGCCTACCTGGTCACAGGGTGTGATTTGAACTCTACCTCTGCTCCTCCCACAAGTACATAGGGACAACTTAACCCTTAAATCCAACAAAGAGAACCGGTTTTACACTTTGTATAAACTTTCTTCCCACTCTACACTTACAGACTTAAAAAATTTGCGCACGTTTTACAGGTTGCGATACCGATTCATTCATTAGTATTCAGCCTTGAAGGCTGGGCTTGGCAGGAACCAGAGCCCAGTCATGTGACTGGTATGGCTCTGGCACACTGCATCCCGGGCAAGTTCTTGGGGGTAGTTTGCCATTGCTTTCCCCCGCCTTTAGACGTTCACACTTTAGCCGCCGGGTGCCTCCGTCCGCAACAACGCAAGAGATCCTAGCAGCAAAAGGTGGAACTGTGGGCGAGAAAGGTCCAGTAGTAATTTTGCCTAAATTCTGACTTCCACGTCAATTTAGGGATCTTTTACATGCTGTAAATCTATGACATAGGACCGACGGCTTTACTGCCCCTCCGAAGGAAGGTGTGCTGAGGATTTTTTCACCCTAAAAATCCGATGGCTTTGGCCGGGTTTGAACCCACAAACTTGGGTACTAAAGGCCAGCACGCTACCCGTAGACAACCGAAGTGATACCGATAGCAATAATTAAAATTCCAGTAGTTGGTATTGTGTAGTCTCTAAGTCCAATATGGTAGGATTCAGTCATTTCACCCAAAGCACATTTGCCCCTAGTGCCAAGCAGACTGTTTCTGAATAACCCCAGATCCAGTTCGCATGCTGCAGAGAAGATGAAATCTTTGCCCTTATCAGGAATGAAACTTCATTTTGCTGCCTAAGCATTTTACTGAGATTTAGATGAGACTTGAAGCAGAAAGTTCTGTGGAGAGGCTGTGTTTTGAAACTGCACTTGTAACAATAATCTAACTTCCAAATTTTATTTTGTTCATGTTGCATGCCAGTAGCCAGCACTTTTGCAGTTCGCACAACTGAAAACAGAACTTTGAAGATTAAGAAGTGGGCTGTGGAGGTGTACAGTCTGGTCAGAATGTTCTGATGACACCACAAGTCACACTGAAACTTTGCTCCCCATCAACCAGACTACACGGCATCACATTCCACAGGACTTTATTCATGATATTGTCATGAGAATCAGATCTGAGCATTAGAATACATAATGTAACTAACACTATACTTTTGACATTCATGTGACCGTGCATCGTGATAAATTCTTATAATAAAACCAACTAGTTGCACTAATTCTCAAATTTATCTTTGGATTAAAACTGTATATGTTTCAGACAGTTCCTCTGCCCATCACCAGGAGTTTTTTCACTGTACCCAAAGCAACACATACAGGTTTGCTGACAGCTTGTGAGAAAACCTGTATGACATATACCATTGCTGTGTGTACAGTAAAAAACTCCTGATGATGGACAGAGGAACTGTCTGAAACATGTAGAGTTTTAATCCCAAAATAAATGTGAGAAACTACTGCATCTAGTTGGTTTTGTTATAAGAACACTGTACTATGTCTTTAAAAGGATATTTTCATTGTTTTAAATCTTAATTTGTATAAACATCAAATGAAACGTACCTTTGTTAATGCAGTTTTCAAACATAAAATATAGAGGGCCTGCCAGAGGGCGTATGATATGACCCATTGTCTGACTGACATTGTAGAGCAAACAGCCAGCTAAGCACTGAAAACATTGAGAGTTTGTCATAGACATTGCAATAGAATAGAATTAGGAAGCAAGTTTATTTTAAAATATGTATAATTTAGGAAATTCATCACTTGTGGTGTGTTCGCTACTTTCAGTGTAATGATTTCAGAAACATAAAGACCTACAGAAAAGTGTGGGCACAAAATGCATGTTGCAGTGTTGTCTACAGCTGTTGTTCCAACAGTGTGTGACACTCAAGTGAGGCCAGGGAAACACACACAAGTGTTCCTGGGTGGGGTACATTTTTTGTGTCAAGGTTTGCTTGGAATATGGAAAAAAAAAGGAGGTATCCCCAGTATTCTGAGAAGTGAATTTTTGCAAGTATCTGTTGAAAATGTACTGGAACAATAAAGCAGCTAGTGTTCATGCCCAGCAAGGCCACTTTTAGATATGTAGTCCCATCTGCCTAATATTGGGGCAGTTCTACTGGCTTCATTCTTAACTGGACAAATTTGGATGTCACAAAAAGCAACAGCAGAATGGATAGATTACTTGGTATGTCAACTGTTAAGGTGGAGTGACCTTATGGTCGTTAGAGGAATATTTGTGGTTTGCATGAAGGAGATGATGAATTCATACAAAGTTCCAATTTAAAAGGCTCAAGGGAAGACAGCCCCTGGGAGATTGAAGTATAGATGTTAGGGTAATATTAAAGTGGGTCTAAAAGGAGTAGGGTGCAAGAGTGGAATGCATTTGAATGGTGCAAGGTGGGTCTGATGACGTTTCTTATGCATTCTGTAACGGATATCCTACAATGGCAGGGAACTTATTGACCAAACTTGATAATAATCAGCTTCTATAAGAGTCCATGCACCATGGGGTTAGTAACAATAAAATTCAATACCCTGGAAAATGGAAATATGCCGTAGGCACGACAGAGGACTGGGAAATGAGCGTCCACCAAAACTCAGACATTCATGATATATTGAATTCAGAATTTTTTAGGCTTTGTGTTTACTGCTGCTACTAACATGTACTGTGATACAGACAAGGAATGGAACTGTATCATGCAACAGAAGCTGGTACTGCTGCTTGTACATGATGAAACATGAACCAAACTGAACACGTGTTCAGCTAATGTGATATTCTTGAGCACTTCAATATCAAATTACTTGTATGTGACTAAATAGGAATGACCAAATGTCAATACATTGTCATCCTTTTGAACAGAGCTTGTGTCACTTGTCAGAAGTAGTGACATAATTTGCTACTGACATCCAAGTTACATGTCAATAAAATGAAGATACAAATAAGACCCTCTCAGTCACTAAAACCACACAAAATAATGTGTGATTAGCCTCCACGCAAGCAATTGTGTTGGAAGATACAGGTGCAGTTTACCTCTAGAGCTCTTGTGTCTCCATTTGTAGTATTGGCAGGTATCTGCGTGTGTGAAGTCACTGTAAAATAAGGCAGTTAAAAAATATAAAACACTTACTGTTGTGCCATTCTAGTGTAGTGTAACAGCTAAAACAAATTAATGTTACTGAAAGGTTATTACAGCGGTTATGATACAACAGTAAGTTCTTGGAAGTGCTTATGATGCATTGCCTTCTGTCAGCATGTTTGGTGAAGCTAGCATTAACTATAAATAAGAATTATCTAATTAATTAATCAGGTTCTTTTTGCAATTTGTTAATTGTTCTTTTGAAGAGAATACAGACTGTTTAAGTTAGTACAATAAATGCAAGCTTGATAACTTCCGATAACCAGTAAGTTATTCTGAGTATTTAATTTTACCTGCAGCATCATAAATCAGTCATGAGTATCCAGAATTTTGTTTTGCCCCCCCACCCACTCAACCTCTGTTCATAAGGACACATTGCTGTCTGCATTACAAGTCTTGACTATGATGTAAGCCAAGATGGGAAATACATTAGTGTTAGCACAGTCCCTGTTACAGTTACAATGTGGCTGGGTCACAGCCCCAGCAATGTGCTTTATGCACAAACTGGCTAAATGGACCAAGGGACACAAGTTGACACCATTAGTTAGTGTTTGGCAGGCCTTCTGTCTCTTTTAAGTGACAGAGATAGCTGAACACAAGTGTAGCACTGAAGTGACTAAGCCTAACAAGACAAGAAAGTTGGAAGTCTGAATAATGCATATATTTGACAGTCTGCATCACCCTTCTTTAAATGTAACAATTAATTTAAATTTTAAGATAGGGGTTACATTACCATTTGCAAACATAGTTTCTAGACTGCACAGGGGGTGATCGGTGGGCTGAAACAATGGTCAAAGGAAAACATTGTGTTATGTCGACATATTTATAGGTAAATATATTAAGATATATGCATTAGAAATTGTGCTGTTAACCCTTTATAAGGCAAAGATTAGGCACATAATAAAGTGTCAAATATTGCCTCAAAATAAGACAGTGCAGCTTGTTTACAAAGATCAGTTGGTTCATGATATCGAGGAAAATTGTCACTGTTTCTTTTGAGAACCAAACCAGCCCCAAAAATGACCTCCAGGGGTGAAATGTCATGCTACTTATAGTAATCTGCACATGCAGTTAGTGCCATCTTGTTAGTTCAGTACTAAATGTATACTGGTTGCCTTTATGTTGACAGTGTCCATTTGTGTGTTTTATCTTATCCATAGAACAGTGAAGAAACATGTCTGTCTGTCTCTACATAATTTTATAATAATTAACTTTCGTGACATTAAAGGGATGCTTTTATTGGTGGTAAGAATGACATTTTTATGGAATTTTCAGACAAGTTTTGGTCAGTGAAAGTTTTCTGAAATGCCTACATCATTGTTCTTGATGCTTGTTTAATGTTGATGCAAAGTTATGACTCCAAGTAAGCACACTGCACACAGTCAGACAGACAGACAGTCTCAGCCCTTGTTTCATGTTGCTGTGAACAACATTGTTTCACCTTAATGTTGGCAGATTTTAGTGATCACATATCATATGAATGTTGCCTTGACAGATTAATGCTGTGTTCCCTGGTAATTGGCAGCCACCATTGGACATGACCCTGAGCCACTTCAGTCTGTCAGAAACCGTTTGATATGATCCACATTAACTCTGATCTTCCATGTGTTTCAGAGCTGTTCATGTACAGCTGCTCCCTGACTTACATGATTTCACATCACTTCGAGTTCATATAATTTCTTTATTTTTCTCTGTGGAGGATACAATGTGATGAAATTGTCTAAAAACGTGGAATTGTAAAGTGGGATGATGCGTGGTACTAAAGCTAACTGAACTACACATCTCTCAGTAAGAATAAAAGCAATAAAACCAACCGAATAAAGACAATGTCAGCATGGCTCCCTGTTGGAACACAACTGTTGCATAAATTTGGCAATCCTTGTGCATGTTCTATAAGAGGCTTCCCTGTCAAAATTTTATGTGCACAAGCTTAGTAATTATCTCTACAAATTTTACAGCAGTATTTTATGCTTATTAAAGCATAATTGCTTTGTTTTACATCACACTGTATCTTTGTAGCTTCTTGTAAATAATGCTCCTTGATATGGGCTCCCAGGGGCCAAAACATGTAGGAGTTATATCATAGACAGTTAGTTGTGTTTCCCCAATGTAATTTTTTGTTGGTTCAGCCACTAAGCTTGTACAATAAAGTATACAGTAATAAGCAACACTGCAAGTTTTAGACTGACATTTTGCTCTCCATGCTTAGTTCTGATATGCAGCCAATAACATCAAAGGTCTAACTGATTTTATATTGTAAGGTGATTTGTATGAATGTGCCTTCTTAAACCAACATAACATACAGTCCAAACCTGAAATATTTTGTATAACTCACCGATGTCCAAGTGGCAAGAAAACATAGACTTAGTACAACAAGCGTAAGCCTCATTTTCATTTCTCAATCTAAAAATGAATAAAATGCAAGATTACTCTTTGTCAATTTTATAATAGTAGTGTGAGACTATGTAGTGCTTTGTAATTACACCATATCACATTTTGTTCATGTCTTAAGTCTCATGAGGGGATTGTAGGCTTACCAGTGGTAACTGAGGCAGCGTCTAGACCTTGTGGACCCCTTTCAACTGTTTGATACAGGAAGGGATGGGACAAGGAGGAAGTTTGAGGATTCAAGTGTTGTGGTGTGTGACACTATGTCACTTGGCCATTAGGTGTCAACATTTTGAAGGATCACAGGGGGCCACTCACTCAGCAACAGCATCACATCTCAAAAGCCTTGAATCCTCAACAACACTGCTGTGAGAATGACATCTCATACTGAAGGACTTTGTGGTGAGAGAAAGGAGTGAAGAGTTTTGTTTGTTATGGCAGAAGATTGTGTTGGTGTGTCTTTAAACTGAGTTTGCTGACATGACATGGCATGACATGACATGACTTCAAACTGCTGATGTAGCAGTTGAAATTTTAAATAATGAATAACATTTTAAGAAATTAAAATGTATAGATGTAATGAAATGAAACAAGGAGTAACGATTTGACTAGCATCTAAAAATTGTACAGCAATACTGGCACTTCACTGTAATGGCTGTGGCTACCACAATTATTGGCAAATTATGGTGGGTAGGTAGATTCTGTTATACCAATAGATCTTTTTGTGTTCTCCATTAGGCCTGCTGTAGCAAACAGGATATGGTTGAAACAGGACAATTACATTTCATGTGTACATTAGATGCTAGTGACAGTGACTTCAGCTCACATTTAATATGACTGTATAATATAATACAGCTCTTGTTGACTGATGTGTGCAAGATACAGTGCTAGATGCTGGCTGTGTTTGATGAAGACACAGTGTAGCTCAAGTCAGATGAAACACTTTGTCATGCAGTGCTATGTTCTAAAATGAAATTAAATAATGAAATATTTTCAGAGGTATAAATATTAAATGTACACATGGTATTAAAACTCCTACATGTAAAAGTAATACATTTCCTATCTGACAGTTCTTATGGCATTTTGATACATTGTGAATTGAATTGTCTGGATTTTTTGTTTCATTAAGTCAGAAGCTGTATGAAATTCTTCTGCCCTGATATTGGCCACACAACTGCTGTTGGTCGTACCTCTTTTGCAGCAAAGTTTTGTCCTAATGTTCTTCTTTCTTATTGTCTTGGCACTACTGCCCCAACTGAGCAACATGCATCTATGTCTCGCAAGGCCACACACTAACACTGATAGTGGGCAAGCAGCTGACCTTGACAGGTATTGTTATCATAATTTATTGGTTTGGAACTCAGTATGTTGGACAGAAAACCACACCGTAGCACTTCAACACAAATTGCTCACTGTGTCTAGCAGTCTATATCAATCAGTACACAGCAACTGTTTATTGCACAAGCACCATTATAAAAATTTCTAACCCTGTGCAAGCCAAAACCAGTTCTAGTTTTTTTAGACAAAAATTTCATTAAGTGTTTAAGGAACCAAATTTTTACTATTTAGTTATTAGTTTTACTGCAATAAAAATTTATATACTAATTAACTGTAACTTAATTCTTTTGGACTTACGGTAGTTTTGAACTTTGTTGCTTCCCTGAAAGTTAGACTAATTTTGCACTTGTTTGGTGTAAAAAGAAATTGCGGTAAAATTGTTGAATAGCAAAGTTGACTTGAATCAAAAGAGTTTTCAGCTGTGGGATGGATACGTGTAGTGAAAAACAGCAGTGACTGTGGGATCTATTAAATGAGTTGTGGGTAAATTTTAGTTGTGCTTATTAAAATTTTAGAAATGCAAGTGAACTCATCTCAGTCAAAATGACTGAACAATACTAAGAAATGTTAGTAAAGAAAAGGGTCAATCAGTAATCATACTATTATTGACGTTATTGTGAAAGTTTACTGTTATAATGTCACCCCCATGAGAGTTCTCTGCTCTTGTTCCACCTCACATTTTCAGTCAGTTTGTATTTCTGTCACATGACTTTAAAAAACCTTGAACCTCTGCATAGATATAGATAAAGTAGCAGAATAACTGTGACATGTGGATAGCAGTTGGCACCAGCATAAATTATAGAATAAATACATGGATATTTGAAACAACAGCATATGAGCACCCAGAAGTGTTTATTTAAAGAAGGAAATAACCATTTTAAAATTGGTTTATTTAATTTCATCTAAGACAACCAAAGTTTTTAATTTTATTTTTCAAAATTTCTGTGTCATAGTGATCAGCTGATTTCAGTGGTAGAATTCCGCGAAGGGCAAATCACATGAGACGTTTCATAATATTGTGTCTAAAAAATCTGTGTTTTTTAAATTTAGATTAGGGAAAGGGGTGCAGGTAACCCCCACCCATTCTTGGTGCACCCCTGAACAAAAGACTGGTTCTTGCTGCTTGTGTGTTTCTGTTCTAAAGACAAGGACTTAGCCACACAGAATATCCATGGACACACAGATAATGGCCTGCACATGGCTTGTAGCTATGTGAAGTTAACTGGTGCAGGGCCTCCCATAAATCCAACCCCTTGTCCATACTTCGGGGTATCGTGGACTCATACTCTACTCTACCCTGGGTCATGTGGGAGGCGGTAACATTTGTGGAGGGTATACCCTGATGAGGGTTGCTATGACACAGGTTGGCTAACGGGGCTCTGGTCTACCCAAGCCAAGGTGGAAGGTATCGTGCTGAAGGCTGCATGGCACTGGGGTAGAGACTGCAGTGTCTTAAACGATCCCCATGGGGAACCAGGCCGCACCCCATTGTATGTAGGCCTTCCGTCCACATGGGGCTCTGTGGATGGTGACCTAATATTTTTCCCCTTTTCGTGGGAGGGCTCCTTATTGGGGACTCCAATTGATATAAATGAATGAATCAACCACTGGCCCCGGAGATGGGGCTTCTCTCTCCATGGGGATCCTGATGGGCGACATGGAGGGGGGGACCATTCACCGGGGACTTTGAGGATAAGGTGCAGAAAATTTCTGGAGACGGGCGTCTCTTGCTTTGGGGGCCCATTGGGGAACCTGTGGAGTTGTTGATGTGGGAGGTCTCGGGGGATGGACAACATCTCATGGGTGTCCATTAACCGGAACTCTGAGAGATAGTCGTAAGGGGTCTCTGGAGACGGGGCATCTCACTCTATGAGAGCCCTGTTAGGGGAACCTGGAGGGAGGGCTCCTTTGCTAGGGGCCCTGAAGGTTATGAAGGGAAGGCTCTGGGGATGGGCATGCCGCTTTATGGGGGCTCAGTTGGGCAACCTGTAGTGGGTTTGTGGCGATCCGCGGGTTGCATATCACTGGCGTAAGCATTTTGTTGATGCGAATGTGAGCAGCGATAATCTTGGATATCAACAAGCGCTTTGGGCTAGTTGCGATAAGCCAACGCGAACTGGAGAGAAAACATCAGTTAGGAAGACGAACCCCCGAACGCGGTCATTTTCACTTCATTTGCACTTCTATGACGTCAGTGCGGTTGAGCGGGAGCAACGAACGGGCAACGTGATGAAATCCACAGACGCAGCGTGTTGCGGTGTTACTTACCGTCGGGGTTTCCCGCGGATGGGTGTGGTGGTAAATAACAACCAACTACGCCATAGATATGTGGCCTGAGGCGAGCAGGCAGTGGTCCACGGAAGTGTGTAAAGGAAGGAATACGTGAGTTTGCAGTTTGCATTTCTGTTTGTGCACGGAAGTGAGTGTGTTTAGTGTGTTGCTGCTTCTACAGCACAGAGGCGAGAAAACGGCGTATTTTTGCGAAGGTGAGCCAGAATACTTGTGTTGAATGTTGTCATATTACAGTATTTTGGTAAGACTACCCGAACGGAGGCCTGTTTTTAATTGGAGATGTTGATGGGAAGGAATCAGAAGTGCAGTAATGATCCGTTTTACAGTCTTACAGTTCAAAACACTACTAGAGCCACGCCCTTTGAAGATTTTATAAATATTGCACCGAATTATTTAAAATATGTGGATACATGAATATATTTTTCTCTACAGATGAGGATATTGATCGTGGCATTCGTACTTCTTCTGGCGTGTGGAACCTACGGGCAGACATCTACGCATGGAAGTGTTTCAGATACTCGCCGGGGTAACAACAGTATGCATGTCACGCCTTCAGCCGGTACTGAATCAGCTGCAACAGCTGTAAAACCGAAAGACAATGGAAGTGTCTATCAGCTTAGCGATGCTGTGCAAAACAGCACAAATGGCTCTCATGATGTGGATGAGGCATTCGAGCGGTTTCTTGTCGTCAAGAAATATCTGGATCCCACAATCTTCGCCGTCATTTTCATTTTTGGAGCTGCTGCTAACGTCACGCTACTTGTAATACTGGCACGACATGAAGAAATGCGGTCAGCGGCCAATGCTTGCATCTTTTCAATGGCCGTAGGCGATCTTATGTCCGTCATTGTGAACGTTGCAATCTTCTACCCTGTGTTGACGTCAGAAAAATGGAAGGTTGGTGTTACCTTCTGCAAGTTGGTGTGGTTCTCGAGTGACTTTGCCGTTGGTCTCAGCATTTTCTCAGTCACAATGCTCAGTGTACAGCGCTATCACGGTATCGTGAACACCAACATGTATGTGTATAGCGGCCGTCTGGCCATAAGGTCGCGTATGATATCTCGTTTTAACATCGCGTTTATTTGGATCTTGGCATTTAGTTTTGCTCTGCGGACATTAGTGACGTCAGACGTCGAGCAAGGTGTGTGTTCGTCTGTCGCAAGAGCTTATGGTAGTCAATTTGCAAAGAACATTGCGTTAATGAACTTGTTTGTGTTCTGCATCATCCCGTTGTGTGTGATAGCTATATTTTATGGGTTAACTGCCCGCTATTTGATTGCAAGTGCACGCGACATGCCGGGAGAGATGACCCCGATGAAACAAAAGGTAAAATACGCTCGAAGGAAAGGGGCAAATACAGTTCTAGGTCTGGCTGGCGCGTTTTGCGTCAGTAACGTGCCGTGGTTTGTGTGGCAGGTTGTGTTCTGGGTGCACTACAGCAGTGACCACAAGACTGCCACATACGTCTACACGTTCCTGTTTTATTTGTTTTTTAGCAATTTGCTGTTCAATCCGGTAGCCCTTTACTGCGTCAGCAGTACATGGAGAAGGCATTTCAACCGATATTTGTTCTGTATTTGTAAGGCAGATGTCCAACGTGCCGATAAGAAGCCGACAACTTCTGCGAAAACTAAATCCACTGTTTTGACTTCATCAACAAACCTAACAGCACACTCAGTGGAAGAAAAGGAATTCTGAAGATCGAGGAAAGGTTCCCGCCGCTGTAGTGTTGCAAGTGGCTGTAAACGTTGGGGAACCTGCTGCCTCCATCTTTGGAGCTGTTTCTTCCCTGAAGATGGAGGTGGCATGTTCCTCCGAAACAACCACTTGCCCACCCGGTTACGTAACGTCACATCCCAGGAGACGATAATCTTAGCAGTAAACACTGACTTTCATTTGTTATCCGGAGTTTTAAGTCACTGTGATGACCATGGTAAAGTGTGCACGCCATGAAGGCGTATAGTGGAGTGGGAGTATAGCTCCACTCATTCTTAACCTCGGTACTAGGTAGACATGGGTAGTCAACTTGAAGTCCCGGCCACTCACCCCCTGGCTAAGAGCCCCCGCCCCCATTACCCGTAAATGGTAGGCTGGGTGAGACCCTGACATTTTGGAGGAGAGCTAAATATCTTGCCTCTTCTAGGTATCGAAATACGGATCCTCGGACATCCAGTTGTGCGCTTGTTTGATGTGGCATTGTGATGACTGAGTCAGACTGCGTTTGTTTGATGTGGCATTGTGATGACTGAGTCAGACTGCGCTTGTTTGATGTGGCATTGTGATGACTGAGTCAGACTGCACTAGACTTGTCTGAACTGTCTGGTCTGAGGACAGGGCTGTAGGGAGCGTTTCATTGAGCACTCTCGGCCATGGGACTGCCCTGCTGGCCGCGTGGATTGTGGAGTGCACTGCTGGTGTCCTGTCATGTCACCTCTACAAAGGAAATGTAAAGTGGCCCCCGTGCACGCCATGGGAGCGTGCGGGGAGAGTGAAGGTACAGCTGCACTCATTCTTAACCTTGGCACCTGAGGAGGGTGAGTGGCGAACCGTCAGATCATTCTTTTTAGGCACAGAGGTTAATGTAATACGTACCGCCTGCTTAAAAACGAGAGTTATGGAGACTAATGGAATAATTCGAACTGCTGAAGTGTAAAGAAGTGCTTCACAAGCAACAGTATGAAGGGAAATGTAACGTTCAAATGTGTACTGACAGTTGTGATAGTAACTGTGTACACAAATGTACAGGCAATCAAATGGAACTAAATAATCTTATGTTTATGGGACCGTGCATCATCTTTATAGTTGAGTAAAGAGAAACCAACTTGATGCCACATGGTCGTATTAACGGCCGAAACATGTTGAGCATTGAATGAGTATTGAATAAATAATGAAATAAGTGGCATCAAGTTGGTTTTCTCTTTACTCAACTACGGAACTAAATAAATCTGTCAATTTGGTATCAAACTGTCATTTGTTCAACTAACTGCATGTAGCAGAGCTGTTTTGGGAAACTAATATTTCTCAGATGAAATAATGACCCTATATAACCAGCACCCAGTAATCACCCTATATAACCAGTACCCAGTAATGACCCTATATAACCAGTACCCAGTCTTGACCCTATATAACCAGGACTCAGTCATGACCCTATATAACCAGTACCCAGTAATGACCCTATATAACCAGGACCCAGTCATGACCCTATATAACCAGTACCCAGTCATGACCCTATATAACCAGCACCCAGTCATGACCCTATATAACCAGCACCCAGTAATGACCCTATACAGTATAACCAGCACCCAGTCATGACCCCATATAAACAGTACCCAGTAATGACCCTATATAAACAGTACCCAGTAATGACCCTTTATAACCAGTAGCCAGTAATGATCCTATATAACCTGTAGCCAATAATGACCCTATATAAACAGTACCCAGTAATGACCCTTTATAACCAGTGGCCAGTAATGATCCTATATAACCAGTAATGATCCTACGTAACCTGTTGTGTAGTTGACATATATTGATTTTTTTAATTGTGGTTTTCTTTTTTGCATTCTTGTATGTACTGTATGTACTATATGTATGTACTGTATGTACTATATGTATGTACTGTATGTTAGTCATAAACTTATTACCTATTCTTAGTTCTCCCCTCTCTTAATACCAGGCATGGGAGGAATATAATTTCCTTCCATTTCTTTTTTGTTTATAAGTGGACTCGCTAAGTGTATCGCGCTAGCAACACATGTAGCAATAGCTGCCTTGTTCTGCAGCAGCAGTCTGCTGCGTAGCCAAACTATTGTCTGAGCAGCAGCAGCAGCAGCAGCAGCAGCAGCAGCAGCAGCAGCAGACACAGCAGGACAGTCAGTGAGTGCGAACGGTAATGGAGAGTCCACTGGCGAGAATTGTCACTGTTACATTTTAATTGTAGATGCAATTACTCCATACTCTTGCACAATAAAACTCCAATATATTCTACTTTGGGATTATTGAGTGTGTGCGCGACCTGCCCCACTCCCAGTCTTAACCAGAGTTACGAGCTCCGTCCTCCCTGGGAACAACATCTAAGATACGTTCCTCATCGGGTCCGCTACGGATACAACCAACGAGTACCCAGTAATGACCCTATATAACCAGTACCCAGTAATGACCCTATATAACCAGTACCCACTAATGACCCTATATAACCAGTACCCACTAATGACCCTATATAACCAGTACCCACTAATGACCATATATAACCAGTACCCACTAATGATCCTATATAACCAGTACCCAGTAATGACCCTATATAACCAGTACCCACTAATGACCCTATATAACCAGTACCCAGTAATGACCGTATAGTATAAACAGCACGCAATAAGCAGCACATTTTACTGTCACATACCAAATCGGATCCCCCTATCTTGTCTGCCGAAGTGGTCCATATGTTAGCAGTTGCCAGTTGACCTACTTACTGCTTGTGTGCAATCTGTGGTGCACGATGTGGCAATGGGCAGGGTTTTCTCACAGTACGCCAGTGTTCGTGTCAGTGTCACTCCACCGATGCTCCACACTCATTCATTCATATCACCTACGTTGTATAAATTGACCTTAAGTTTTGTAATCTATGCCATTTATAGGAGAATATTTAGTCCATCAGTCCTTCACTCACTTCCTCTACCTGTTGTGCTGTTTCCTTCCCTATGTTTCCCCACCTACAAAAAACTGTACTCAGATTTCTCAAGTCTGTTGTCTTGGTACAGTTCACTGCTTTATTACATTTACCTTTAGCCACTTACAATTCAAAAGTTCTTCTCCTCCAATTAGGATGGTCAATAAATATGTACGGTCACACGTTGATTTACTAAGGCTCCATCTTCAGGAAGAGGCTGCTGTATCAAATGGATTGAATTTTCTGATATATACAAGACTGACGCATTTTTGGTACGTTCATAAATAACACTGCAGTGGAGAACTGTCAACCTGCGAGGTAGGGACTGAATTCATATATACAGGGTGTATCTTTTGTCTTTCACCGAGCACGGCAGTTTCATAGCGTACGAAGTGTGCACCTGCTGGGATATCCCGTGACAGCCGCCGTGCTAAGGGCCAAGGTAAGAGATACACCCTGTATTATTTGGATTAATTTTACGGTTCTAATATATTTAAATCGAGACATGTCATGAAATGATTTCAATATTTCTAAACACATCCGTTCTGCTAAGGTACAGTTGTGTTCTGTGTCCTAGAAGTGCTATGCAGAAGGTTCCACCGTACGTATTTATCGCAGTTACAGGTTATACGCTTGGCGCATCATCAGATCGAAGTAGCCGTCGTCGTCGATGCTGGCACTCAGACCGGCATAATAATTCACAAATTCCTCTTCAGTCACCTGAAACACAAACCAGAAAACTTCATTGTGCGTCTCGGCAATTTGGTACACGAAGTTCATATGTATGGGGGTCATACAGTCTGCTGTGGTTACCGACTGGGACAGTTCTGTCGGCGAACGGCGATACGATTCTGGGCTTTTTGTGTACAAGGTGCACACCGACTGTGGGTGTTGGCCAGGTGTTAATGCGAGCTGGGTGTGAAGATGACCCTCTGGTGTTGAGGTTCGGAGTATGTGGAGCTATACATCCACTTGCAAATACCGGGAAGCCTTCGTGGTGGTGCTTTCACTTTTTAAAGCCCAGCGGTCACTATATTTACCACCAGTTTAACATTCAACAACTCTACATTCTGCCCACACAGTGTATTTATGTGTTTTGTGTGGATCTCAGAACAAACAGCGATTATTTCCCTATACCGCATTAACTGACTGGTTTGTATAACAGAGACGGAATGTTTACTGCGCGGTACGGACTGGGTCTTTACATAAAATTCAGGTTAATCTTAGTCTTTTTCAGTCTCCCCTGTCAGTAACATTCCACCAACGCTCCACACTCATCTTCATCTACATGTTGCTCTTACCAGAAGGACACACTGGCGAAGTCTGGGAACTTTCCAAAAAGCAATGCTCTTACGGAAATCAGCGACCGTTGGATAGGCAAGTACAGCCACACGTGAAGTTCCAGCGTACCGTGACCAATAGGAACAGCGGGCACTGCCTGGGGACACCCTCAGGGCAATAAATATTTTTGCCCCCCCCCCCCCCCCCCCCCCCCCCCACACCTTTTTTTCTTTTTTTTTTTTTTGGGCACCTCCATTACCCCCCCTTCCCCCCCCCCCACCCACCCCCCAAAACCCCCCCCGCGCACCACCACCCCCCCCTCCCCCCCCTCTCGGCG
>Ga0123355_10003743_pt1 | contig 21971 bp, 15 predicted proteins | sample TergutEmb28metaG_3_FD_89872 | JGI IMG/M metagenome (GOLD analysis project Ga0123355, IMG submission 89872) | Embiratermes neotenicus P1 segment gut microbial communities from Petit-Saut dam, French Guiana - Emb289 P1 | ecosystem: Host-associated > Arthropoda: Insects > Digestive system > Gut ... | reverse complement strand
GCACCTTTGTAGAATTAATTGAAACATATAGAACTATCCATTAGGAGAGATACAGCATGACAAACTACCACGAAAAAACACATGCACAAAACACTATAAAACTTAGGGAGAATCTAAAAGAGCTCCCCCTATTTGTTCGTAGTTATTTTGGCTCGCTAGACGACCAAACCTCCAGCCGTACGCGTTTAGGGTACAGTTACGACCTTAAAATTTTCTTCCACTTTTTGTCCGAAGAAGTTTTCGATGGAGTACCCATCAAAGAAATTACCTTAGACCAGCTAAAACAAGTAGAATCTGAGCATATTCAGGCCTTTATGGAATACCTGTCTTACTATATTCCGGCAAATGAGCCTGATACCGACAGGCAGAACAAAGCCTTGGGCAAATCCCGCAAGTTAGCAGCTTTGCGTGGTTTGTTCAAGTTTTTGTATATGACAAAAAAAATCTCTGCCAACCCGGCAGAGCTTGTGTCGTTCCCAAAAATTAATCAAAAAACGATAACCACCTTAGAAGTTAACGAAATAGCAAAACTTTTAGACACTGTGGACAGCGGCGAAAACTTGACCCGCCACCAAAAACGCTACCACGAACGCACAAAGCTACGCGACGCCGCGATAATTACCCTCCTGCTGGGCACAGGCATGCGCGTTTCCGAATGTGTTGGCCTAGATATTACCGACATAGACTTTGATACAAACGGCATACGTGTAGTGCGTAAAGGTGGCGACGAAATGGTGCTGTACTTTGGTGATGAAGTGCAGGCCGCACTACAAACATATCTAACAGAAAGAGAACAAATGCCAACCCAAGAAGGGCACGAAAATGCCCTTTTTCTTTCCATGCAAAACCGCCGATTAACCGACCGTGCAATTCAAAACTTGGTAAAAAAATATGCATCGCTTATAACAAAACTAAAAAAAATATCACCACATAAACTGCGCAGCACATTTGGCACACAACTTTATGCAGAAACTGGGGACATTTACCTCGTTGCCAATGTATTGGGGCATGCAGATGTTAATACTACCCGAAAACACTATGCTAAAATGGACGAAAACTACCGCCGACGTGCTGCAAACGCCGTTCGCTTGCGTGAACAGTAAGGCTATGTTATTATTTGTGAAAATGCGAGAGGGTGCTTAACGTGAGCCAATTTACATACGTTAAAAAAGGGTATAATCCCGAAGAAGTAGACAAGTACATTGCTAACCTAGAAGCAATTATCAAAAGTTACAGAGAAAAAGATAACGCCATCAAAAATGCAATAATAAGTGCCCAGGTTGCCGCAGACAACATGGTTAAAAATGCGCGCTTGCAGGCAGATGAATACAAGATTCAAATTGCCCGCGAGCTGGAGAAACTTAAAGGGCAAATTAACAGGGAAAGAGCAACCGTCCAAAACTTCCAAGATTCGTATGCGTCCCTTGTGCGCACATATTTGGCAAAACTTGACGAAGACGAAACTTCCGGTGTGCACGCCCGCTTAGATGACATGGAGAAATTAATAAATCACTTGCTGGCTACCGATATTATCCCAAGTTTGGACTCACAAACACCCGGACAATTTGCAGCCATTGAGCAAAAGCCCCCTGCCCCACCGGCACCAAGGCCGATTCCCAGGGAAGAATTAATGCGGGAGCCTATAAAAGAGCCTGCCAGAGAACAGGCGCCACAGCCTATGCCAGAGCCACCGACACCAGAACCAGAACTAGAACCAGAACCAGAACCAATTGTACCACAGCCTGAGCCTGAGCCATTCGTGCCCGAACCACAGCCTAAACCGGAGCCATTCGTATCCGAACCGGAGCCTGCACCTTTTGTGCCGGAGCCTGAGCCCGACGTAAGCAATCTATTTGAAGAAGAAGAGGCAGAAATTCAAGAGGAACCTAAAAGAAATTCTTTCTTTGACGCAGCAGCAAAAGCATTGGCAGAGAAGGATGCATAAAGACTTTACAAAACGGCGAAAGCCGTTTTTTTTTGTGCGTTCTACCTTGTCCACACACCGCATATATTTAACGGACAAAGTACAAAGGAGGCACTCCATGGGTATTTTCCAAGTGATTGCAGTAGGCATACTTGCCGCCGTACTAGCCATAACTATAAAAAAGCAAAACCCCGACATGGCAATTCTTATTACTATTGCTGCAACTGTTTTAATTTTTTTTATGGTTTTGCCCATGCTTACGCAGACTGTCTCCATTGTTAATTATATAGGCAATTTAGCCACAGGACAGAGTGCATATATAAACCTTGCGTTACGTGTAATTGGTGTGGCGTACATGGCAGAGCTTGGCGCATCTGTGTGCAACGACGCCGGCGAAACAGCCATTGCCGCAAAAATAGATATGGCGGCACGGCTGATAATTATGGTTATGGCTCTGCCCGTTTTAGTAGATATTTTGCAAATAATCACAGGGCTATTGCCATGAGCCCAAATGATATCTTCTCCGCAACTGGCATTTTTTCAACAATTTCAATTCAAAATTATATCGAAATTGTTGAAAAAACTGGGCTCGACCGCTACGATACTTCGCCGCTTAACATGCCAAACATGCCCACATTTATGGATATTGTGCGAGATGCTGTTACAGGGCAATTGGATTTGTCTCTGCCCGGCTTATGGAACTTTTTTGTTGATATAATTTTTGCAGAATTTATTAACCACAATACGCTTATTCGCCAACTTGTGGTTATTGCCATACTTAGTGCGTTACTTAGCGTGCTTACAGAGGCGTTCAACCACAAATCTGCCGGGCAAACGGGCTTTTATGTAACTTTTTTAATGACAGCAGCTCTTGCCGTTTCTTCATTTCATATATCTGTTGGCATATTGCAGGGTTTAATGTCCATGGTACAAGTTATTATGAACGCTTCTATTCCTATTATGGTTGGGCTTATGACTATGGGCGGCAACTTTATTGGTGCCGCCGGAGTAAATTCGCTGATGTTTTTTGCTTTCCAAATTTTGGGGCGGTTTATTTCTATGGTTTTTGTTCCGCTGGTTTTGGCCGCAGCCGCACTGGATATAACCAGTAAACTTTCAGAAGACGGAGCAAAACTAGCCAAACTGTCGGAGCTAACAGGCAAGGTTGCGGGCTGGTTGCTTAAAGGCATACTGGCGTTGTTTGCATTTTTATTAACTTTGCAAAGGTTTAGCGCACCCATAGCAAGCAATTTTGCTATACGCACCACCCGCAATGCAATGTCTGCTGTGCCCGTAGTTGGCGGCGCATTTAGCGCGGCAATGGACACTGTTTTAAACTTTGCACAAGTTGCCCGCAGTGGGGTTTTGGTTGCGCTGGTGCTGGTACTCTGCGCTGCTGTTTTAAGCCCTTTGATAAAAATATTTGCGCTCTCTTTTTTGTACAAGCTGGTGGCCGCACTGCTGGAGCCTATAGCAGACAAACGCCTTGTTGCTTTAATGGACAGCATTGGAAAACACCTTAGCATGCTGTTTAGAGCCGCAGGGTTAATTGGTGTTATGTGCATTTTTGCTGTTGTACTATTACTTTCATTCTAATGAGGGGACCCCCTCAAACTCCCTCATTACGCAGGGAATAAATGCCGGCGACGCACATCGTCCGATGCGCTTTATTCAAGCGGTATAGCCGCTTTTACAGGAGTAGCCTATGGATGCATTTTTTTCATATCTCACGAATATAACATACTATTTGATATTTGCCGCAGTGGTTGGGCTTATTGCACCGGTGGGCAAATATCGCAAATTTGTATCCCTTGTAATGGGATTTATTTTGCTTAGTTTAATACTTGTGCCGCTAACGAATATCGGCACCAGACAAGATATATCCAACTGGGTTTTAGATTTTATGCCAAATCAGGGCACAGAAATTTCTTCTGAAACTTCATACAACTTGTGGCGTGATACATACATTAGAAGTGCCTTTGAGGCACAGCTTACAACCCAGCTGGAACTTTTTTTGCAACAAAACAGCATAACGCTTCACACCGCAACATTTTCCTTTTCGGACGATTTTTCCGCCATTACAGATATTTATGTAACCGTAAGCGGGCAGCAGATACAGGAGCGAGTACCATTTATAAGAATCGAGCCGGTAAGAATTAATCGCGAAGAAGAAGTTTGCCCGGTTGCAACCAGCACAAAAAATTTAATATCGCAATTCTACAACTTAAACCTGGGGCATATACATGTAACAGTAACGTAAAGGAAAATCTACCAACGAACCCGGAGGCTTGTGTGAAAATTGCAAAGCGATTTTTGCGCCAACCGCCGGAAACGCCGACAAAGGAGGCATAGAATAACATATGAATTTTATCCGTAAAATGGCTATGGAAAATAAGAAGGTTACATTTTACCTTATAGCACTGATAGCCGTCGGTGTATTCGCGTTGGTACTAAGGCGAAATATAACCGACGATGAAACAGCTGTTACATCGCTGCCGCAAGAAATTACTACCCCAACTAACCATGCAGCTTTGCCCAGGCCGCCGGAATTTTCTACGGAGCAAGCGCTGGAAACCCGCCTGGAAGAGTTCTTCTCCCTTGTGGAAGGCGCAGGTAAAGTGCGTGTGATGATAAGCCCCCTTACCGGGGGAGAAACCGTTTTTGCGGTTGATAAAAACCAGAACCAAACTACCACCAGCGAAACCGATTCCGGAGGGGGCACAAGAGAAGTTAACCAGCACCAATCGCAAGAAACTACAGTAATAATTACAGACCGTGGGGGCACCAGTTATCCACTGGTTTTGCGGGAAGTGGAGCCAACAGCCCAGGGCATAGTAATCATAGCCCAGGGGGGAAATGACCCGTTTGTAAGGGATGCACTAACCCGTGCGGCAATGGCTGTATTGGGCTTAGATGCGCACACGGTACAGGTTTTGCAAGGGAACTTTTAATTTTCGGAGGGAGATTTATCATGTTTGTTTTAAAACGTAACCAAGTAATAATCACCGCACTTGTTGTAATGGTAGCCGTTGCAGGTTATCTAACATGGTCCGACAGCCGCAGTAATAACAACGCTGTCGCGTTCGACTTTAACGACCAGTACGAAATTTCTGCACTTATTCCGGATGCGTCTACTTTAGTTGGCCTTTTCCCGGAAGATTACCCGGGGTTGACCGCGCAGTGGGACAATACGCACGATACAGCAATTGCTGTTTCCGGAGACGGCGATATTTCGTGGCCGATGTTTAGCGAAATGGATATTCACGACTTTGTAGGCATAGACACAGAACCGGACACAACCGAAGCCGGCGAAGCTATATTTGTAAACACCAACGCCGGAAGCTCATTTTTTGTTCAAGCAAGATTAAACCGCGAACAGTCCCGCAGTAGCGAAAGGGTTATTCTAAACGAGCTTATTAACAACAATAATGTAGAAGTAGAGCACCGCGCCCAAGCCGCCGACGCAATGCTAGAAATCCAACGCCGCATAGAGCGTGAAACAGCAGCAGAAGCACTGATAGAATCCAAAGGTTTCTCCGAGGCATATGTAAGAATTTCCGACAATGGTGTAGACGTTATTGTAAGCCACGATACTCTATCACCGGCAGAACTTGCACAAATTATGGATATTATCAAGCGCAAAACCGGCATGGCAGAAAATCAAATTCATATAAGCCCAATGAGAAGGTGATTAAGGGAATAGGCCACGGATTACACGGATAAGAACTTGGATTAACACGGATTAATGATTTGATTTAATCCGTGTTAATCCGTTTTTTTATCCGTGTAATCCGTGGCCTATTTCTTATTAAAAAAGTTGACAGATGGAAGACCATATTATACTGTGTATCAACAAGGAGGAATTATAATGTACAATTTAAACGGGACCAAAACAGAGAAAAACCTTATGGAAGCCTTTGCAGGCGAGTCTATGGCAACCAACAAGTATACTTACTTTGCAGGCAAAGCAAAAAAAGAAGGCTTTGAGCAAATTGCCGGAATTTTTATGGAAACAGCAGGTAACGAGCGCGAACACGCAAAACTTTGGTTTAAACTCCTGCATGGCGGCACAGTACCCGGCACAGCAGAAAACCTAAAAGCCGCCGCCGCCGGCGAAAACGAAGAATGGACAGACATGTACGCCCGCATGGCAAAAGAAGCAAAAGAAGAAGGCTTTGACAAAATTGCTTTCCTTTTTGACAGCGTGGCCCAAATCGAAAAAGAGCACGAAGAAAGATACTTAAAATTGCTTTCCAGCGTAGAAAATAATGAAGTATTTAGCAAAAAAGAAAAAATGGTTTGGATTTGCCGCAACTGCGGACACCTTGTAGACGCTGTAAAAGCACCGGAGCTTTGCCCGGTTTGCGACCACCCGCAAGCTTACTTTGAACTTAGAGCTGTAAATTATTAAAAAAAACACTGTAATAAAAAAGCGGCGGTTGCGCCGCTTTTGCCGGATGTAGGTAGTGGAAATTGCAGTGCAATTTCCTACAACCTAAAAAAACCCACGACCATTAGGCCGTGGGGTTTTTTTATTGCTATTTCTTATTCTTCATCTTCCCTGCGAGGTGGTGCCATCCGCAAAATTTCTATGCCGCCTGTTTCTGCATCCCAAGACACTACTGCGCCAAAGAACTCTGCAATAAACCTTAGCGGTACGTAGGTGCGGCCACCAATCAACTGTGCAGGTACATCCATGCCCGGTAGATATTCTCCTATGGCAAACTGTAGCACTTGACCATCCAGCACTATTGTAACAATTTGGTACTCGTCATAAGACCAGTGTACGCTCGCACCAAGTGTTTCTGCCACAAAACGCAGCGGAACCATTGTTCTTCCGTTTTGCAAGAATGGCATTACATCCATTTCTACAGTACGCTCTTGGCCATAGTCTGTAATTATCATGGAGTTGATGTTCATGTGGATACGCTGCAAGCTCTCAACATAATTGATTGTAAAGTGACCTGTTATTTCTGTCTCGAATGTGAACACGCCTGTTTCTGGGTCATAGCTACCGCCTACCAATGTGCCATCTTCCAGCACTGCTACTATGCGATTGTGGTTAATGTCATCTGCAACAGAAAGGTTAACATCTACAACAATTGGTGCACCTTCTGCTATTTCAACCAGAGTGCCGTCTTCGCGCGTTAAGTCGATGTTTAGCTCTGCCGGCAAGCTTGTTTGGTCTAGGGTTACATAAACGTGCACATCTTCTGCTTCGTCGTCTTCGTTTACCCAAGTATCTACCAATTCGCCCGGGATGGTTATTGTAACGTCGCCTAGGTCAAGCACTATATCTTCGCGGGTTTCTGTAGCTTCGTTCTGCTCCGATGCGGTTATGATTATTGTTTCGTCTATAACAGGGTCTGTAGCAGGAGGGTCTACCGGGTCTGTTGGTCTAGGTCTGGTAGGTGTATCTTCCGGCGGTGCCGGTGCCCTGCGTACAGTTACCGTAATGTTAGCAGTAAAGTCGCCATCTTCGGTAGTAACAGTGATAACAACCACGCCCGGAGTAACTGCTGTTAACAAACCTGTAGTAGGATGCACTCTGGCAATATTTGCGTTGGCAGATTCCCAAATTACATTTTGGTTTGTTGCGCCTGACGGGGTTATAACTGCTACTAACTGACGGGCAGCTCCCACGTTAATTTCAAAGTTGCCACCCTGTATTGTTACTCCGGTTACAGATATAGCACCAGCTACAGTTTGCAAGCTATCCATAGCTGCTTGGAGGTCTGCTATAGCATCCAGTACATCGTCTGCGGTTGCAGTTGCGTCACCCAGCACATTGCGTGCATCTCTTAATGCGTCGGCAAGGTCACTCCATGTGTCTGGTGTGTAGTTGCTTTGCACCAGCAATTCTGCTAGGGCTACAAGCGCTGCTAACTCTGTTTTATCCACGCCTATATCTATTACAGTTAGTGTAGCTACATTGGACGTAACATTACCCATTGAGTTGGTTACAACAACGCGGTATTGGTTGCCATCCATGTTTGCTGTTACACCTGTTAAAGTTAGAGTTGCACTTTCTTCACCTGCAAGCGCAGTCCAGCCGCTACCCGCGTTTACTTGCCACTGGAATGTTGGCATAGGTGTGCCGGTTGCGGTTACGGTAAATGTTGCATTGCCGCTTACGGACACTATTTCGCTGGTTGGTTGGTTGCTTATTCTTGGTGCAACTTCCAAAATAGTGCCGGAAGGCAAGCTGTGTGTAAAGTTAGCTAAACGATATGGCCCTGTTGCGCTTATAGGTCTGTTAGTACCTGCATAACGCACCAAAACTTCGTCACTTGGGTCGTTTAAGGCTATACCTGCTCCTGCGTCATAATTTGCCCAAGTATCGCCGCCGTCTATGCTGTATTGCAATACGCCAAATACCCACGGTAATGTGCCGTCCAAGTCTGTGTGCAAGGATTGGTCTTCATAGTCTTGCATGTTTGTTATGTGTGCAATGTTGCCCGAAATATTTAGTACAGGTTCAGCCGGTACAACATGTTGGCCATAAATAACTATTGCGTTTACTTGTGCCCATGTACCGCCAATTACAAACACTTCTAACACATGGTCACCATATGGCAAGCCATCTATACGGAAGTTTAGACCTCTTGGGTGACCCGGTGCCGGATTGCCAAGCCTACGTTGGTCGAAATATCCGAGCAACTCGCCGTTTAACACCACAGCAAATTCACCATGATTGTATTGCAAGTGCGCCATTTTTTCTATTGCTGTACCGCGGAAGTTAACAACATAACTGCTGCCTGTTCCACCGCTTAACATTCCAACGTCGCCATACTCGTTACGTCCTGCCGGAATTGGTCCCCAGCCATGCCATGTAACGAAGTTGTAGGCATCCGCGCCATCGTTATTTATAGCATTTATTATTCTAACCGGTGCCGGTGGAAGAGCTACGTTGTGAGGTGCTGGCAATTCTACAGCAGGCACCTCCGGTGTGTGCGGCAAACTTGGTGCAGATTCTGCACTTAGGATATAGAAGTTTGTACCCATATGGCGCACCACGAAGGTAGCGTTTGTCATACCAAACATCATGCCTTCTATACGGTCGGTGTAAACAAACCAGGCACCGCCATTTAGCGATACTTGCAATGGACCAAACCTTGCTGTATCGAAATCGCTTAGGTTACTTATGCTTACATTCAGAGAGTTGTTAGGGTCAACAGTAAATAGCGGGGTAGCAGGAATCATTATTTCATATCCAACTACACTGCCTATTCCGGCTGTACCGGAAATTGTTACTGACTGTGAACCATTTGCATCTACGCCCGGAATGTCAAAGTAATAAGTGTTACCCGCTGTTACGTTAATGGTTACAGTTTCGCTGCCCATAACAACGGTTAAGGTTCCGTTAGCTGTTACATTAACTTCAAACCCAACACCGTAGAAGGAGTAAACATTGCCTGCAGAAGCAACAGTTTCGCCAAGCATTGGTACGGAGCTGCTAAGGCCTCTTCTTGCCGTTGTTACTTCATTACTTCCCCGAGATGGTAGTGCATCTGCCACGCCTATATAACGCACTTGGATAGAATATGTGGTTAGTGCAACCAAACCGGTAATACCTGTAGCTGGGTTGTATACATGCCACTGCCCGTCGCCCGGGGTAATCATGTATTCCAAGTCGTGTGCAAAACCTGCGATATTTGCTATGCGTATTGCAGTTTTATCTTCGTCCAGCAATTCTATTTCCGGAACTTCTGCACGAACTGCCGGCACACCAAACCGAGGCTCATGTGCACCAATTGTTGGTGCTGTGCCTGATGGAACCGGGTTGCCGAAGAAGTCAAAACCTTTTCCAAAGTTAAACAAATCGTCCCGCATGTTTGGTAGAAGGGCACGCGCAAAGGCATAGTCTACAATTATACCTGCGCCAACAAGTGGAGAGTCATGCGCTATCATAAATGGAGATGCAAGGTATCTTAGACCGTCTTGCACAGCTTGTGAGTCGGTTAATATGGCTTCTGTTCCAATAAAGTTAATAAGCGTCCTGTTAAGCGATACCCTTTGCTGTGCAGTTGTCATGCTGTTCCAGCCAAGATTCGATTCAACAAGCTCATTCCATTTTGCTGTATAGAAACCGGGGGCAATAGGCATGTCGCCTGTAACTACTTCGCCTACACCGCCTGCACCTGTTGCGGGCGAACCACCTATGCCTAGGAAGACTGGGTCTATAAACAATCCGTGAGGGTCAGGTGCGCCCATAGGTATTGGATCGTCGTTGTGGTCTGTACCCCAGAATACGTTGTTGTAAAAGTATATTTCGCCAAGGCTTAGGCCGCCTACGATACTAGAACCATTGTAGTTTGCGGCTCTCCCACGTCGTTCTACACCAACTACACGTGCACCAGTTACGCCAAATGCAGCGTCATCAGGGAATGACGGCGGAGGAGCTATTGTGTCAGCTTCTAACGTTATACCCGGCCAACTTACTGATGGTACTGCTGTGCCGGACAACCCACCTACATTGTGGGATACAAAAAGGTTGTTAACAAAGTGAACTCCTGCACCTGCAGGGTTACGCTGTCCATAATCGGTAAATGGATGCCCTACACGTGGCATGTTGTTGCTTATACCAATCCAGAAACCATTGTTTTTGAATATAGTATTGTTATAAACAAGCGCGTTAGGGTCGCCAAATTCAAACACGTGCATATTACCGGTACGTGCGCCGGGTGCTTGATAACCCCAGTAACCGCCGTCATTTACAATAATGTTATAACGCATAATAACAGCATCCATCATAGGGCCTTCGTTGCCCCAACCGGGTCCGTTTTGTCTGTCATTTACGGTTGGCCACTGCATCCAGAAACCGCCGTCCATATCATGCGAGTAGTTAAATTGGATAAGCACTGTACCAATGGAGCCAAGGTCGGCATCTATAGCCATGCTGTCGCCATCGTACCAAGCTCTTGTGTACTCGTTAAATTGGTGGATAGAACCGTCTGATACATATGCAATACAGGTCCATTCCCATTGTGGGCCACCCAATACTTGTGGATTTAGTACATAGTAAAGCGCATTGTCGTAGAAAGCGCTAAACTCTACAGAGCCGCCAAGTACGTTAAAGGAGTCTTGCCCTGTGTTACGCATTACAGAATTACGCATCCAGAAGTTATCTATAAAGCCCATTGCATCTGGGTGAGAAAGCGGTTGATGCACAGAGTGTGCGTCACCAGCGGCACGTATGCCATATGCGCCAAAGTCGAAGAAGTAGCTGCCTTCGATTAAAACATCTGCAAAGCCTGCGCCAGGATTAGCTGCGGCGTCTTCACGGCCGGCGTTAAATTCCATGGCAGCACTGCCCCACCAGTTACCGCCAATGTTGTTTCTTACATTAGCCGGAAGATTGGTCATACCCATTATTGGGTTATTTCTGTGGGAATCGTTCATACCGTAAACATGGCGTACCCAGCCTTGTACTTGTGTTATTTCGATATTAATAAACTCAAAACCACGGAACCAACGGTCGCCATTATTTGACGGAGATGAATCCGGCCATGCACCAATAAAGATACCACGGCGGTTACGTTGAGGTATGCCGTCTGTTGTGGAGTCGTTCATAATTCTCATATCTCGCACGCGGACATACTCAACGTTTTCAAAATAGATTGTATTGTGTCGTCCGGAGCCGTTTAGTATTGGTTTTGGCTCATTTAGATCGCCATAAGCACCAAGGGTTATAAACGCACCATCCATACCACCTCTGGTTATTTGGAGGAAGCTGGTGTTATCGCCTTGTACATCACCGTTAATCCATACGCCGCCACGCTGGAACAAGAAACTGTCCCCAGGGCGTGCTTGCCCAGAGTTAATAAAGGTTTGCACATGCGCTACGGTTGCCCATGGTAGTGCTTCGGTTCCGGGGTTTGCATTACTACCGGTGTTGGAAATAAAGAATTCCCTTGTAATACTGCTGTCGTTAACGGTTACTACAGCAACTCTGGATGTTACAGATTCTACATCTATGCCGTTTGCTGTACCAGAAACTACAACTGCGAACCTGTGCGTACCTGGAAGCAACCCACTTAGGTCAAGGGTGCTGCTTGTTGCACTTGGTATAGCAGTGTGGGTAATGCCGTCAACCTCGTACCACTGGTAGGTTATAACTTGTATTGCAGCAGAGCCTACGCCACGCATTTCGGCATCTACAGATATAGTGCGGTCTGCACCATCCATCATTTCTGTATCTGTCGGCTCTGCAACTATTGCCATCCTTGCATCCATTGCACTTTCGTCATGCACAATAAAGTTTACGAGTGCCATGTCAATATCGTTACCTCTGTCTGGGTGGTTGGTAATTGTACCTCTTAGGGTGTATTCGCCCGGCGGGAAGTACATAAGCTCCGGAGCGGTAAGCGTCTCTACTTGCCCAAGCCCTGTGTTATAGCGATGGGTTAGTGTTGCGGAAGCAATGTAATCACCCGGGTTAGCACCACGAGGTATGATACGTACATCTATTGTTGCACCTGTCCAGTTGGATGAAACGCCAAGCTCAATGCCTGTGCCCTCAAAATCGAACTCGAATGAAACAGGAGCGATAGCACCGTTTTCAGGAAGACGGCGTAACAACCTTAGGGCATAATAGCCGGAGCCATCTGACGGTACAGTCAAACGCAGGTCATGCATTGCGCCGTAAGCACCACCAGGGGGCACACCATTTGAACGCCACCAGCCAGTGTTGTTAGGTGCTACGTGTATGCCACCATCAACAATTGGGTCTGCAATGCCGCCTATGGCTCTAAAGCCGTATAGGTTGCCGCCGCGTACCCAGAATGTGTCGCGGGTTGCGCCGCCGTCCGGCCATGCATTTGCTTCTGCAATTGGTACGTAACGAACATGCTGATGCATTGCAGGATTGTCGACATACCCAGCACCAGGTGCAGTTATACGATATGGGCGAGTTAATTCATCTGTAAAATCATACTCTACAACCCAGTTATCGCCATCGCGGCGCTCTAACCTAAAGTCTGCAAGGAAAACTGATTCTCCTGCGTTCGGAGGCGCAGGCATTTGTATCAACAACCTGCCTGGGTTAGCAATATTAAATAAACTACTTACGTCTGTTGAAATGAAAGTCCACTCAGACTCATTGCCTTCTATTGCTAAAACGCTAGTCCACGCATTCCAACTAGGCGCAGGAAGACCTCCCGCCAAGGCTACCCAAGGGATTGCGGCATTACCTTTAACCCAGGCACTTAGCCTGTAGTTGCCCGCAGGGAAAAGAGGACTATCTCCTGGTGTGGGGTCGCCACCCCACCATATAGCATTGTCATAGCCATGGTCTAAGCGTAGTGCATAGTCGCTTTGTGGGCCGGCACCAGGGTCTGTACCACCGCTTATCTGTAGGTATTCTAACGTACCACCGGAATTATCGATCCAATATAGCCGCCTAGTTGGGTCAGAGAAGTCTGTTTCAAAAACGACTTCATTATTCATTACCCTTGTTAATGTCCAGTTAGAAATATCTACATGCGCTGGGCCGCTAGTGTTGTTGCCGTCGCCAGCAATCATTAACCTAACGGAACCGCTTGCGTCTACAATTATTGTGCGGCTAAATTCTTGCCATTGGTCTGTAGCCCAATGTGTTTCATGATTGCTGTCATTAAATGCAGAACGGATTCCGACTTGGGTTCCGCCTGAGAATTCTGCTGAGGTTCTAAAGGATGCTGTAAATATGTGTTCGCCAGCATCCAAACCGCTAACGTCTACGCGCATAATATCATTCCATCCGCCAGAAGCAGATAGTGTGTATCTTGCAATCCATTGGTCATCGCCATTGTTGCCATTACCGTCGCCTTCTGGGAAAGCAACTATTGAAGTAGTAGCATTTTCTTGTCGAGCCCATGTATCAGGCGTTGCAGCGGTAAAGTCGTCATGGAAAACGATATTTCCTTGTTCATCTACTATAACAATGTCTGCTATATAGAAATGTGCCGCTCCGCCCGTATAGTTTTGTGCGCTCAGGAACAGAACTTGACGCCACTCACCATCGCCGGTAAATGTGCCTGAAATTGTCTGCCACTGGTCTGTAAGCCAAACATGATTATTCGGCAGGTCATTCCATGCAAACTGTACCCTTGCTGCAAGAGCACGATTGTCCGGACCAGTGCCACCGGTAGTAAATTCCGTCACAGTTGCAACGGATGCATATACCGTAAACACTTCGCCCACAGGGAATTGGAATGTGTGGGTAGTCCTGGTATCCCAGCTACCGGTTGCAGGCACTTCAAAACGCAGTACGTAATCGGTTCTTTGCCCTGGGGTATAGGTGAAACCACCACCATTGTTGCCGCTATCATCTATCCATACATCTGCTACTGCAAAAGGTACTGTGTCAGCAAATTCTCTAACATCAGCGTCATAAATTGTATCCCCAATAGGAGGTCCAGGAACTGTAATCAGCCTGTTTGGCAGAGTTGCAATTAAATCAACTTCCATCGTCCATTCGTCGCCGGAACGTGCCATTCTACTGCCACTGTCATCAAGCCGCTCTAACGCTAAATCGGCAAGGAAAATAATACCGCCGTCTAAACCATCTACTGAAAAAGTCCAAGGTTGGCCGACAAGAAGCTCAGTGGGGGTAGATTCAATGCGTACCCAGTTGTCGCCTGCACTTGAAATGTTCACAAAACCCCAATGCTCTGTACTGCCTGATCCCCAAGTGCGGTCAAATAAGCTTGTAGCTATCGCTTCATTACCCTTTGCATATCCAACAAGCCTAAATGTACCTGGTGAATCTATTACATCATCCCAATATACACCGTAAAAATCGCCTTCTATTTGTAGGACGTCATTATCACTCGGGCCGTCGCTGCCGCCGTTGCCACTATCTTCGCCAAAAACGGTAAAACCAGGTATAGCAATATAACCCGAACCTGTTTTATTTACCGTAAGAGTGTGCGTACCATTCGGCAAGTCTTCAAAGCTATGAACAATGGTTTCGCCCGCTGGCGTTGTGCCAAAAATATTGTCAGGCCAGAGAAAATTGTACGTCCTTGTGCTACTGTCAGAAACTGCTATAGTAACCTCAACTGACGGATTGGTGCCGTCCATACGCAACACATGCAGGTCAATATCGGTACCTGTAAATACAAATGAAACTCCAGTGCCCGCGTCAGGTGCACCCCCGGAACCCCAAATGCCGCCAATATTGCGCGATTCCCAATCCCATCCGTGAAGTGTCATCCCCGGAGTTGCGGACGAAACCCATGGATTCCCATCATTTTCGAGGTGGGTACCGCTAACCTCAGCCGCAATAAACCTACCGCCCGGCGTACCTTCATTGATGCCATCTGTCGCAGCAACCATTCCTGCGCTAGGCTCAATGCTTATGGCCGCAGGCGTTGTACTCTCTGCTTGCCCTACACCCTGCGCAAAAGTTTCCGCGCCGGGTACAAAAGCTGAAACAACAAGAACCAGCGCAATAAATACTGCAATGATGCGCTTCATAGATTCTACTTTCATTCATCTTCCTTCTTTCTATTTATTTTTTTGTTTTTTTGGATGAACCTGCCTCGGCACGGGCTTTGCTTTGGCACGGCCGCCGCCGCATGCCCGCATGCTTCACCCCGTACTACAACAGGATTTCTGCCAATGCCTCCTTCACGTTATCATTCATATTAATTTCTGCGTTGTCTAAGATGTCGTCTATAAAAATTGCAAAGTTACGTACTGTCATATGCCGCTGCATAATCACCCATAAGTCGTCAAAGGTTAGATACTCTTGGTCGTTGCGGTCGGTTATAAGCAAAATTGCCAGAGACTGCTGGTCTTCATATATTTCGGACAAAAAGCCGGTGTCCATGCCCTGCGATGCTTGAATAGATGCGCGCTGCCCTATGTTACCCTCACCACGGCGCAGGGCTAACATCTGCTCGCGGAAGTTTACGCTACGGTGCGCTTCGGCAATATCCCTAAAATCTTCGCCTGCCTGGGCTTGTAAAAGCACGGCTTGCATCAAATCGTAAGCTTCTTCTCTAAACAAGTAACCAGAAGGCATGTAGGGCACATACAACTTGTCTATAAGAACCCAGCCTGCTTCTGACGGGGTTTCTTGCCATTCTTCATCGAAGAACGCTTGCAGTTCTTCTTCTGTACCGCCCATAAGCGGTGTTAGGAACGTGCGCAGTGCAGCTTCCAAATCTGCCGCCCGTATGTCGAAAAACAAATCTGCATTATATTGCTGCGGACCAAATATTACTCCGCCGGCGGCAAGTGTATCTTCGCGGCGTTCATTTTCTTCTATAAACGCCGCCATAAATGAGTCGTAACTTATGGCATCTATAAGCTCGTGCTCTAATGCCTGCATCTGGATAACTTTAATGCGCGCGGCACGGCTAGTGGCTTCTTGTATAAGCGTTTCAAAAGCTGTGATACCGTCTATGGGCGTGTGCCAAAAGTCCGGGGCGCCAAAATCCAGCCCGGCTACTATGTAGGAAGAAATGACATGACTTCGCACATGCCCCACACTGTGGCTAAATTCCAAAAGCGTTACAGGTTCGCCATCTACAGTAAATACAACAAAGTTTTCATCTGTGCTGTCGGCCGTATTTGTAGCCTCTGCTTGACACGCAACAAATAAAAAAACCGCTATTAAAACACAGGTTACAACAACGGCAATTTTGACGAAGGGTTTATTTGCTTTGTATTTATTTTTCATTGTCACCATCCTTATTTTAGGATTACATTCCGCAATACGTTTTCTAAAATGTATCTCATATAAGAAAATACCACCGTTTGTGAGATGTGTCAATATAAAAAAAAAACGCGAAATTTATTATGCACTTTTACCATCTCTCAGCGACTTATCTTATTTTAATTGCATACTTACCTGCCTCAATAGGTTTGTAAATTGACATAGCGCACAATTTGCCGTTTGCCGTAACCTTAATACAAAAAAATCTTATTCTTCGTCATATTTGTGTGCAATTTGCTAGGTTTTTCGCACAAAAACAGGGAGACTACAATTGTAAAAATATCTGTTTGTAACTATGGTTGTGAAGGCATAAAAAAAGGACTAAGCCATTAAGACTTAATCCATGAATACCCCTTAACTTGTTCCGCAAGCTGGTCAAGTAATTCTTGCACATGGTGTTTCTGCTCTTCGCTTATAAGCGGCATGTGTTCTTTAATGTAGGCGACCATTTTGTCCGCTTCATCTAGCTGTTTTCTTATTTGCGGCATAAGCATGCGGTGGGCTGTGCCTATTTTCAGTTCGCCGGATTGTACTTTTTCTAGCAACTCGGGTTTACCGCTGCTTTTGATTTGCATGTAGTTGTTCAATGTACCGTGGCTTACATTTGCTTCTTTGGCAAGGGCTTTTTGCACATCAATTGGTTCCTCCACTGGTTTTGTCGTTTTTGGTGAAGGCGATTTTCTATCGCCTCCCCCTTTGGACAAGTTCTCCTTCGCCTTGGCGCGCAGCACCTCTTCCTTACACAGTGCCAACTCAATACGCTGTGCGGCGTTTAGGTTGCGCCTGCCAAGCTGGTTTTCAATTATCCAAATTTTTGCCTCTTCGCGTGAGGCAAATTCCACTTCCTCTACTTTAAACTCTATGCCATGCGTTACGCATATGCAAAAACGGTTAAAGCCGTCTATTATGGTGTCGTTCCATAACAGTATGGGGTCGTCGCATTTGCGGCGGGTTACGATGTTTTGCTCCAGCTGGTTGTACTCTTCATCCGTAAGCGGCGGCATTAGTGCCTTAAACTCTGGGTCAACTTGTGGTCTGTTCTTCATTTTGACTACTCCTTTTTCATATTTTACTCTATGTGTGTATTTTACACGAAAAAAGAACACTTGTCACCATAATCCTGTGTAAAATTTGTTATACTAAGAAGAACAGAATAGAAAAGCACAGGAGGTACATCATGTCAGGCATACTAAACACAAATGTAGTAACCCAAGTGGCGTTAATTGTGCGGGATATTGAAACCGTAAAGCAAAAATACGCTGAACTTCTGGGCGTAGAAGCACCCCCAACCGTGACCGGCGGCGATTTTGCCGTAACCGGCACAACTTACAACGGCTCCCCTGCCCCAAAAGCCGGGTGCAAGCTTGCGTTCTTTAGCGTAGGCGGCAGTTTGATGCTGGAATTAATTGAACCAAACGGCGAGCAAAGCACCTGGCAAGACCATTTGGACGAAAAAGGCGAAGGCCTACACCACATTGCGTTTCATGTAAAAGACACCGACGGCAAAATTAAAGCAATGGAAGCGTTTGGTGCACCGCTTGTGCAGCGCGGCAAATACGGCGACGCATCCGGCGAATACACTTACTTTGATGCAACAAAAGACCTAAAATGTTATATAGAATTATTGGAGAATTTCTGATGATGAACATACTTTTACTTTGCGACGACGAGTACCATCCAGGGCAAGTGCCCATAGATGGCGTAAAACCTTTAGCAGATAAAGGTTACAAAATTGATATTATCTCAAACGGAAATGATTTTTCGCCAAAAATATTGCAAAATTACCAAGTTGTAATCCTAAGCAAAGCCGACCATGTAACACAAGCCAACCTTACATCATGGAAAAGCCCGGCGGTGCAGCAGGCCTTTGTAGACTATGTAGAAAACGGCGGCGGCTTAATCATTTCCCACAGCGCAATTGTTGCGGGCAAAAACACAGCGGTTTTAGACCGTCTAGCCGGCTGTACATTCAAATACCACCCGGCGCAAACACCAGTATATGCAGAACCGCTAAAGCCGCACCCAATAATGGAAGGTGTAGAGGCATTTACAGAAACAGACGAGCACTACCAAGTAAACATTTTGGCAAACGACATTGATATTCTTATGGCAGCCCACGCCCCTGCTCAAGGCGCTACAGAAAAATACGATACAGAACCATATACAAACGCACCACAAAAAATAGCCCCATGTGTTTTTGCACGTGCACAGGGCAACGGCCGTGTATGCGTAATAACACCGGGGCATAATTTGAATGTTTGGTTGAATCCGAATTTTCAGAGGTTGCTGGAGAATGCTATACAGTGGTGCGTTACAACGTAACGCCATCCTTAAAAATAGAAATTTCTCTATAATCATTTTCTTCGTTTTTTGCAAGTTCTCCACTTGCAACATTTAGCACATATTCAAAGAATTTTTCGCCAAGTTCATCCATGCTAGTTCCATCCAGCAATACACCTGCGTCAAAGTCTATCCAATTGGGCTTTTTCATCGCCAGGCTCGAATTGCTGGATATTTTTATTGTAGGAACAGGTGCGCCCAAAGGAGTACCGCGCCCTGTGGTAAACAGCACGATATGTGCCCCGGCGGCCATTAGGTTTGTAACAGCAACAATATCATTTCCCGGGCCTTGCAGAAGGTTTAAACCAGGTTTTTTTACAGTTTGGCCGTAATCCAATACATCCACAACTTCTGCTGTGCCGCCCTTTTGGGTGCAGCCCAAAGATTTTTCCTCAAGCGTTGTAATGCCGCCTTCTTTATTTCCCGGGGAAGGATTTTCATATATTTCTTGCCCGTGACGCACAAAGTATTCTTTAAAGTCATTAATAAGAGATACCGAGCGTGCAAACACATTTTCGTCCACACATCTATTCATAAGAAGCGTTTCTGCGCCAAACATTTCCGGCACTTCTGTCAAGATGCAACTGCCGCCGTGGTTTATCACAATGTCGGACAACCTACCCACCAGCGGGTTTGCGGTTATGCCAGAAAAACCGTCGCTGCCGCCACACTTTAAACCCAACACCAGTTCGCCAACGGGTATTTCTTCTCTTGCAAAAGTTTGTGCGTATTCTACAAGCGCATGCACAATTTCTACTCCGGCAGCTACATCATCCGCTACATCTTGTGCGTTTAGAAATTTTACTCTTTCGGAATCCCATTCGCCCAAAACGCCTTGGAACTCTTCTATATGATTGTTCTCACAACCAAGCCCCAGCACCAATACACCGGCGGCATTTGGGTGGTTTACCATACCTTTAAGAATTTTTTGCGTATACTCATGGTCATCCCCCAATTGGGAACAGCCATACGGGTGCACAAATGTAAAAACATTATCCGCAGATTTTTGCACAATTTTTTCCGCAATTTTATTTACACAACCTACTGTGTTTATTACCCAAACCTCGTTGCGTATGCCCACCGAACCATTTTTGCGCTTGTAACCCATAAAGGTTTTGGTCTGCGCGCCATTACTCGCATTTTTTGCGCCGGGGTTATATTCATACGCTTCAATAGCACCCAGCGAAGTACGTAAGTTATGGCTATGCACATGCTCTCCCAGTGCTATACCCTCCGTTGCGTACCCAATTGGCGAACCATATTTTATAATCGGCTCGCTTTTCTTTATATCTGAAAGCGCAAACTTATGTCCGGCAGGGATTATTTCTTTTAATGCTACGCCAAAACATATTTCACCAGTCTGCAATGTTTCAAGTGCTACGGCTACATTGTCGGCTGTATTGATTTTAACTGCATTTTTGTCACGAACCATTAGAAAATTTCTCCTTGTAATATGTTTTGCAAATCTGCTTCCACTTTTTCAACCAATCCGGGAATGGCCGTTAGGTCGGCACCCCAAAACTCAACATTACTGCAAACCTTTTCAACAACATTGTCGCCTTGCCACACCTCTTTGAAGAACTCCAACACACATGCATCGTCATTCGCCTTATCTCCTTTGTAAAACGCAATCAACGCCGCAAGAGAGAATGTAAGGTTCTTTGGCAAACCGCCCACCCTTTTGTGATACTCCAAAATAGATGGCAGCACCCTAGCTTTAAATTTGGACACAGAATTCAGCGCGATACTTAGCAGAAAATGCTTAATATGCGGGTTTTTAAAGCGGTCGAACACACTGGCAGCAAAGGACTCCAGGTCAGCCTTATCCAAGTCTAACGTTGGAATAATTTCGTTATATATGCCGTCTTGCAGATATTTTATTATGCGAGGGTCTTCCATCATTTCGCCCACAGTTTCCTTACCAGCGAGATATGCGGCCAACACACTCATCGTATGTGCACCGTTTAGTATGCGTACTTTGCGCTGTTTGTATGGGGTTACATCTTCGGTATACACAACATTTAGCCCAAACTTTGGCAAAGGCAATTCCGCTTCTAAAACAGGCATCCACTCTTTACGGGCTTGTATGGCAAAAAAGTGAAAAATTTCGCCAGTTACAATCAGCTCATCTTTATATCCCAGCTCTGCGGTTAGGGTCTCTATTTCGTCTTTGGGGTAACCAGTAACAATACGGTCTACCAAGGTGTTGGTAAATTCGCAAGAAGTATTAACCCACTGCTTAAATTCGCCAGGCAAACCCCAATTGTCTGCATGTTGTATTACTGTCTGCTTTAACGCATCGCCATTGTCGTCTATAAGCTCACAAGGTATGAAAATGAGTCCTTTATCCGCCGCACCGCTAAACGCCTTGTACCTTTCGTACAAAAACGACGTCACTTTACCCGGGAAACTTGATTGGGGCTTATCGTCCAATTTATCTGCGGGAACATACGTAATGCCAGCCTCTGTTGTATTGGAAATAACAAAACGCAAATCTGGATTTTTTGCACATGCAAAATAATCTTCAAAGTTTGCATAGGGGTTAAGCGCACGGCTTATAGAAGAAACAATGCGTCTGCGGTCTACTGGCTTGCCATTTTCTATACCACGCAAAATGGCTGTATACAGACAATCTTGCTGACTTAGCTTGTCTGCTAAACCGTGGGCTATTGGCTGGGCAATTACAATACTACCGTTAAACATGGATTTTTCGTTCAACTCGTCAATAAAAAAATCCGCAAACGCCCTAAGAAAGTTACCTTCACCAAACTGGAGAACACGCTCCGGGTTTTGCGTTAGGTTAACTTCAATGGTTTGCGGAAGAGAAATTTCTTGCAAAAGCTCTTTGTTCATGGAATTTGCTCCTCTGATATTTTCTTAGGGCGTGTTCCCACTATAAGAATATGCAGATTTGCGAGCAGATTTTTGTAGATTTTGTGTGATTTTTGACGCCGTGTGCTGGAGGCACACAAGGAAAACAGCACGCAAAAGGTGCAAAAT
>Ga0123355_10003742_pt1 | contig 21973 bp, 15 predicted proteins | sample TergutEmb28metaG_3_FD_89872 | JGI IMG/M metagenome (GOLD analysis project Ga0123355, IMG submission 89872) | Embiratermes neotenicus P1 segment gut microbial communities from Petit-Saut dam, French Guiana - Emb289 P1 | ecosystem: Host-associated > Arthropoda: Insects > Digestive system > Gut ... | reverse complement strand
TATATACCGTGTTTAAAATATTCAGTACCTGTATTTGTTGAATAAATATATAAAATGCAACATTTAGAGGTTAGCGGTGCGGTACGACCACTATAGTCGTCGTTAGGCGTCAAAAGGTTAAACGTTGGAGCACGGTGGACTGCTTCCCGGGCGTTCAGGGTAAAATTTCAAAATTCCAGCCCGTGCAGATCTCTGTTGCATAGTACACAGGGTCTATATTAACTGGAACTCTTAGGTCGGACAGTCTGTCGACTCTAGCTGTGGTCAGTCTAGAGCGCCTGAAGGCTTTGGACCGGTTAGGCTACTCTGATACACGGATTGTTCTGCATTTACAAGGCTGCGCTGCTGTGCCCTCGGAGTTTCAAGGTCAGTGTCCGTTGCGTTGCTTAATTGTTGACTAAAGAAATCAATTGGTAATCGATCAATTGATTGGTTGAAATGGAAAAAAGGTTCCTGAAATCCCAGTCAAATATATATTATGGAAGAATACCGTCTTTTGGAAGATGACACTAAATTGTCCGGTAGACCTATGCCCACGTTTCACAAGACCGTGCTGCCTCCATTTTCAGGGTAGTGATTTCATATTCACCGCCTTAAAATGTCAGATGTCGCGTTTTAATCTGATGGAAGGAGGTGACATTCGGACCGCAGGATAAAATATAATTGTTTTAAGTGACGAAAGCTAGTAAAGTGAAGTCAATACTGAAGTGACAAATCCGGTTGCGATGTATTTCAGTTAGGTTCACAAAGGAGCAAAGACTTCTCATTTACAAGAAAGCAATATTTATTACTATGTATGTCATACAGTTGCAGACGACGCGTTTCGGCCGTGCTACCCGGCCTTCTGCAAAGCCTGAAAGTTTTGGGTTGTACGTATGGAGGAAGCCAGTGTTTCAATTTGAAGTAACAAATGTTCCATCTGTCAAACATAAATATGTTTTATAAAGAAACCAAAAGAACATCGTGTCAGGTACAGTAATATATAATAATAGACATACTTTAACTTACATGGTTTATTGTTTTGGTTGTTTATGCCAGTTACGTGATATGTGCAAAGACTACTTTTTTTATTTACTGAGCGATGGGCACCGATTCTTTTTATAGTAATTTGTTTCACACATCTTTATTGTTGCACCGTGAATTTTGTATAATCACTTTAATTATCACACCAACTAATGCACTTACATAAAATTTCACATTAAAACATTTAAAATCGCTCCAACATGTTCCGATCCTAGGATCATCCTCAGGGAGCCACGTTGTTCCTTGCTAAAGTCATTTTAAAAACACTTGTATTAATACAAGGAATTGATTAATGAGTGTTTTTAAAATGACTTTAGCAAGGAACAACGTGGCTCCCTGAGGATGATCCTAGGATCGAAACATGTTGGAGCGATTTGAAATGTTTTGATGTGAAATTTATGTAAGTACATTAGTTGGGGTGATAATTAAATTGTTTCACACATGTTTTTCCTTTGTATTGTATGTATTGATTGTATATCATTTCCTTAACCTTTTGGCGCCGGAATTATTTTTTTAATTTTAGCACACACTGTATATAAAAATGTGAATAATACAGGAACCAAATATGTTAGAATTATGAAACAAACTGCATTTTGAAGAGGAAAAAACGGAGAGTATACACCATGTTTAAAATATTCAGTACCATTATTTGTTGAATAAATATATATATATAATGCAACATTTAGAGGTTAGTAGTGCGGTACGACCACTATAGTTGTCGTTAGGCGTCAAAGGGTTAATTTGCGGTTACGCTTAATACATCTGCTGTCCCAATTTAAATCGTCATATTCTTTTTCTTAAAAGCAGTTAACTTGATTGGGATAGACTGACGAAAGATCCGGAGACATAATCCTGTAATATTTATACGGGCACACCGGAAAGTAAGAATATCTTGAAAATGACTAATCTATTGGAACAAATATTTTCAAGTGCGCAATCGACCCAATTAGGTTAAGCAGCACACAAAAAAATTATACTGAACGCGAATAAACGTGACAGGATGTCTCGCTTACACATCATCACTCATCAGCGACAGGTCATGTTAATTGGTTTTATAGAAGAACATACCACTGATTTCAGTGATATAGTTGGAGAATATTCGTATAGCGTAACAATGAGACGCGTTCGTGTAACCATTGTTGTAGTGGAACAGCAATAAGTAGTGCTTATTGTCTACAGTTTTTTCAACATTATCTCATTAACGACACAGTTTAAAAACAATATTGAACTTTAAATTTGTATTTAGATTTTCTCTACAACATATGTCTGAAATACTTTTTATTCTAAGAATAATTGAGCGAGATGTGATCAAAAACGTATATTGGTTGTCATGTAAAGTACCCGTATTTTTGTCCGGTTTTAATTAAAATTGAATTTTATGGACAGATTTTCGATAAATACTGAAATATAGAATTTCATGAAAATCTTTCCAGTGGAAGCCGGGCAGTTCCATACGGCCAGACGGACGGACGGACAGACATGATGAGGCTAATAGTCGCTTTTCGCAATTTTGCGGACTCGCCTAATAATAACCGTGTTGTACGAAAAAATAACACACAAGCAGAAAAAACGTGTGTGAAACCGTTTACTGTAAAAGAATAATATCTTAGCCCTTATTAAAAAAACAGTATTTTCATATGAATTCATTGCTTCGCAGCTTTAAAATATTTTACTTGAAATTTACACTTATTTCTTATATTTTGAAAATTGAAAAATTTTAAAGACTCGAGTAGCACGGCCGAAACACGCTTGTGTAGCTGTATGACACATAGAGTAATGAAGGTGTTGCGGTGACAGTTGAAAAGACTTTTCTCCGTTGTAAACCTTAGTCAAGTCTAAAGTCGTCGCTTTGTCTGCCATTCAGACACGTGGTTGACTCATAGTGTAATTCCACTCATTCTTAACTTCGGCTTCAGATGTAGGTGAGTGATCACCTTCACTTCCTGCCTATTTGTTCCCGGGGAAAGACACACAACCTGTACATATTGTATAAGAGGCTGAGTGGGCCCCACTAGAAGTCGGGACCTTTTAGAAAAGAAACAAATAACTTGCCCCATACCGGGAATCTAACCACGGACATGGTGATAGCCTGTGTTAGAACTTAGTTCCCACATGCTTCGAAGTTCTGGCAAAAGTGTCAGAGGTCGCATAAAATTAAGATATGTTAATTACTCTTTCATTATTTTTGCAGAATAGCGCCGCGTATATGGACGCAACCCTTAACACACTAATCTTATTAATGCACAAATTCTTGTTTTATAATAAGTTTATTATATTCCTCTACAAGTTTCGAGCACTATTTTACTCATCATCAAGAGGACAAAATTGTATTATACAGAATCTGGTATCATCACACTCTGTAAGTGGGCGTCCGATGCGTCGGGCGGCCACCTACAGGTGTGATGATACCAGGTACTGTATAATACAATTTGACCTCCTGACGATGAGCACAACAGTACTCGAAACATGTAGAGGAATATAATAAACTTATTATAAAACAAGAATTTGTGTATTAAGTTGGTCAGTTACTAAGATTATACTGAGATGCACGGTTAGCAAAACACCTTGACACACTGTTTTGCCAAGTAATCACTTGTTTTCTTCCATACTGTAATATTGAACTAATTCTTATTTCTTTCTTTCTCCACATTCCTAAACCACATGAAACATCTGCATGTTCAGTGAAACATACTCGCAGCGTATAAAAGCAACGTGAATGATGTCGGCTAGCATTTGAAAGATACAATTTCCTGTCGCAGCTCAGACCTAGTAACAATATTCATTGTTACTAGGTCTTGCCTTCCCTGCCCACACACAACCCCATCCAGCTACGAAGATGCTGAGACACAACACGACCTTTTCATACAACATACAGTACTTCCCAATTTGTCATTCAGAACCATCCTAATGTACGTGTTTCTTCGGAATGCAGATATGTAGTTGCTATTAATAACCAATTTGGGACTATTTAAACTGAGCAATTAAACTACAGAGAAAGTAGATCCAAATACGAGTAAGTTTTAACAATTTTATAATACCTGTCTAAATGAATCTTGGGACAGTGCGTTTTAATACCGCCTAATGCTTTTATTTTAATGTATGATTGCGACTGCATTCATACACCCCACCACAAGTTATTGCAAGAGTATGATCACCATCAGTCATGAACCCCATCGCTATAATACACCCGTCTACTCTCTCTGCCATGCACTGACCGTTCAGCACATCAATAAGTGACTGCAGGGAATCCGAGTAAATCACTTGAAAAAGTAAGTTTTGGAAAGATCCTTATGGCCCTGCTGTGTTCTGGATGCTTTATTGTTATACAGTGACTGGCGGAAATTATGTATTATTCATTACGAATATTACTGTTTAGCTTTTCCGTGTTTAAATTCCTTCACCAAACAACCAAAGTGTACATTGACTTCTTTGCTAATATAACGTGCTAACACACAACGACTTTGATGAAGCAGGAAGTCTAAAAATGACTTGTCTGTTATTGAAATTAAGTTAAAAAAAAATTAAAATATTTCTCGAATTTAAAACATATTCAAGAGGCACAAACTTGAGAAAGAAACCTTAAATAACCAATCAGATAACAAGTACAACATTATATTAAATAAGAAATATAACTTATGTAATTACAGTTATAATAAGGAGCAACAATTTCACAAAATACACAGTCGCACTTCTGTTACTGCAACCCTTCTTACGGCAAACATTATTGTAACACTGCGTCAAAAGATATTCTGGCCTTTAAAAAAACTGTAGAACCTGACGAGATATGAGTATCGTGTAACAGTGCTTTGTACGACGATTCTTTTTTGAGAAAGTCAGTGCGTCTTCGTATCTAGTGAGGCCTGTGTCTTGACCGATACAAAATTAATTGCGCCTCCCACTATTATTTCAGGCTACCCGCCCCGCAATGTGAAACGTCAATAATTTAGACCTGACAAAAAAATTCTGGTCGTGCAGAAAGCCAACAAGCGTAAAAGGTAAAGTTCTCCCTCTCCACTCCCTGAGGGCGTACAGGGGGAGGAGATGTGTAGCTCCACTCATTCGAATCTCGGCACTAAGGAGGTGACAGGCGCACTTCATTCACCTGCTGCTTTACCACGGTGGAAAGAGCGCAGGTTACCGCTGCAATAGGGGACTGGGTGAGTCCCAGAGCCGGTATGGACTGTTTGGTGAAGAGAAAAATGCCTTGCACCTGCCGGATTCGAACACCTGATCGTCCAGCACGTAGGTTAGTCACTATACACAGACATACGGAACTACCTCCTCATTTTACCATTATGCTTCATTCTGCGTTCATTAATCAAAGAACTCCTTGAGTGACCAAAGACAGCATGGAAGAAAGCCTAGTCGTTTCGAAAACATGTCTGTTAAAAACAGCCACGTTGGTATTGTTATTTGCACACCTCTGCTCATCATGACCCCGCCCTGTCCTCGACACCATGTAAATGCTGTTTTTTTCCACCATAAAAGGGAAGCATAGACCTTTTGTGGTTGTAGAGAATTTCAGCGTGCTGTTTACTGTCATTCCGAAGTAAAACAATAGCAGAAACATGCTTGCGTGTGGCGGTGAACTAATCCATACAGACAGATGGCGTTCTATTAACGATATTTATAAGGCTATATTCGCATCACACAGTATACATCCGCGCATTTAAACTCCAGATATAAACATGAGGCGCAGTGCTGCAAAATGTGTGCCTTGTTTGCTGAATGATGACCAAATCAAAACCGAAGTTCTGTGGGAAAGAACTGTTCGGGATGAGGCCAAAAAGGACAGGAACTTTCTTCTAAACCCTTCTTATGACCAAAGCTAAAAATACAGTTACATGGACGAAGATCCGAAGATATTTCTAACATTTAATTTGAATCGCAGGCGGTAATGGACAGCATCTCAAAACGGGAAATCCAGGGAGGCTTCCAGCTGTAGGAGAAGCGCTGTGCCCACCGTATAAACTTCCAATGGGACTGCTTTGAAGGGAACAGTAAAGAACCGTAACTAAAATAAGCCTAAACTTGTTATAAGGCCCCGGAGACTTTTGTCTCCTACGAAGTACATGTATTAAATGTTAAATGAGTTAGTAGAATTTCAAGACAGAAATAATAAAGAAATAATAAAGGTAATAACTTAGCAGAACAATCTTGTAAGTAATGGATGACAGTGGCTTGAAAGTCTAACTTTACAGTTTATTCTATTACAGTAACCATGCCGATAGAAGCTGAAGTTGATCAAACTCTGAGTTTGTCGGAAAGACGGAGTCACTTTAAGACACAGCAATCGACTGTGGCTAGCCGGCGGGAGCAGGCAGTGTGTGTCCGGCGAGCGTTCAAACATTATGGCACGAAGCAGATGCCCCATGTGGTGCTGGACGGGCTCAACATGACTGTGCCAAAGGGAGCCATGTGAGTCACCGCACGTTAAATCACAATTCAACGACTCATAGACTTATAATATGCAGCAGTATACTTCAAACTTATTTTTAGTTGTCCCTTTGTGTTACTGCGTTCGCGCAAAACTAAAGTAAAACACGTCATTCAAACACAACTGTTTAAATGAACGGCTTCCTATATTTCTACATGTTTCGATTTCAAAGGAATCGTCATCACGCAATTCATACAAAATATTTAAAACACATAAGTTCTTTGTGTTTTTACATTACACTTAGTGAGATCTCAAGAATTAGCTTCGAAACCACTACAAAATTTGGAGTAATGGAACTTCTGTAATGATTTAAAAGATAATTAATGAGACCTGACTCAAGAGTAAAGTAGAAACATCAAGAACAAATGTGGTCTAAATACTGTGTACGAATTGCCTGATGATGATTCCTTTGGAATCGAAACATGTAGCAAAGTATAATGCCGTTCTTTAGAGTTGTGTCTGTCGTGTTGAAATTTTTATTATAGTTCAAATTAAATAAATATATATATATAAATATATATATATAAGTATACATCAAAGTTTTCCTTTTTATGAATGTTCTGGCTTATCACAAGCGGAATTTAAATAGCTACATTCATATAATTATAAATACTTATGCATAGATCCATGCATAAAAATGTATGACGTGATAGAAAAGTATTAATGGAAGGCTCTTTTAGAGTGTAGTACGCTATTTGAGGTTTGATGTTACTTACGACGTTTAAACTGTAATTTAAAGACCGTGGTTGTATTATTTGGGGTAGGCTGTGGCGCTACAAACAGAAAGGTCGCGGGTTCGATTCCCGATGAGATCATGGTCGACACTGACGCGAACGGAAATGAGTACCAGGAATACTTTCTGGGGGTAAAGGTGGCCGGTGCTTAGTGTTTACAAGTTTCTCGCCATGTGCCGATTATCTGGAAATCTGGGAGCCTCAACCTCCTGGAATCGTTAGGATCCATTCAGGTCTCTAGAGGGATTGCTTTACCTTTACTTTCCTTGCGTTATATTAAAGTATGTAACCGGTAATAACGTATGTAACTCTATAAGAAGTGACCTTGATAGTGATAGTAGGATCGAAATATTTTGGGTTGAATAAAATTATTTGCCAATTAGAATATTTCTTTTGTTTTAAAAAATTGAAAATCGATGCAACGGTATCATTTAAAACGTGGAAGGGAGAACATCGACTAAAGGCCAATAGAATGTACTTTACACGCTAAGGAGATATTGTGTGCTTTGATGACTTTTAAGTTTAAATAACCGTATATAAACTGAATAGGTACTCGGTAAAATAAATAACATGTTAAAAATTGGCCGAGAATGTTTGAGAACAGGACGAAGAGCACCTAACTTATGGCAAGTGACAGTAAGGAGCAGAAAATTACGCAGTCAGGAAAATTATAATTTCCTACTGTTCGGCAAAAATTATTAGGAAAATGAATTCACTCTCTCCCTTTGGTATTTGCATTTTTTTTTCGAGGGTTTATTTAGCATAACGCGGTAGTTGGCCTACACCAGTGAACTGGAAAGCTATTCCGTCTGCAGTCTAGCTGCTGGTATGGCCATCAATGATGCACAGGTTTTGAGCAAGGTACCGGACATAAAAATTATCCTGGCCCTCCAGTTTGAAGGCTGGGCGTGGGGCTGATATCCTCACATTCAAAAGCTCTGTTGTTTCGAAACAGTGGCAGAATCCTCGGAAAAGGAAAGGGGAAAGGCGATTGGAGCTGGGCTTTGATGTAGGGACTCGACATATCCGAACTTTTGACGGAGGTGGAACACTAAAATATGTAGCAGGAACATCACAAATGACAAATTATATTAATTATTTATTATACAATTTGTCTAGTACTTTTTTCCGGTACCCATATTTGAATACGATTATGGTATTCTTTAATCTGCATTACACATGTTCACAGAGTAAATCTGATCCTTTCTTAGTTAAGTGCCGTTCCATGAAGACATAAGAGGGTTTGGAGATGTAATTATTACTACTCATTCTCAACCTCGACAAGGGATGGAAGTGAGTGACTAACTGTAGAACCAGTTTAGACACTATGAAGGAGATAAAAATGTCTTGCTGCAGGCGGGAATCGAAAACTCTTCACTCAGTAGTGCAGTCCATAGTCTAGGCATTATACTGTGTTGTTATCAAATAGATATTTTTGAGATAAATAAATTATGAGGATGACTTTCGTAATCGTAATATATTTGTGATGACTAATAAGGTTTGTGTGAGCACGGTATGTAAACATATCGTAATCACCACCACCACCACCACCACCACCACCACCACCACCATCATCACCATCATAACGGATTTTCTCTTAAGAAAAGACCATGGCCTCTTCCAAAACGAGTTCTCCGGAGAGGGCCATCTTGTGGTTTTTCTTTAAAATTCCTCTATCTTCTTACCACTGTTTACATTCTTGTTTCCTTAAGTTCATCCAGTAGCTGCTTATATATTCTTCCTCTTCTTCCTTTCCTTTCTACCGTCCCGCCAATAATATATTTCAGAATGCAGTTCCTACGCATGTGGCCAATCCAGGTAGCCCTCCTTCCTTTTTTGTGTAGGATATTTCCTTCCTCCTTGACTCGATGTAATACTTGTAATTGCTCACACGATCGGTCCAACTGATCTTGTCCATCTTTCTTCAGCACCACATCTTAAAACTTTCAGGATATTCCTTCAGGTAAGGCAAAAATATAAACTATGTACATTTTATATTATGATAACCGATAAATCACGCATGTGAAATTTGGTATAGAAAGGAAGGAAATTGTTAATCTTTAATTTGGTTTTAGTAGCGCATCCGTGGGGTGTTGATAATCCACTGTCAGTTGAAGGATGTGGTATTTGTGAAACGTATATATGTGTATGTATGTATGAAACTATGTTTATATGCTTATATGTGTTTCGTCTTTTTTAGAATCCAGATGTGTATTACACGTGTCAATCCAAACACGACAAGCAGAAATCTTTGGGCTTATCTGTCAATATGTATGCAGTAGAACAAATAATTACTGTACAATGTGTGCACTTTATGCTGACATTTCTACATTGGTCGAAATGTTTTCAAAATGTGTGCAGATTTCCAAGGTCCGCCTCTTTAGAGTTCGCTGCTTTACACCTCAAAAATAAAAAAGCTCATTTACACACACACACACGCACACATACACATACACACATACACAAACGCACACACACATACACACACGCACACACATATACACACACATACACACACGCACACATATACACACACGCGCACACATACACACACATACACACACACACGCACACACATATACATGCATACATACACGCACGAACACATACACATACACTTACACATACACAAACGCGCCCACACATACACACACACGGGCGCACGAATACACACACATACACATGCACACACGCACATACACATACATACATACATACACACACACACTCAATCACACGACCTGAAATATATATATATATATACATATATATAATACCGATTTTTACATGCCTACAAATTCCATGGATCCATAAATTTGTCAAAATGACAGTAGGATGTGTAATAAGTCATAAAAATATAAAATATACAAGGTATGCAAAGTAAACAATAAAGGGTTGTGCATTTGCGTATCGTTTTAAGCTATTTTAAGTTGCACATTTTCGTTCTTAAGGCTTGTCCTTGAGACTAATGGTAAACTGTTGAAAATTCCAGAAGTCTGTGAAAGTGGTGCTTATTCCTCGTATTAATACTGTGTACAGATGAATTGCTTTGAAACTTTTCCTCATTATTAACACTGAAGTTCATTAATGAAAATGTGTTTTGGGAAGGAACTATTAAAATCTCTTATTTTAAAATAGACTTCTTCGTGTAGGTGTAGGTCATTCACAATACAGAAGTCTATTTAAAAATAATCTAGTCTGATATTGTCATATTTTGATGATTTTAATAGGTGTAACTGAAATAATTTTTACTTGTTGCACTCAGTGTGGCTTGCGTTTGAAACGAAGTCGGGAATAAGTGCGGACTGTGGGTCTGGAAAGAGACCAGTTGAAAGCGGTGGTAAAGATACGTTTCCTATACATTACAATTATAAAGATAACGACGAAAATCTTTTAACAAGAATGCAAATCATACCATAGAAATAGCGTTAAACAGGAGACCATAATTTATGCCATATCCATATAGGCCTACTGCCTTAGAGATAGGGGTTTTCAGATTACGACGCCGTGAACGTGCGAGTACAAGAGAGCTTGCTTGGCCTAATTCAATGTTTACGCAGCGCCATATAGTGAAATACCTGTATTCTATAGGCATTTATCTGCAGGGAGATTTCGGGTCAACGCCAGAGTTAAGAAAACGTATGTTCTACGGGTCGGACCGACTTCACGGGAGAACCGTCCGTCTCATGCTCCTGATCGAACCTCCCAAGAAGCTCACTGTTTAATGCGGCCAGCTGTTACAGAAGGTGTTGGGAGCGTTCTGTGAAACACTCCATATATGTATGATAGACTGCACTTCACTTCACTTCGTCGAAACTCTTCTATCGGTGGGTGTAAAGGGCTTACAACGAGCTTTCCAAATTGTTCTTTGCTTGTCTGTGATCAAATAAAATTTCGGATATTAGGGGAATTCAGTAAGGAACCTGGAGATCTCCAGACCATAACATTATAAACCAAATCGACCATGTTTTAGTGAACCAAAATAAGAAAGAAGTAATAGAAGATTTACGATCCCTGAGAGGCCCCAACGTTGATTCTGATCACTATTTGCTGAAAACAACTCTAAAACAAAAGCTACCAAATATATATAAGAAGAAACCGAATCGGATAACAAATGGAACAAAACAAATATGCAGGACCCTAGCAAACTTAGACAATATAGAACATCACTGCACAATAAACTGGAAAATATACCAGATACGAACAATATTAACGAAGAATGGGAAAAAATGAAAGAAGCAATAACGGATGCAACAAACGAAGTTACACAAACACAGAGTAGAACCCCAAGAAATGAATGGTGTGATGAAGAATGTAGACAGCACATAAAAAAGAAAAACGAAGCAAGATCTAAATGGCTCCAACAAAATACTAGAGCAAGCCACGAAGTATATAAGAAGATGAGAATAGAAGCAAATGTCCTGATCAGACGAAAAAAAGGCAAGGATGAATAATAAAATATTACAAATAGAATATAACCACAAAAGAAATGATACAAGGAAATTCTTCCAAGAAATAAAGACATTTAAACATCAACAGTTAATCTTACCTACAACTTGTAAGGACATTAGTGGCAACACGATCTCACAAATTGATGAAGTGCTGGCAAGATGGAAAGAACACTTCCAAAATCTTCTAAGTGTACCAAAAATACCAGAAAGACAACAACAAATAAGTGGGAAAACAGTAACCACGATGAAATTCCCCCACCAACATATAATGTAATATGTACGATAATCAATAAAATGAAAACAAAAAAAAAAGCTGCAGGAACAGATAATATAACAGGGGAATTGATCAAATATGGCGGAAGAACCCTAAAGCAGAAAATACACAAACTAATCTGCAACATCTGGAATTCAGAAATTCTCCCAGTCCAATGGAATGAAGGAATCATTTGCCCAATTTATAAAAAAAGGCGGCAGGCTGAACTGTAGTAACTACAGGCCAATAACACTACCAAATATAGCCTACAAAATACATGCAATTTTGCTAAATAACCGACTGTCTGAAATAATAGAAAATAAACTAGGAGACTTTCAAATGGGTTTCCGACCGAACAGATCTACCATCGATAACATCTTCATGGTACGACAATTCTTTGAAAAATGTCACGAATACAACATTGAGTTACACAATATATTTGTAGATTACTCTCAAGCATTTGACTCTATAAACAGGAACAAAATAACAATGTCTAATAAAATATGGAGTACCAAAAAAAATAATAAAATTAATTGGACTCACCCTCACCAATACAATAGCAAAAATAAAGGTAGGTAATCAGTTCACAAACGAATTCACAATCGTCTCTGCGGTCAAGCAAGGGGATCCCCTGTCCGCAACCCTATTCAGCATTGTTGTTGATTACATATTAAAACAACTTGACTTAAAAGGAAACATATCAACACGCATAAAGCAATGCTCTGCCTATGCCGACGACATACTACTAACCACAAGAACGATGCATGCTCTCGAAGATACCTTCCAAAAATTAAAAGAAGTATCAGTACAGGTTGAGTTGACCATAAATGAGCATAAAACGAAATACCTAAGATGTACGAAAAAGCAGCATAAGATAGAGGGAATAGACATCACCCAAACCCACCTAGAACAGGTGAAATCATTTAAATATTTGGAGGGAGGGCTCCCTTGCTGGGGACCCTGAAGGATATATAGAAAAGGCTCTGGAGACGGGCGTCTCTTTCCATAGGAGCCCCATTTGGGGAACCTGGAGGAGGGCTTGTCTACCGGGGACTTTGAGAGATCGATGAAGGCGGCTCTGGGGATGGAGTTTCTCTCTCTTAAGAGGCCCCGCGGAGGGGGCCTGATGGGGAGCTCCTTCACTGGGGATCCTGGAAGAAAGTCTCCGGGTACGGGCATCTCTTTCTATAGGGGCCCCTTTTTAACCCGGGGGGAGCGGGGGGTGGGGGGGGGGGGGGGTGCTCGTATACCGGGGACTTTGAAAGATTGATGAAGGAGGGCTGTAGGAACTGGGTATCTCTCTGCGAGGGATTCCATGAAGGGGACCTTGTGGTAGGGTTCCTTTACTGGGGAACCCAAGATATGTTAAGCAAGGCTCAGAAATGGGCGTCTGCTTCCGTAAGGGCCCCGCTTTAGGGAACATGGATGGGCGCTTCTTTCTTGGGGCCTTCTTATTAGAGGAAGTTTTATGTGGTCTTTGAAAGATATACAAAATGCCCTGTAGATGAGTATCTCTCTCCATAGGGGCCTTGTTAGGGAACCTGGAGGGGGTTCGTTCACCTGGACTTTTGAGAGAAAAGAAAGAGTATATCTGAGTTCCTTTCTTGGACACAGAGGCCATTAAGATTTTAAGTCTGGGGGCCATATGGAACTTTTAGTGAAGGAACAGAGCTGTCCTGGGTTGATATGACATGACGGGGCACAAAGGACCCGTCTATTAAGCCTAGGTGCATCGGGATCATAAGGGCTCTAACCCAATGTTAATCAATCCAGCAATACCTTCCCTCCCTGTATGTGTCTGTGATGTGATGTTTAATTAAGCGGAAGACTAGGCTTACCTCTGTCCTTTACTTTGAACTGCACAGTAAGGCACCATTACTGTGGAGTTCATTACACTGGCAACCACCAAACCTCTTATCCTTTCTGGTTAATTACAGATATGGATTGCTGGGTGCCAGTGGATGCGGGAAGACAACACTTCTTAGCTGCATTGTGGGTCGCCGTAAACTCAACTCAGGGGATATCTGGGTGTTGGGTGGCAAACCAGGTTCTAAAGACAGTGGAGTACCTGGCCCCAGGATAGGGTATATGCCCCAGGTATGTCATACATCCAAAAAATATATGTTATCTGAGGATAATGATGTGTAGTTTTTGTACGAAACAAGATGGTCAGTGTTACCACACTACACGAGACTTACCTGAATTTGTATAGTTTATGCTTTAAGAGATGCCTGGATGCTGATTTTTTACCCACTCTGTGTATTGCTCCAGAAATATGCTTGCCCAATCCTTAAGGATGAAGTAATGTTGAGTGGTGGTGTGTGTTATGATATTAAATATTTGCACATGAATTTTAAGTTGCACACATATACTGCAGGCCACTTAACAGGTGGTTCTTTTAAACTTTTAAGCTTTATTTTAGGAGTCCTGGTTGAAGACACTAATTAGACCATAAAGACAAGTTAGATATGTCTTCCTGAACACTGCTTCATATAAAAATATATATCTTGAAATTGACGTGTTTCTTGCAAATTTTGTATTGAGTTAATTCATGTACTTCAGGTAATTCCTGCCCACCTATTTGTCTGCAAGTTTCACCTCCTAAACAACAGGAGAGAGTGTGGTGAAGTTCGATATTCAAAGTTTGTATCAAACGTTGATAACATTTTTTTTTAATGTCCAAAATATCCTCTGCTCCATATGAAGCTCTAATTTATTTCTTCCGAATTGTCTGATCTACACATTTGTTTGGGACATGAAATAGAAATTTTATCCTGCAACTCTTTATTTGAAACATTTTTCTTATGATGAATGTATAGTGAAATACAAATGAGAAAACTTCCAGAGTTTATGTGATTGTGGTATATAACACGAGATTAGGTTTGTATCTGCAATGAAGAAATATACAGACCAATGAATCACACACATAGTTGCAAATAATTTATTTGTAAATGTATGTGTATTGCAAATTCAGCTTACATTTTCTTTTACGCTCTGTTACGCAGGATCTATCTTTAAATATTGAGTTCACCATACAAGAAACATTCTTGTATTTTGGATGGGTCAATGGAATGAAGAGTGAAGAAATCAATGAAAAGTTACATTTCCTGCTGAAGTTCCTACAACTTCCATCACCAGATCGTTTCGTCAAGACTCTTAGGTTAGAACCAGGTGTTGTATGCCAATACTAAGGTATTCATGTCCTTTACCCTCTAAAATATTCCGGCTTGTAGACAAAATAGCAATTATTTTGTCTTTTTCATGCTTTCATATGATATTTTGTACATTGTTTGAATGAAATTTGACATAAGAAAAGTTTTTAAAGGAAGAGTGCTTTAAGTTGTATGTTGTAATTTATTCTGAATACTTCATCTGTATTCTGCTGGGATGTGAAGGCAGCTGGTGTGTAGGGCTGACAACCTTACAACCTTCATGTGTCGATAATCTAGAATTGCTGGGAGCCCCTTCCTTCTTGAGCCCTAAGGGCCTGTCCAGACCTGCCATGGAATGGGAAAGATCAACCGCACCAATGCGAAAACCTAAAAATTCACAATTGCCTAGATTTACCAATTGTAACAACATAAGTTTCATGTTAAATAATCTTGAATATTCATAATTTTCATCTGAAATGAAACAGCTAAACTGAATATTCTAAATGATATGGTCAAAATAATTTCTTCTGAATTCACTTACATTCATTAGCCCAGAAGAAATACAGCATTGTACAGTAGGGTACAAATTGTCTAACATTAAATATATAATATGAAGCAAGAAATTCCAGAAAGAGTTTGATGTTGATTATGTACCTTAAAATGTTTTCCTGAATTGAAGGTAGTAGGCACTATAAATTCATTACATAATTAATGTTGTACTTATCTCCATAATTATCAGTGACACAGATTTTCTTTCTGTTAAATTTATCGGGCATTACTTTAGCATTTATCTACATTTGTCATTAATAACACAAAGACAGTGTGCTACATGTAGCATGAAGACATGTTTGCCTTATATAGAGCTGTCCATCTTCTGTGGTTCATTAACAATCACAATGAGACAGAAGAAAACTAAGTACTGTGTAAATTTAATGCAACAACCATGTTGCTGTTTTATATGTCAACAACAGCAATACTTGTATATATGCATACTGGATATGTATTAAATTTATGACCACACAGAATTTCAGTACTTTGCATTGCATGTGGTAATATCACTTCCTTCTCAGACGGTTGCTATGTTGCTCTTACTGAAGGCAGGGTATTAAGTTGCACAAGCACTGCATGTTCTCATTTGTGTGATATACATAGTGCTTCTCAAGAGAGTATTGAGAACAGCTCTGCCACCTACACACATGGGTAATGGAGGCTATCTCAAGGGCAGAGTGGCCAAAGCCTGAAGTTGGCTACTGACCTCCATGTAGTGCTGAGAAGGAATGGCTGTATACTACCAGTCCCACATACTCAATTCGTAGCATGCATGTGGACAATTTTACCTTCATACAGTACAGGAATATTTGCAGTTAGAGGAAACAAATACAGAAAGTAACAGCTTTTACTGTCCTGTACACATCAGACTTGTCTGAGAATAAAAAAGTACATATTATTTTGGAGATTTCTGGGTTTCTGGACTCTGTGTCCAATATTCTGAATGGACAACTGAAAAATTTCATGAACTGGCGCTGCTTCCATCTTCAGGTGAATAGCTGGAGTGGCAAGATCAGTTGGACAAAACCAACTATTTACCTGTTGATGGAAACCGCTCTGGTTTCCAAAACATTGTATTCTGTATGGAATACTAGACAATGAAAATAATAATTAAGTAATCCTATGTAACAATCCTGTGTAATAGACACTGTGTGTTTGTATCCTAGTGGAGGGCAACAGAGGCGGCTCTCCCTTGCGGCAGCCATGGTACACGGTCCAGAACTACTCATCCTTGATGAACCAACAGTTGGTGTGGACCCAGTACTCAGACAGAAGTGAGCTAAGATGAAAGACCTTTTGCTGATTGGATACTATCAGAAGTATCCGTATTCTCTTTCAGTTTGTTTCACTAGTCTGCCCAAGGAATGGAATATTATAATCATATTTTTCTCCTCTCTCCTCCCCTCATCATTGATGGTTTCATTTGTTTGCTGCCTTCAGTGTTCACAGCAAACAGTTTTCCCAGTCTTCGTCTTTCCAAGCTTGATTGCCCCATAAAGGACATTATGCAGGGAGTTCAGTTGAAAAATGAAGCAAATGCACATCAAGCTTAGCAGCCTTATATCTCACATTTTCACACACACACACACACACACACACACACACACACACACACACACACACACACACACGTTATCAGAGGAAGTGTAAGGCCATTTTAAGCATGCTCTATGTCTGGGTGCAGTTTCAAACCTCCCTCCCTCCTTGCATAAAGGTCTCTTTCTTTATTTCACCTTTTACAGACCAGTTCAAAAAATCTTTTTATTATCTCCTCTTCCATTCATTCATTATGGCCATATTTTCTGAGCACATTTCTGTGTCTCTTCTCACTGATGAAATAACATCCATTATTAAATTTAGTACTTTCTCTTTAAAGTTTTCTGATAAGTTTATTTTGCAAATATGTCATAATTAATACTAATGCTTTAATATTATATTTTTAATTTTGTACAGAAGCTGTAAAGTAGTCGTTCCTGTTCTTCATAACACTTATAAAAGCCATAATTTTTATCTCAAGTGGCATGTTACTTGACCATGAGCAACTCCTCAACTGAGCTGCACATAGAATTAGACTGATCTGTATAGCCCATAAGTACATTATTTTCTTGCACTACTTGGTAGTGTGAAATATTATATTCTGGTTGTTTTATCCAGCATCTGGGAATACCTGACAGATATATCACAAACTAAGAAGACAACAATCATCATCACCACTCATTACATTGACGAGACCCGGCAGGCTAACAGGGTAAGTGTAGGATATGCAACCTCACATTCATGAAGCAGAGGTTTCATTCTCTTTCAAATACGTATGTAGATCATTGAAGATCATTAGGTATTGAATAATACGAAATCTAAAATATATATTATGCCATTTTCTATTAAAATTTGGGCAAATTTGAATCACTTATCACTGTAAATGTTGGATAGGAATGTTGGTGTATTATTTCTGTATTAATTAAAAAAGTTTTCCTTTCTGGAACTGTTGACATTCAGGGATGTAAGTATCTTTTCAGAACTGGGTAGATGTTAATGTGTCGGTTGAACCCAGGGTATGATAAACATGTGTAATAAGGGAAATTATTACACTACAGTTTTATAAAAAATGTATGGTCTATGTTTCTATGCTCAGAAGGGCATTAGACCCTGGAAATAACATCTTAAAAGGGAGCGTTTTGTGACTAAGTAGATGGTACCTTCTTGCATCTGTTCCCATTCCAGCCCTGCTAGCATTACTGGAAAAGTCCTGACGTACCACACTGTGTGCCTCGGGAGTGCAAGATACTTTGTGGCAACTATACAAGAACTGTGATAGTACACTGTAGAAATTATGTTGAAAATGTCATTTCTTTCATGGTTTATAATAACCATGACAATTATGTAACTTGTTATTCAAGATCATACAGTGAAAGATTTAAAAGTAAGCAATAGAGGAAATGTACGTATACATAACTTTGAGGTACATTCTTGCAACCATTGTTGCAGTGGAAAAGCAATAAGTATTACATATTGTGAGTGAGTGAGTGAGTGTGTGTGTGTGTGTGCATAGCTTTATTTATCTATCATGCATTTGCATGTGCCATATTGTCATCAGTGGCCTGCCCCATTCTACAATATTTTTCCATAATATCTCATAAGTAGCACGGTTTTTGAAAAAAAAAGTTATTGAACACAAAATGTGTTTTGATATCCTCTATAAATTTTGTCTGAAATACTTTTTATTCTAAGGATAAGTGAGCGAGATGTGATCAAAAATGTATATTGATCTTCATGTAAAATAACCATTATTCTTCTCTGATTTAAATGAAACTTAAATTTGCTTGACAGTTTTTCGAAAAATTACGCTAATAACAAATTTCATGACAATCCGCCCAGCAGGAGCTGAGTTGTTTCATGTGGACGGACAGACGGATAGGCGTAACGAAGCTAATAGTCAGGTTTTGCAATTTTGTGAAAGTGCCTAAAAGTGTTGTCCCATTACACATCATGAAGGCAAATAGGGGGAGTAAATTGATGATTCCAGTCATTTTTAATCTCAGCACTAGATGGAGGTAAGTGGCAAGCCTCACACTCCGGTCGATTTACCCCTGCAGAAAGTGTTACCAGTACTCATTGAATGGGTAGGTGGGTGGGGCCTGGAGCTAATCTGGACATTATGGAGAAGAGGAATTCTTTTGCCCCTGCCCACTTTTGAACATTGGATTGACTAGCCCATAGTCTAGTCACTACACTATATGAACAGTAAAACATTAAGGAGTGGAATAGTTTGTAGGAATAGAGACTAAAGAAAGCAGCTTTTTGTTGATAACCTTGGCATATTCATGTTGGTGAGTACCAAGACTGGTACTTGCTGGAATGTGATGCCACACAGTTTGTTAGCTACATTTGTAACAGCATTTTGTAGGAACCTTGTTCTGTACCAAACTATGTGGTATCTCATGCCTGGAGACTGCAATCACGGAGCTTTTCACTTGCATTGTGAATAACACTGAACACTAGATATAACATTTACGTATATGTGAGAATCTCCAACAAATTTGAAACTGTAATTAAAAATCAAACTGCTAGGGAACAATTAGAAATTTATGGGCAATTAAAAATTTAGAGATATAGCATTTGCAGAGACAAACTCATTTGTTTGTACGTTTAATTCCTGTATGCCTACGTCATACTGCTTGAGATAAAGCAAGGCAAATGTGGCTGATAGTGTAGGTGTGTGGTACTCTAGTCAGTCACACTGGAGGAAACTTGATTTACCTTGTAGGTATTTAATCTTCTGGAAGTTGTGCTGTGTAGCTTCATATTTGATATTTGGTATTTGGTTGCCTTGAATAATCTAGTGTTTCTGCAACCTTAGAATTATTGGTTAGTGGCAGCAGACCCAACGGTGACCCCGCTTGAGATGACATACCAAACCAACTGTTAATATTTCAAAGCAGAAGTGTGGTAAGCATAAAATATGATTGGATTTCAGAGGTATTTAAGGAATATTATTCATTACCCCACTCAGTGATGGAAAAGACAATGGAAGGAGATAAAACTTTACAGAGTGCAGAAGTGGCCATTGAGGTTTAGTTGCATCTTTTGTTTTCTCTTCTTCAAGTTGGTTATGTTCTTAATTATGTAATTGCTGCTGCCTCCTGACATTTTGCAGATTGGTTTGATGAGAAGTGGGAAATTCCTTGCTGAGCAATCGCCTGATGAGCTGTTAGAAACACACATGTGTGACACTCTTGAAGATGTGTTCTTAAAGTTAAGCAAATTACAAAACCAGGGCAAGCGCCGGCGCAGCAGTTACATGCTTGAAGTAATGGGACCACCAAAACCAGAAGAGGTTAGTTCACTTACAAATATTAATTGTCTTTATATCTGGGGATCAGGAGTAAATATATAAGGAGATCAGGAGTGAATAATTGTATCTTGGAATGTTGTTTGGATGTCTAAACTTCAGGCTGTAATAATTTGGTGACTTAGAAGTATTCTGTAAATTGCAATAGCAAAATGTGCTTTCATTGTTTATGAACTAATTGTTATTTAGTGCAGACTTTAATGCGTAACCATGAATTTGATCACCCTCTTTACCTGTCTATCCACATTTCATCTCCTTTGTGCTCAATGGATTTGGTATTTGTGTATGCATTGAGTTGTCAGGTGTATTTTGTACTGGTGAGTACAAATCCATAACTACAATGGTGATGAACCTGAAATACATCCTCAAAAAAATTCTTTGATAGTAAGTTATGATACCAAAATTAGTAGGAAATACAATAAGCAAACTTAATAACATCTACAATGTTACTGTATTTACTCAAATGTAAAACAAGGTTTTTTCCTTAAATTTGGCTTTTGTGTACGTGAGGTAGTCTTAAATTTGCGTGTGGAGTGCTAATCTGGAATGCAGCAAAGTGGATTGTTCTGAACTGGATCATGCAGAGCCAAACCAAGCCCTGCAACACCAAATCATGGTGAGATCTGCACCTTTCTGAGATATTACACAGTGAAGAGTGGTAATTTCATACTGATGTTTCAGAAAGCTGGCTGTTTCTGCTTTCAGGCAAAGAAGCACCTAACCTCATAGACCCCTTAGATCACAGATCATCTAGTATCCTTACCTCAAGCTATTCTCTCTTACTGGGAACCACACATCATCCGCTAGGCAGCCAAATGGTAACTGGTTAAGATATGCACCTGAGAACAGATCTAGTTCTAGAGCAGTAACAAGAAAACAGTTATTGAAAAATTAAGGGAAGACCAAAATTAAACCTGGACCAATCCAAAAACTATAAAGACAGCCATGATCTCAAATTTATCATACCACAAGCACGACACAAAAATCCAGAACACATGTATTTAAATTCTTAACACAACTACCACCATTTATGGAGAAAATTTTTAATCTTCATGGTTTTAAATAAGTTTATAACCCAAGAAATATAAAAATGTAGTATTTAGTCAATGCAGACCATAACAGCATGGTAGCGCATCTCACCAGAAATGACTGTGAAGGGTTTTTTAAGAAGTGCTGTAAGTCCACTGCAGTGGATGGTACTGATGATGATATGCTTTGGAATGACAGGGAAGAGGGTAGGTTCTTGAGGAATTAGTGTGAGGAAGATGAAGGCACTGTCTGTGAAGATGGAGATAGCGACATTGATTGATAAAGGTAGATAGAATCTGACATGATTTGTGTGTTAAGTGTATGAAAGATGAAAGTAATAGGAAAATATTTTTTCTTAGCAGATATTTTATTTTTTTTTTGGGGGGGTGTGTGTTTGTTTTTTTTTTTTTTTTTTTTTTTTTTTTTTTTGTGTGTGTTTTTTTTTGTGGGGGTTTTTTTTTTTTTTTTTTTATTTTTTTTTTTTTTATTTTTGTTT
>Ga0123355_10003741_pt1 | contig 21973 bp, 12 predicted proteins | sample TergutEmb28metaG_3_FD_89872 | JGI IMG/M metagenome (GOLD analysis project Ga0123355, IMG submission 89872) | Embiratermes neotenicus P1 segment gut microbial communities from Petit-Saut dam, French Guiana - Emb289 P1 | ecosystem: Host-associated > Arthropoda: Insects > Digestive system > Gut ... | reverse complement strand
TACACACATCCCACTTCTTGGAGATCCATCCTAATATTATCCACCCATCTACGCCTAGGTCTCCCCAGTGGTGTCCTTCCCTCCGGTTTCCCCACCAAGACCCTATACACCCCCCTCTCCTCACCCACATGCGCCACATGCCCAGCCCATCTCATTCTTTTCGATTTTATCACCCGCACAATATTGGGTGAGGAGTACAAATCTGATGATGATGATGACATATTATCATTAACTGGTTTTTCTACTCTATATTCTGTAGATCCCGAATGAGTGTTTCCTTTTAGTTATCTCGTCATATGCCAAGATATTTCTAACTTAAGGTACAATGTGGCCGATTTCCCACACATTATCTCCAACCTAACTTTTTAACAACTCTCACATATCATGTTATACAATGCAGTAACTTGTAAAGCAACGTTAAGTGAACAAATAATCAATGGACAGAGTTTCAGAATGTCCATGCTCAATAGAAAATTACTTTTTAAGTTATAAGCTGGCTAATATTTTTCGCAGTGAAAAGAGACCCAGACCACAAAAACTTGACCTTTCGCTTTCTTGGTTTTTCTCTGTCTCCAAGTTCAAAGAGAGTCGTCACGGTGTACTTCAAAAAGTCGAAAACGTTATCAGTTGCTAAAGGTATCACCAGAGTACATTTTCCTTTTCCCATTTACACTTGAAAATGGAGAGAATTCCAGCCTCCCACACGTTGTGTAATTTCAGATTGACATGAAAAATAACGTGTAAAACATACGTGACGTTTCTTAAAATATGCAAATTTAGACTCGTCTGGAAATGATTTTTATGTGTTATTACTGAGGTTATATACATTGATGTATTTGTGCCTCAAAATGGTTAAGAATGGCGAAAAAGACTTAAGACGTTCTGAATTATAGATACATAATTTTGGAAATTCACTGCAAAGTGATCTTCGTGTAGTTCCGTCCGTCTTGCTTCCCTCATACAATCCAGAACTTTGCAGCCTTAGTTCATGCCATTTATCTTCACAAACATCAGTAAACACCCTGACATGAATACATACCGCAGGAAGTCAGTCTGCATAAAATGCAATGGATATTTTCTCCTCCTTCCACCATTATGTTAGTGTCGATATTGAAATATGACCTATAACCAAGCCAAATGTTTTACCTTCTAACTTGAGTATTCTCACGACAAACCATCAATTATAAAACTGACCGCTCTCACAAACAAATTTCTACTTCTTCTGCCTAATCCACTGCGCAAATTAAAATGACTACCACCTCGCTCGAAACTGTTGTTTGTGATGGGACGCTTTCGAAATTTGATGATATTAGTATCTATTTTGATTGACAACTTTAGTTATTTGTCTGTTCCATAAGACATTTTAGACGTTTAATTATTTATTTGTAAGGCATGTTACAGTCAGATAAAATATTCAATAAGGAAAAAAAATTTTAATTTTTAGTCGATGAGAGAGTTTGTTTTATTTAAAGGCTTTTTAAACATAAACATTTTGCGTAATGAAATGTTTTGGAAATAGTCAAAATAAAAGCGATTCTGCATGCCAAATCCGTAATGAAATCAAATGATTTACAAAGTACGGCTTCATCACAAGCAAATAAATAAATTTCCATTGTCCCATAATTAGCATACAATAATCTTTCTATCTCAGTTTTATTTATTATTAGTATAAACATAGACATTAAAAGCAAAGTAGGAAAAGTGTCCAAATACTCATCAACAAATCCAGATCTCTGAAAGTGGTCACGTCACTGGAAAATTTCCCCAAACCTCCATTTCTGTCGGTGGTGTTGGTAGACTAATTAGATTTGCTACTTTGTCTGCTCTGTGCCTATCGTCGATCGTAACTAACTTTGTTGGACATCACTTGGGCTGACCTCTGTTTGTTTCCAACATTCCGTCTGCTCAGTTACTCGACAGGGATTCACCCAGACCTGCTAAACATTCTAAAACCTCTCTCATTTGTCTTCCAGACACCTAATATCTCTCTTACTTTTAAACGCACTATAAATATTTAAGTTACAGATCCCCAAACACAACTTCTAACACAAAGTTGCACGAACTGTCAGCGTGGAGTAGAATCCTACTTGATAAATTACTAGTTGCTCAGCTGTTCAAGAATTCCCCTCCTTTGTGAAACTCAAATATATATCACCGGCTGTTCAAGATGTGATTTCTACCATAAACCAGGTAAATCCAGTCAACATTCTCATAAAATATTAATGTAGGATTTATCTTTAATATTATCCACCTGTCTACGCGCAGTGGTAAGAACACAAAATAATTCCTTGATAAAAGGGACGTGAATTTATTTAAACTCATGTACTATCCCATTAGAAAACTTTAAAATAAAGTAATTTCTAGAAATGAATGTAATCTCCAAAAGTTTGACTGTGAGATTTTGAGAAAATATTTTGGTAAAACAAAGTTTTTTTTTACTCCAAAACACTACGTCATATTCAGATAATCCCTTCTACAGTGGATTCACCCCTTCAATTTTCCTTATGAATATTCATGAGGTTATCACATCCAATTACCACACAAAAACTGAATACCACGATAAACATACATGCTGTTCAACGTCTCTTGAAGTCTGTTACACTATCAGCCTAAAACGCATGTACGGGCACGTGGATACGGTTTATTTATAAAGGAAGGTCTTATGACGTTTCTATTCGAGTGAATTATTCAAACAAATTCTGTAACATAGCAAACCCCTCCTTAACCCTTGAAGGAAGCTTCCTTTTTTAAATAAAAGAAAGGAAGCAATTTTTTCCTCAAATTCTACACAGAGTGAAACATCAAGCCACAAACCTCCGACTTATCTCCATTTCATAATAAATGCACCATCATACTGGAAACATGAGACCTTGAATAAGACAGTGTTTAATATCAAACAAAGTTGTACACCATCTTCATAATTCACGATTCAGAAAGCACAAGTTTTTTTAAGCAGACTTTCAAACTATAGACCAGCCTCCACTTGGTCAGAAATTTTTGTACCCCTTTCTTAAAGAGGAATGTTAAATTAAAAATTCAATAACTTTATTTTTATTTGTGTGAGATACAAAAATCCAGAAACGTCCTGTACAACCTCAACAGCCTGAGGCTAATATTTGGTATAACGAAACGCATATACTGCCTGCCTATAACCAGTAAACAGTATAGACTATAGAAACACTTAAAGAAGAACTGATGCGATGCTCCAAATAACCCTTCTTTTCAAATAACGTAAAATATTCTCAAAAATATTTCATATTGAATATATATTGAGATCAACATTCTGACGTTCCTAAGGCAGCTCTTTAAATGACTGTCCTAATATATTCATATCAGTAACTAACACATATACTTTAGGGCACTTTAATTAACAGGGATTTATCAAAATATTTTATTTCGAGCAGCCTGAAATGCGGGTGAAATATCGTCAGAAGACTTCATACATATCTGCATTTCAATGTAAGTAGCTTTGATGATGAAAAAAAAAAAAAAGGGGGGGGGGGGGGGGTTGCTTCCATTTTATACTTTACGTTCGTAATTAAGATAAATATAAAAATTAAAATTCTAGCATTCAATAGCCAGTTTACATAAATATCACATTGATATAAAAGTGTAAGCAGTGTAGAAAGAAGAGTGTAATATTCTCCTGTTGCACAGCCTTAGTTTCTCCTAATTCATGGGTAGATACTGTGATATCTGAAAACTAATTGGCTGGGATAACTTCCACAAGTCAAATTGTGTTTCTAAGTATATTAAGAGCCGGGGCCAGTGGCCGCGCGGTCGAAGACCTATGTCTACGGCCGCTCGCCTTCTGAGATCGTGGGTTCGAATCCCACCGGAAGCATGGATGTCTGTCTGTTGTGAGTGTTGTGTGTTGTCAGGTAGAGGTCTCTGTGACGAGCTGATCACTCGTCCAGAGGAGTCCTACCGACTATGATGCGTTGTTATGTGTGATCTAGGAATCTCAATAATGAGGAGGACCTGGCCTGCGTTGGGTCGCAAAGCCACAGGGAAAAAAAAGTATATTAAAAATACTGCGAAATTTTTCCCAAGTGATACAAATTCCAAACCCTCTCTTTACCGTTAACCCAGTTTCCACATAACATGACGCTATAGTCGATCACTTTTGAATCCCAAACTCTCATTATTTTCCTTATGCCTCCTCAAATTACAGTTAGTTGACTATAAAAGACCTACGGAATTCTCACAATTCTTCCTCCTTCAGTTTGTCTATTTATCTTCCCAACAGTTTGGATGGAGTGATCCCATATTATTTCTATCATTAGCGAAAAGACTAACTGCTGCTTTAATCACCAGAGGTGCCGAATAAAGTACCTTCAAGAGACAGTCATTATTTCTTCAATTTTTCAGACGATTTGAACAAAATTACATATAGAAATTCACTTCCTGATAGAAAGCAGACCACATCTCCCTTATAAAGAGAAATCCGTTGATGCTTTGTGAGGAAATTCAGTTTTATTTCATTGGTATTTTATGAACAGCAACGTCTGCTGTGTTCATACACAACACTTCTGAATATGAAAACAATCTGCTATATATTTACAATTTCAATTTATTTGTATCAATACTGGTATGTTCAATGGCCGTAACTTTAATAAGTGACACATTTTACACATATCCACACGGGGGAAAAAGACTAAACACAATAACCGCTAATTGCCATTCTCAATCAAAAATACTGTTTATACACCTAAACCCCACTTACACACCGGATCTAAGCTGCAAAATACTGAGCTTTAAGTAAAGAGAACTTTAGGAAGTGCATTACATTTGCATCATTATAACGTTTACTACACACCAAATTTCACATTAAAACCATCCTTAACCATTCGGATTACTTGTGTGTCTGTCGCACATAAAAACACACGCGCGCGCGCGGGCACGCACGCACCCACGCGCACACACGCACACACACAGTCCCAGGTGTATTATTGATAGTTCATAGGCCTACCCGTATTCGCAAATTAACAGCTGTTGGTATTTGCAATGTTTCATGATATCGGCTAACTGGAATAGACCGATAATTGCACTACGTAAAGGCACTTAATGTAACAGACAGTGAAGACGTATCTATGATTTTCGAGACACCAAAACACCCACAGTTCGAAAAATAAAATATCTGGATGTTCTAGATACATATGCAATGTTTACCGAGGTCCTGTAACAGACATGAATCTGCCGTGGAGTGAAGATGATCGGTGATGTACATCTAGAGTCGAGGTTAAGAATGACTGCAGCTACACATCTACTCCACCTCTAGCCCTCATGATGTGAACAGGGACACCTTTACCTTTACTTTACACATATTTCGAATTGCTTTTTATTTTTACACATGTAATTAATACAGGGTGTGGAAATGGCTACATGTATTTTTATTGTATATATTTATGTCATTGTATTCTCTTTTGGGGTGATTTCCCGGCGTCTGGAATTTATGTGCCGACGTCTCGGGAAATCTTCACCTATGAAGATGGAATGAACAGAGTGTTCCGAAACATTGGCACATAAACTTCAGACGCCTGAGAATCGCCCAAAATAAATAATACAACTTTATTGTTGCACCGTGCATTTTGTAGAATCACTTTAATTATCACACCAACTAATGCACTTGCATAAAATTTCACATTAAATGTTTTAATGTGAAATTTTATATAAGTGCATTAGTTGGTGTGATAATTAAAGTGAAAGAATATAACTTTCAGAATAACGGCGAAAGTTTGAAATAAAGGAAATTTATGATAAATTCAGCAAAGTTGGGACCATCTTCTTGGCGAGAAAACACAGAATTATAGTAACGTCTTACTGGAGACAATAATGATAATATTAAATAATGATTACATTATTGGTTCATACCGAATCCCTCTCTTGACATCAACGTGACACAAGTCAAATGAAAACAACTTCCAAATCATGTAGGCCTCTAGTGCTGAATATGGTGAAGACAATTTGTCAATTTAAACTTATGTAATAAAAGCAACAAATGCACATATATAAAACTATTTTATACACGTACATTTGTTGGTTTTATTACATACGTTTAAATATTCCTTTACGTCACGCATATGGAACATATTGAGTTAATTGCCAGAACTGTTGTACAGGGGCAAGATTCCAAATTAAAACTTGAAAACCAGAACTTGTTAATGCACAATTTAGAACAGAGTAACACTGCAGGCGTTCTTGTCCGTATTTTACCAATACGCTAAGAAAAGAATAAAAATGCAATGAGGATTGTAGTCTTATAACCTGTAAAGCTATAATCCACACGTAACGACGATATGGCCATTTTCCTTCTTTTTGTGCACATTTGCCGTGACGTCACTGAAAGACTTATCCGAGATCTTTATTTAAAGTCTTCTTCATCCTGATAAACAATTTTATTCAGATTTTCATTTTAATGCAAGCGTTCTATATTCCGTGGCTCTTACTGTTCTAGTTTTATTGATTACGTGTCTATACACTGTTTGTTCTTTCGGAACGTTCCCTAATTGGTCTGTGTTGATCCAGCAATTTTGCTGGAGTTTACTGATCAAAGTATAGACGCCTGCAGTAGCTACTGATAGAATGAACTTGTGTATAGAGAAAGGAAGGTCGAATAAGGGAAAATAAAGGCATTGAAAGAACGGAAGTAAAGGGGAAAAAGCACAGTGTGGTAATCGAGCAAAGAAGGAGGACGAAATACAGAACAATAGGGGACGCCAATTTGAGGAGGCGAATCTGCGAAGATCTAGTGTTGGAATGGGGAAATACTGCTGAACAGAAAACAGCGTAGGAACGAGGAATGGATCGCGAAAAGAAAATGCAAAGGAAAATAAAACACGAAAGAGAAATTAGACATGACATGGAATTACTAATTAATTCATTATAACAATTCATATGCGCTCAAACAGCAAATTTATTTGATCACATCTTCAGGTCAGTGCTTTAAAACCATTCCACAAAACACAGAATTGTCCTCTTTCTACTTAATAATCACAAACGAATTACGCCGAAGCTTAAGCCGTAACTGTAATTTTGTGTAGTGAAAGCTCAAATGGATTACTTAGATGTTTCGGACTTAAATACCTTTACGTTTTAAATCCAAACCATCTAGCTTATTCTAAAAATTTAAAAACGACCACAAAATTCGTAAACTGAAGAGAAAGTACCTTGGTGGCTTTTCGGATATTATGTCATTCTTTAATTGAAATGTCATTTACAAAAGTTAAAATTACTCACATATTAACGGGTTTCAAAATATTTCCCTCAGTTCCGCTATGTGGTATGCTGGAATTATATGACATTCATTAGTCACGAAATACGTCATAAAATTTCTCTTTGCACAAATCGATGACGTCGCTCAAAATGAATGTAGAAATGTTTCACAATATAAGCTTCAAAATATGAGTTTTTATGTTTGCAAGAAACTTCTTTGGCATTCTACAGATTTTGAGTTCGATTCTGAGTCCGAGGACGGTTAACACTCCTTGACATATTTCGCGGTTTTCGCTGTCCGTTTAGGCGACTGCTAATATAAACTACTAACTAACTTACGTAGCAGATTCCTTTTGAGAAGCTAATAATACTTCAGTTCGTCAAAAATTTCGCCCATTTTATGCGATTTTAAATTTTGTTACCGTGTCCCCATAAGCCCACCGCCCGCTGCCATCGTAAACCAAATCAAAGCAGTCCACGCCCGCCTATTCTATTTCTTAAGAATCCATTTCAATATTATACTGAAAAATACACCTAACACTTCCATCAGTTTCTGTCGCTGGTATTTCCAGACCTAAACTGTTCATAAATTTCTCGTCCATTAATGTAAGAAACCAAGTTTTACTTTATTACAAAACAGATGAAACAATTATAAATCTTTTAAATTTTTTTTTATATTCTAGAGTCCAAACTGTTAAACAGAGGACTTTATAAACTTAATGTTATCTAAAACATTCTCGTAATTTCTTCTCGCCCTTTCCATCAAAGCTAGAGACAGGCTAAAGGAGAAAACCATCCACTCTCGCCAAAACAATGCTTTTTTATTAATTCCTTATCCACAATTTAACACTCTTCTTTGTCCCTAATCCAAAATTTTCACCAAATCTGTTTCTACAAGCAATTAATGTGATCGTTTCGTCTACGTCGCCGTGCTGACGTATGTAAATTTAAAAAAACACACAAAAATTCCTGGTATCAAAATCTAATTGTGAAAAGCGAACTGAGCTCTAATAACAGGAACAAAGGGAGGAATATCTGACGTACACAAGTCTCGGAATTAAGGGACGTGGAGAATTTTAATAACTAGTTATGCCCTTAATAATTCAGCTTTCCTACAGTTGTACATTTTGCAGTAAAGTGTACATATTTCATCAAGTTACTCTCGAAACTGTCTACAAGACTGTTGTGTAGACCTATGCAAACACAAATAACGCTGAGATAGCCGCTACAATTAGATGACGCCAAGACACAATACATGTCATAGAAGAGTAAAAATACATACATCAAAAATAATTTCACCTTTATTTTCTTGAGGAGGAAAATCAAAATTTAAAACTCTATACAAAATCCTATTAGACCCGCAATATGACTGGAATTGCCTAAGCAACATGTACAACTCATTATACTATTTCTCCTTGCACCTGGAAATACTTTCATTCCAGTTGTCCATTTAGATCCAGAAAGGATATACGTAAACAAATTCCACAGTGCTGTAGAAAGAGAATATTACAGTGGTAGTACTGTTTTCCTACGCCCACATGCCTACCTTATATCTCGTCTGCTCTGGGTGGATGAAGTTATGTCGTAGGCTATTCGGTTACCAGAATACAAAGGCAATTTCTCTTGGCTCATCCTAGAAGCAGAATAGAGAGTTTCATTAATGTATACTCAATTCCCCCTGTTGGTGAGGCTTCCCCAACAATCTGCGCCCCTGGTTAGTCCGTCTGTTACGCTTAAGACTTTGAGCTTCGTCAGATCTTCCTATTAAGTTCAGCTTCAACTCGTGGCTTGGTTCCAAATTCGTATGAGAAGGAGAGCATGCTGTTTTAAAATGCTCTGTCGCTCGTTTCCAATTATGCTCCAGTGTCAGTACTTTAAGTAACCACAATTACTCATGCCTAATTTTACAATTTGGTTCAGTTAAATTGAAACACTGAGTGTACATGTCTCCGTGTAAGAATATAAATGTCTCCATACAGAACCTGTCCAAAATAAACTATATAAATTACGCGTCCTGTGTTCAAGATCCAAAGAGACATTCGAGTAATGCCAAATTCCAGTTACCTGCGTTTCATAGAACACACGAGGATAAAAACTTACCTAATACACTATGCCAACACTTGGGTTAAAATGAATGTAATTTTTAAACACAATACTGCCTGCAATAAATTACCGTTTCTTTTACCAATTAGAAACTTTAAGCAGTTGGCATTATTTCACAAACTTTCAGGCACTCCGACATTTAGATATGGTCACGATTACAGTGTCTTATTTTAAAGGAAAAACAAAACGTGTTGAAGAGGGATAACACGAGACAGAACAACAGTAAGTGTACACTTGTTGCTTAATTACACATCACTAGCGTGCCTTCCTAAAGTATTTTAATGTACCGGCTTTTAAATGCTCTTTCAGAGGGGGATGTATGTTTTGAATATGAGTGGAAGACGATTAGGAACGATAGGTAAATGAATAAATTAGCTGCTAAAACCAAGATACATACATTTATACGGGAATTTGGTATTCACACTGGTGAGGCAAGAATTGGACTTATTCTCATCAAGAAAGCCGGATGCTGCTAAACTATTTCATCGACCTGTCCGAAATTTTTATTACAAATAATACTATGAAAGTAGAGGTAGCAGTAGTAATAGTAGTAGTAGTATTAGGAGGAGGAGAAGAAGAAGAAGAAGAAGAAGAAGAAGAAGGAGGAGGAGGAGGAGGAGAAGTAGTTTTGGGAGCTTTTTGCCTTTTGTTCAGGAGACAAAATGTTTTACGACAATAAAAAAGGAAATATATAAAAAAAATGAAAATAAAAAGGAAGAAAATGATGTAGAAAGGAGATTAAGAAATAAAGAAGGAAAGAGAGAAGTAAAAAGGGTGGCCAATTCTTCTAGCTTCGTAATGTGTGCCGATAACAGTGTGCCTTATTCCACGGGCATTTGAGAGTAAAAGAAATTTTTGCGACAGTACAATTCGTAGCAGAAATCAACGGCTTAAATTTAACAAGAAATGGTAAAACTTCTCAGGACCCAAGCTTCTCTCGGATCATTTTTTTCTGCAGTTTAAACAGTTTTTTTTTACATTCGACATTACACAGTCTCTGTCTCCAAATAATTCCACTGCCAAAGAAGTTACTTTCAGAAGATATTTGTCTCTCAGCTCAGGTGGCCAAGAGCGTAGCGACTGTCCTATGAAAACCAAAGTTTTATTACCTTATTCAAAAGGCCCGCAAGATAAGTTACACTGTGACATAAAAATTCAACCTTATATTTTATTCACAATTTCACAATTCATATTTCCAATAAAGTAAAATTAACCTAATAGCCAGCATTTTTTTATGTTTTGCTGACCGTGTATCTTAGTATAATCTTAGTAATTGACCAACTTAATGCACAAATTCTTATTTTATAAAAAGTTTATTATAATACAAGGATTTTATGTATTAAGTTGGTCAATTATTAAGATTAACAGCCAGTAATTAATATTTAGAGCCTTACGTACAAATAACCGCAGTGTATGATTATGCATTTATTTTATTACATTTATAAAAAACATTTGTTATGAAGTTTATATATATTGTTTTTTTGAGAGCGAAAAGCATATCATAGAGGCTTGAGTCCCATAAACCTATAAGGAGTCTATGATCATATTATGCGGAGGAAATCGTGAATGCGTGGTTACATTTCTGCGTAGAAACTATAAAAAATAAAGAGCATTCATATTAAAGTAAAATAATCAAACTACACAGCATAGTTTTGGCCTCTGGCACACCTAAACACCACATTAACAAATTTCATTTCGTAAACTGTTTTTCTACTGAGGGTATTTATAACTTCGCCCAAGCAAATCAAAGGGCAGTATATTATAACAAGCCAATATTGTTTCTCTTCTTATTTTTCAGCGTTCTCCATTGTGTTTAGTTTCTCCTGCTCATTAATTCCTTCTTACATTGATGTAAAATTATCAGAAGACATTTGATTAGGGGGTTTGAGAAGCCGGTGCTAAGAAAGATACTAATATTGGGGACTACGATGGATAAGACAACACAGAACTGGAGAAAATGACACAATGAGAAGCTTCGTTCTTTTCACTTCTCGCTGTACGTTTTTAGTGTTTTTTTATCAAGGACGATTTGATGGCTGATTATAGAAAAGCTATTGGAAAGAAAAGAAATAAATACAGAACTTTAGTTGTGGTGTTTTAAGGAAAGAGACCATTTGGAGTACAGAGGATTGGTTTGGAGATGGTACGTGAATATGGATTGGATTCATCTGGTACAAGGTAGGGGCAATTCCCGAGCTCTTCTGAAAACAATAACAAAACTCCTGGATCTAACTAGGAATATTTTTTTCAGCACTTGAGCAAATGTACGATTCTTAAGAAGGCATGCAATGACGTAATTAATTAGTTGGTTATGTAGTTAGCTAAATAAAACTTACAATTTACGAATGTTTAATTTAATGAAATTACCAAAACTAATTAGTAACTCAGACTCTCACAGAAACTATTGCACCTATAAGCACTGAAATATTTAAGTCCTAAACATAAAATGATTCTCCATTATTGTTAGAGTTTTAGAACAACACGTATGTTTGAAACAAGTCTTCTTTGCTGTACTGTAGAAGTGTGTCCAATGATTGATTGAAACGCCACACGCTTGTAATTGAATGTAACACGCGGGGAAAAAATAACAATGGGTAAATGACGCTCGCAGACTTGTTGCTTGTTGCGTGTAGAAAGACAAAACATACCTAAATGAAACCCACGGTCCAATGAAATCTGCATACTATGTATACTTCGAAAACAAAAAGTTATTTTTATGTTGTACAAAGTACAATGGATAAAATCAGCTACTTAATAATGCCTATGGACGATATTCTGACTAGAGCATTTACAAAATTCTTAGTAATTAATTTAAAACGCATAGATTACTTTTAATAAATCGTATATTTTACCAAACAGAATAAAGGTCTACTAAAGGTAGAGAATTTCAGCATGCTGTGAAGTCTTTTATTTCCCCCGCTTTTTAATTACACCATTTAACTTGCGTATCTTCTCCTACATCTACAAGTCTTCCCTTGTTTTCCGTGTGCTATTGAAAAAGTAGAAGGAAAATTTTTCACAGAACACTCCTTTCTACATTTATTTTGTATCGATACGAAATTTGGTGCCGTAATTAAATAAATAAACATATTTAGTGTCGTCACATTGGGTGTCAGAGAAGAATTTCTGTACCTCACAGGGAGAAAACAAATAGAGGCCACATTTAGACGTGTAATGAGAACGTTACATTTGGATATTTGAGGTTATTAAGAGAGTGACAGTAAATATTACTGTATTCTGAGATATTTTGTGTAATCTACAAGAAATTAAGTTACATTTTAAAACAAATTACTACTACCATTTGTAAAATTATCATAGTTTGTGTTGTACCATCAAAATTAAGATCTAGTTTTGGGTTTGCAATTTAAATAATGGTGATTTTTACAATAAGGGACATCCTGTTGTGATTTATAATTAATAATTTAAAAGGTTGTCGTCAAAAACAACAATATTTTTTGTGTAACAGAACTCTGTTTAAAAAGCTCTACTTGGGAAGTGGAACCGATATACGAAACCTATTGTTAAGGCAATATTATTGGACAATGATCATAGCTGTGTGTGTGACGGTAATCTTTATCAATTTATAAGAAGTGTGAGACGGATGGGGTTAAAGCACATGAAAGAAAGGCACGAACAATATATGAAAAAGAGAGACAAAATATTTTAAAGGGAAGAGATCACTTGAAAACCGTAAATTACTTAGAGACAAGATTAAAGAAGATCGTCAACACATATGGACTGTACTGGCACAGAATACTGGCGAACAGATAACCATCTAGAATACTGTAATAAACTTTCAGATTGTAAGAAAAGCAGGAAAATCTCGACTTCCTGAGTAACTAATAACTTTTGATGAAATGTCCTATACCATCGCGTTAATTCCTTCTTTACTAAGTTATATATTTGTCTCAAATCTTAAATCTCAATCATCCCAAAAAAAAATATTCAAACAAAACAATCTTATCTCAAAATCAATTCTGTTTCTATCAAATTTCGCTACGTTTCTCTCAATAAATTGATCATCAGGCGAAACTACTGCAAACTTTAGAGAATAAAGAAAGCACGGATACTGGAAGAGTCATCTCTGTTAAATAACTATTCATAAAAAATATAAAAAATAATAACATGGCCGAAAATAGCATAAATCATAAACATGTTCTGAGAGATTATTTGCGTTACTTACCACCAATTTCTCTAAACAAAACCTTGTAAAAACTCTTAAAATTTTTCGAGTTATAGACTGAAGTTAGAATTGATTATTTTAGCCTCTATAGTTCACTTACTTAAATTTCACTAAAAATAGGAGTGAGTAGGCTGAGTTGTTTTTACTCATTCATCCAAAGTCTCTGTGTTAGTTTCATGCAGTTTCATTGCTTGCAGTTAATTCTTGTTACGTTTTACTTCAAATATGCTTTGTTCACTTTTATTCCGTTGCATAGAACAGTCCAATGCAATGCAAAGGTGAACGAAAATTAACATTTTTACTGTTGTCGATATACAGGTACCAAATATAACTACATAGGAAGTTTATTTATCTCAGCAATTAACGAACTTGATGCACAAAAGTTTTGTTTTACAATAAGTTTATTTCATGCCTCTGCATGTTTCGAGCATATGTGCTCATTATCAGGAGGTCAAAATTGCATTATACAGCCTCTGGTATCTTCACGCCTATAGGTGTGATGATACCAGAGGCTTTATAATGCAATTTTGACCTCCTGATGATGAGCACATGTGCTCGAAACATGCAGAGGCATGAAATAAACTTATTTTAAAACAAAAATTTTGCGCATCAAGTTGGTTAATTACTGAGATAAATATACTGAGTTGCGCGGTCAGCAAATCGTCAAAAAAAATACATAGAATGTGTTCTTATGTTTCTTACGTAACCTTCTTGGTAGGTTGTGTTGTGCTATCGATTAAGGTCAATGCACTGCTGAGGGAGTGGTTCCAAGCAAGGCCACTAAATGTGAACAAGGTCAGTTCCTGTCCTTGCCATATTTATTGATCAAACAGCCTAGATTTATCATTTATTTGGTTATTTCTTGCAGTTTATTACTTTTTATTGTATTTTTCTAAGACATTCATGTAATTTCCCTACTTTACAACGTACTAAACGTAACTTACCCACAGGTCCATAGCGAAATGTTGTAGAAGCAGATTCGCTTGTATAAAAAACTGTTGTGTCTGACTGGACTGTATTTGGAATAACTGAGTTACGGCAACACAGTAGGATGTCATCTTTAAATAAATACATAAATCTTGTACAGAGTTTCTTGGTTCTAAAACACCTGTGTAAAAGTTTAGCCTTTATTAAATTACGGACGAAGAGAATCTGATTTCAAACTGCACCATCAGCTAAGTACCAAATGATCACATGTCAAAAATTAAGCCATGGACTGTGGGAACCATAAACCGAGTTGTGAATTCAAAAACCTGGGTATTCCAAATATATAGGAGGTCTGCAGCAAAACAGTAGGTGATTCAAGTGTTTAATTTAGTTTTTTGTGAATTCAAAAATCCGTCTTAATAATAAGTTGCTTTCCTTTACAGGAGTCCATAATTTTTAGTATATTAAATCCCAAAAACCTCATAGACTGTAAGTCCAATTTATCAGACTACAGACTTCGACTAGTTTTGCAATTACACTAAAGTCCACCATAGATATCCGGGTCAAAGCTGGTATGTTTCATGATTTTAGTAAAAAAAACTCCGGCCCAGTGCTTTAGTTCCCATTTCCTACGACAAGGCTTCCACTTCGCTGTTCACATTTATTGATTTAGTGGACACTATATAACACATTCAGTACAGAAATCTTCGCTGAATACACTACACCAAGTAAACTAACCACTGATGCAGCACACATTGTACAGTGAAACTGTGTGATTGGTATGGAATATTTCATTATACCGCACGTTAGTTTACTGCCCTGAAGCAAACTTCCCTCGTTTAACGCGACGACGAATACAGAGAGAGGTCTGCCCATCGTCAGCGTGGGGACTGACGAATATCCCCTGAAGTCTTCCTTCTTTTCTGTCTGATACTTATGTACAAAGCATTCCTTGAGTACAGGAAATTGCTTCAGAATTGCAAGCAAAAAAATAGCATCTGTTTCTGTCGGTTCCTAAGTAGGTGATATCTTGTTTCTAACAAGACTTTGGCTGCTTCTCTGCCTAATTATGTTACAGCTTCCTCTTGTAAAACATCTTTTTTTGTATGTAACCTAAATGTGACCCAACATTTCGCTTAGTTATAAGATTTAATTAATCTTCTTATAATGGAAGCCAACGAGATACACTATTTCTCAAGTTTATTTTGATAAAGAATTCTACATGTTTCGGACAGCTCTACTGTCCATCATCAGGAGTCTCAACACTTTATATACAGCAATAGGTATTTGTCATGCTGGTTATGTTGACGTCTGCTAGACTTCAACATAGCTAGCATGACCTATTGCTGTATATAAAGTGTTGAGACTCTTGATGATGGACAGTAGAGCTGTCCGAAACATGTAGAGTTCTTTATCAAAATAAACTTGATAAATAGTGTATCTCGTTGGCTTTTACTATAAGAGTACATCACTATGCACGGTACTCTGAATGTCAAATTAATTAATTTTCCTCATTAATTATAGATAGAAAATTTTTTACGTTATTTTTAGCTGCCTGGTTCATTAAACTGCAACTATAATGTTGTTTCCTCGGAGTGTGTGCATAATAATGGGGCATGTCACATTTATCAATTATTCAGATATGCCTTGCGGACTTTGTTCTTCCAAAGGAACTAAATTATAATAATGTAGCTGAAAACATCTTCAAGAGCAAGGTAATAAAAGGACTGAAAAACAAATTTAAATATTTCATTTTCCCATAATATAATAACTGTGTAGAGGACTCGGTTAAACATTGAAATTAATTACGTTTATTTGGCTGTTCAAACACCAGTGGTAACCATCTGTACCACCTGCTGTAATATTAAGAAATTTTGCACTTTGCTCACATTCTGTTCAAGTATTTGTTTTATTCTCAAAATAAAAAATATATATATTCCGAAAAAATAAATATTTACTGCGTTTCATTTACAGTTGAAACGCAGCGTGTTTTCTGTGAGTTAGGGACTGTATTTTTTATAAATAATTTAGATAAACGGCAGTTCCCAAATCATTAAATCATTTATATTCTCGCTCCAGCCACCGAAAAGCATCGATTTATTCCCAACAAATTAAGACCAATTGATTGCATACATTAAGAAAGTACCACAACCAAATAAAGCGAATTGGTAATGAGGTAAATAAATGGTCAGAACGACAAAGCGTACTCTAACGTGCAAGCGGTTAGGATAACAAAGCTTGCTTTGAAGTAACACCGGTTACTTTAACAAAGCTATCTTTATCATACAAATGGCTAGACAACAAACTATTACTTCAACTTAATAACGGTTAGAACTACAAAACTTAGTTTAACTTAAACTGTTAGAATACAAAATCACATTTTATCCTACTAATGGTTAGGATTACAAAGCTTTAAATAAAAACGGTCACAATGACAAAGCGTATTTTAACGTGCAAACGCGTCCTTCAGTGTTCCTCTTCGTTAAAACAACTGGTCATTACTGATTAAGATTAATTGGCGGTGGGACTCATTCGCTGACGTAAAGGACACAGGCATGACTTTGACCAATAAAGTCCATTTAGTGCCAAAGCAAAAAATTAACTCCACTCTACCTCCACTCCTTCATTCGCCTTTAAGGCCTTCACAGAGACCATATATTTAAGTAGTCTCATGAATACAGTCCCGTGGATTATCTTACTTTCATTTATTGTCATGCTTATGCATAAAACCATTCCTCAATATTCCATATGGTTTTGCAATCCCACAGATACATATAATACGACTAGCAATTCGAACTTCTATTACCTATAGAGTTTACAGGTAAAAGCTTTTAAACGTCAAGAAATCTGAAAAAAAAGACTTACGATTTTATCATAAACAAAAAAGAGAGCGTATGAGAGTAAGTGTACAGAAAAATTCGAAAAATGAGATAGAAAAATAAAAACAAAAATTTCCACATTAAAACAGAAAATGGTAAAATAAGCGTATCCCACAAAATTGAATAGTGTTATAAATTATCACTTCCTTTTATGAATATTAAACCGACTATCCTTAGACTGCTTAGAGCTGAAGCAGAAGGCAACACGAACCATTAACGTGTGAGAAACTGTGCAAATCTACACGACGTGACCTTCAAAGAGGCCTGAAATTTCTATATATTCTCTATTTCTAATTGTTATATGTGTTAAGTTCTTCGAATTAGGTCTGTGATTTGTGATCAAGAAATTGTTTTAAAAAAGTCATAGTACTGAAACGTGTGGGAAAAATATAAAAACAATGAAAAGCATGCTTGTTGATACGTACATGATGATTTGTTATTAACTGCATTAAATGCGACTAAATAGTATATTTGCTTTTGACGAAGTGAAACGTAATAAGTGTGAGTGTTGACGTGTCCTATGAAATTTTATACCCCGCAGCATTTGTTACATTTCGTTTGGAATGAATATCCTGTGGAATATTTTACGTTTTTTGAACCGAGCATTGTGAAATACCTATGTAATAAGAACCAACATTAATCACACTTTTTTCATTAATGTTTTAATTTAATTGTAGTGTCTTCGACATGTTTAGAAACATCCAAGTTTTCATCCTCAGGAAGACTTGTACGTGCAGTTCTATGATATGTCTTTCATGCATCCATATAAGTAGTCTGGTCGATGGCAGGATATACACACCCTGCCATCGACCAGTGTGCATTTTGTTGGTTCTTATTACATATCCGTGGAATATATATATATATATACTTTCCTCATTTAAATCCTGCAGACAGTACACTACCGTTCACATATTACTTCAGTAGGCTAAAATAATTATTAAAAATTTTAAAAATATGAAGTCACGCAATTCATTTAAAAGTACTAATGCAATAGATTCGGTACAGCGACTAGACTGCAGACTGGACACTCAAGAAGTATTTTTTTCCTCAAAACTGTCCAAACTATATTAATGGACACATCAAACTTTCAATTCTGTGAGTCGCAGAAAATCTTCCCTCCTGAATAAAGCAGCCGGAGCGTGGTGCTGAACACTCGCGCTTATCTACTGTCGAAGTTAAGAATAAGCGGCGCTGTGACTCCACTCCCTCATATATCTTCATGCCTAAAGTGTGCAGCTTATTTATTTATTTACTTATTTATTATACCTAACATGTCCTTGAGCCTCATAGATTTAACATACACACATATGTAGCCACTTTATCATAGGTGTGAAGTCGATCATAAAAATATTTCCCTGTCTATTCATGTTGCACTTAAGTTCTACACGATGACAAATGAAACAAACATACTCAGAATACGAATATTGCAATTCTGTTTCAGACAGCTGCGTCGGTCTGAAGGACGTGCGTGTTGTTGTACCGACTGCAATCCTACGAGAGAAAACAGCGACTTTATTCTGCCACTTCGACCTCGAAGGAGATTCACTTTATTCGGTTAAATGGTACAAAGGGAGGCGGGAATTTTATCGCTACACACCAAAAGAGGACCCCGCCATGAAGGTTTTCCCCATATTGGGAATGGAGGTTGAGGTGAGTAAATTAGATGTATGTTCGTCATCAGATTACTGTGAGTACCCTCAGACGGAAAACTCTCAATCTGTAATGAAATGTTGTGTCTCCTTTGACAGCACAATCAGATGCACTTCACAACAAGATGTCAGAAGCAGAAGTACATTCCTTACTTCATATAATACGTGTTTTACTTTGCTGCAAATCTGAATATTCCCACAGAGTGTATTTCTAAATTCGATATGATTCTCAAAAGAAACTTCTGTTCCATTCCCAAACAAAATTTAAGGAGGGTAAGTGTAGAGAAGGAAACCAACTAGATGATACTGAACGATTTATTGCACTTGTAAACTGCTCAACATGTTTCGGGCACTTATATGCCCATCATCAGGAGCTCGAAACTATACTTGTGTTGTTACCGCATATGGTGTGTAATGCCTAGGTTACTGGTGGTCGGCGGTCAGCAGGCTATGCGTCCGGGATGAGGGAAGCTGCTCGAGCAGTTTCCTTCATCCTGGACGCATAGCCCGCTGCACTGCACCTGACCGCCGACCACCAACAACCAAAGCATTATACACACCATACGCGGTAATAACACAAGTATAGCCTCGCGCTCCTGATGATGGGCATATAAGTGCCCGAAACATGTTGAGTAGATTAGAAGTGCAATAAATCATTCAGTAGCATCTAGTTGGTCTTCTACTCTACACAGACACATCGATGCACAGACAAACATGCATCAAATTTAAGGACGGTAGTTGAAATTGAGAAGGTGTTTGTTTTTTGGGAGAAAGTAGCCAAATTTTACGAAATATTTAGCTAAACTTCATGCCTGATAAACTAAAAAGCCCGAATCCTCTCTCACGAAACCTGACGATGCCATTTATGTTAAACATACTGACTCTGGTTTTGCATTCGATGTTATTAAATAGCCAAACAAAGTTTCTCTTGTGCAATAAAACTGAAAAGTGCAATGAAGTCTTAAAAAATCGAGGGTCAGTGACCGCCATTTTCATTAAATCTGCTTCTTAAATAGTGATATGGGATTAAGGAGCGTGGTTGTGTAGAAACGGCACATACTCCTTCTCAAATAACTATATTCTTGTAGAATGTGCTGCAATTTCTTCCATTAGTCACTTTCAACAACAGTAAACGCGACCGTATCTTCACCACGGAGTATAAGAGGAGGTATAACTACACGCACTCTCAACCTCCGACCTAGACGGAGGTGTGGGGTCGTTTTCACTTCGCGGTTACTTTACTCCAGGACAAAGGGCACCATCTACAAACTGGAGAGGAGACTGGGTGGGGCAAGACCTGGTATGGACGTTTATTATTACAGAACAACATATTTCCCTTGCCAGTAACCAAACCAAATTCTATGGTTCGTCCAATCAGAAGACTAGTCCCACTACCGGCTATAGTACCCCAATTGCTGCTACTTGCACGTTCAAGAACTGAAATGAGTTTTCATATTAAAACGAAATAACAGAGTTCAAGCTGTATTTATTTATTTATTTTAGTTATTTATTTATTTTAGTTATTTATGTATTCTTTTTTACGTAATGGACCCTTAAATGATTTACTTACATAAAACGAATAATAAGAATGAATTGTGATTGTTTAACTGACAAGAACGTAAATTAATGCATTCTGGTCACATTCAAGGTGCTTTCGACAATACTTACATAGACTGACAGACCCCCCAAAAATTCTCAAAATGAACTGCTTAAGTGCCAAATATACACTGGGCACCTTTCGAATAGGAAGTAGGAGTACTAACCAGAGCGACATTCTTTCCCATGTTATGTTAATTATTACCTGACAGTAGTTGAAGAATAGAAATTAGATTCTGAAAAGAAATGCTCAATATGTGTTGTTACTTATACGTATGGTTTCAATTTCCACAACAGAATTTTAATGTACCGTGTTTTATAAAAGCTGTGTGTCATATATATACATATATATATGAGTGTGTAGCACCTTCTCACTAACTTTTAAAACAAATAACTGTACTTTCCAGTACTTTCTCTTACTTTTATACAAATTTTGTACCTTTGGAGCACCACGGAATGAAAAATGTTCCGAAGCTGAACAGTACTAAAAATTAAGCCATTGCTGCCTTCAAGCCCTGGTAATTTAAACTTGCTAACTCGTAGCGTCTCTTCTCCACTGCTTCTATATATATATATATATATATATATATAATATACGTATATGGTTTAGTTTATGTGTTTTAAATTGGGTAGCGGAAAACATAATCGTGATCTTGATGCAAGAATAAAGTGTTGGTGATCATAATCACAAAATATTAAAACGCTAGACTGACTTAGTTGTCATCGTGGCCCGTTTACTTCTCAGATGGAAATCGGGTCAATTTATTTCAGATGTAACAGCATGCACTCATAGTAATAGAACACCATGAAAACAAATGACCTCTACACACGAACATATAAATTTAATGCTTCTACGGTGGTAAGAATTGATAAGACAAACTACTAGGTTTGGTGGACTTGTTATACTTGAATGCTAGTTGAAATAGAACATAATGTTTATTTTGACGTTTTGCTGACCGTGCATCTCAGTACATTTATCTCAGTAATTAATCAACTTGATGCACAAAATTTTTGTTTTACAGTAAGTTTATTTCATGCCTCTACATGTTTCGAGCACATGTGTTTATCATCAGGAGTTCAAAATTGTATCATCACACCTATAGGTGTACCATGGACAGAAAAATGTAGCGTTTAAGTAATTAGTCTTGTTCACAGTCTGGCCAATTCTGTTTCACATTATGGTGCTACACACTCATATATATATATATATATATATATGACATACAGCTTTTCTTCAACACGGTACATTAAAATTCTGTTGTGGAAATTGAAACCGTACGTATAAGTAACAACACATATTGAGCATTTTTTTCAGAATCTAATTTCTATTCTTCAACTACTGTCAGGTAATAATTAACATAACATGGGAAAGAATGTCGCTCTGGTTAGTACTCCTACTTCCTATTCGAAAGGTGCCCAGT
>Ga0123355_10003740_pt1 | contig 21973 bp, 19 predicted proteins | sample TergutEmb28metaG_3_FD_89872 | JGI IMG/M metagenome (GOLD analysis project Ga0123355, IMG submission 89872) | Embiratermes neotenicus P1 segment gut microbial communities from Petit-Saut dam, French Guiana - Emb289 P1 | ecosystem: Host-associated > Arthropoda: Insects > Digestive system > Gut ... | reverse complement strand
GGATAGTGTATACCCAACCAAGCCTGCCCTTCTCCAATTAGATCCCGTGTCAAGCACGGGACACGTCATTCCGATTTACACTCACATTGTCATTGCGGGCTTGACCCGCAATCCCCTCCCTCCCTGAAGGGTTCGATTATGAGACAACCAATAATCGAAGTAGTGTTATGAAGGTGGGGGATTGCGGGTCAAGCCCGCAATGACAACGAGGAAGCTGTGTCTTTTGATACAAATCGGAATGACGTGAGCACGGGATGACGGTATGGAGTGTGGTGTGGTGGCTTGGTGTGATGCGGTATGATGGCGAAAACGAAACGGATATGCAATCAAAAAGAGCTAACCGACTAAAAATCGGTTAGCTCTTGTAGTTTTAGGATATTTTCGTATATATTAAGGCGTATTTTTAGGTTTTCGTTATCTTTTTTAAAGACAAAGTAGAGGGTTTTTAAAAAGTTAAGGGTGTTTTTGCGACCGTTATAAGAGGTGGAGCTAGTTGCTAGGGATGCCAACCAGCCATTCAAAGGGGTAGAACCCAAACCTCGCTCTATCATAGCTTTGACTGTTTGAGAGAAAATCTCACTCTCTTGCCCTGTGTAGATATGCCCATTTTTCAAAAGGCAAACCTCGATGGCTTGCAATATCTCGGCATATCTCTCTTTGGGGATGTTAGAGTGCAAAGCAAGGCTGTGCAGCATTTTTGCCCCGTTTTCGATGGCGTTTGCCCACCTGCCCCTAAGGTCTACATAGCCTCTAGTGTCTATCTCTTTTTTCAAATACAGCAAAGCCTTATCTAAAGCATTGTCAAGAAGAGAAAGGGGGATGATTTGAACCTTTACATCTATATCTAAAATGGAGGATATAGCAAGGCTAGAAAGAGAGCGGGTAAAAACGGCGTCGCAAATATCACCCACCTTGTAAAAAAGATGGGTGCTGCTTAGACATGTCTCTAAAGCGTGGCAGATATCTTCGCTGCTTATCACCCTATCTACCAAAATTTTTGTTTCTTTTGGCGATAAGGTGGTGATCTCCATTTTAAAAAGGTCTTCTATTGTTGGTTTAAAATTCATAGTTACTCCAGGTTGGGGTGTGTTGGTGCTATGGTGTCTAGTGTAATTGTTATTTTGCCACGGTGTGAGTGGGCTTATGCATGTCAAGTCTGCCGATTGCTTAAGCTCGTCATTAGACTTGTAGCGAAACGAACCCAAGTGTCGTCATCCCGTGCTTGACACGGGATCTATGCATGATAGTATGCAACCCCAACTAAGCCTGTCCTTCTCCAATTAGATCCCGTGTCAAGCACGGGATGACGGTAGGGGTGGCACGGGATGACCCCGTATCGGAGTACGGGGCAGGCTGGGGATGAGGGGCGTTTTGCAACAAGATTAGCGGCTAGTTTAACTTATCCGAAAGGCGGCTGGTGGCGTCTACAACGGGGGTTAGGGATTTGTTCATGTTAAGGTTGCTTATAATCTCTGCCGCAAAGGGAGACATATCTATATGCTTAAACCAAGGCTTTTTGGTGGTTTCTTCTGGCACATAGGTCAAGTTTGTGGAGTATAGGCGGTCTAGCAGGCCTTGGTCATACAAATCTTGAAAAATGCCGTCGCCCTTTGTAAACATTGCGAAAGTTGTAGCAGCAAAGATTTTGTTGGCTTTGCGGTTTTTTAGCTCTTTTGCGATTTCTGCTATAGACTCCCCCGAGGCTATCATGTCGTCAATAATAATAACATTTTTGCCCTCTACATCTTTACCTAGATACTCATGCTGCACTATGGGGTTTCTGCCAGATTCTATGCGGCTGTAATCACGCCTTTTGTAAAACATGCCCACGTCGGTGTTCATAACGGTGGAGTAGTAAACAGCACGCTCCATGCCGCCCACGTCAGGGCTGATGATTAAAAAGTTATCTTTGTTGGTTAATATATCTTCTTCATCTTCTAAAAAGTTTTTTACAATCTCATAGGTGGCATAGATATTTTCAAAAGACATGAGGGTGGTGGCGTTTTGCACGCTAGAGTTATGCACGTCAAAGGTTACAAGGGTTTTAACGCCCATATGCTCAAGCTCACGCAATGTCATAGAGCAATCGAGAGATTCACGACCCTTTCGCCTATCTTGCCTAGAGGCGTAGAGCATGGGCATCACCACATTAATGCGGGCGGCCTTGCCACCAATGGCGGAGACGGCTCGTTTTATGCTTTGATAATGCTCATCAGGCCCCATGCGGTTTTCGTGGCCATATAGGGGGTATGTGCAGCTATAATTGCCCACGTCTGATATAATGTAGATGTCTTTGCCCCTGATAGAGTCGTGAATAATCACCTTACCCTCACCGTTTGAAAAACGTATCTCTTCCATATCAATCAAAAATGTGCCGCTTTCTGGGAGGGGGATGCCCTCTTTTTCTCTTAAAGCTTTGATGCTTGAGTCCATCTTTTTGCCTAGCTCTTCGCAGCTTTTAAGGGCTATAATACCTAAATCACCCGTAAAGTCAATATCCCTATTGTTGCACTTCATTCTATATGCCATTGTTGCCGCCTCCTAGTATTTTATAATAGAGTGTATATTGTATTTATTTAAAACTTCTTTTCCTCCAAGGCCTTCAAGCTCTATTAGAAAAGCGAGAGCTGACACCTGCCCGCCAAGGTATTCAACCATTTTGCATATGCAGCCCACCGTGCCGCCTGTGGCTAGTAAATCATCTATAATAACGATTTTTTGATTGGGTTTTATGGCGTCTTTTTGCATCTCAATATAATCTTCGCCATATTCTAAGGAGTAGGCTTGCTTTTCTACATCTCCAGGCAGCTTGCCTTTTTTGCGAGCTAGTACAAGGGGCTTGCTTTGCCTTAAAGCTATAGGTGCTGCAAAGATAAACCCACGAGATTCAGGGGCTATAATAATGTCATAATCCACATCTTCCAATGTTTTTTCGATTTGCTCTATTGCATGTTGAAAATAGGGCGGGTTTGCAAGGATAGGCATAATGTCTCTAAAAATTATGCCTTCTTTGGGGAAGTTGGGGAAATTTCTTATAATATTTTTTAGGTCTATCATATAAAGCCTCCATGTTTTTGATTGCCATCTTGCATCTTATTTGTCATTAGGCTTGTAGTGAAACGAACCCAAGTGTCATCATCCCATATCATTCATGCTCGTCATCCCGAACCGCCCCTACCGTCATCCCGTGCTTGACACGGGATCTAATTGGAGAAGGGTAGCTCTAATTGGGATTGTATACTATCATACATAGATCCCGTGTCAAGCACGGGATGACGTTGGGGGAATGGTGTGGCTGCACCCATATAATTTTGCAACAAGCCCATTATGAATACTCTCCATACGCCATCAGGCTTATATCAAAAAATGCACCTCTCGCCCAATTGACCCTTGTAGGGAATGGATTTATCCATTCCGCTATGTTGGGGAAGGATTATTAGCATAGTTAGGAACACAATTTCGGAATGGATAAATCCATTCCCTACAGGGATGAAGTACATTCCCAATGACACTTTAAGGATGCTTAAAATCCAAAATAACCAACTGCAAGCTTGCGTTGCCCTTATAGTGGTTTATGCGTATATTATAAGCCAAATCCATTTTAATATTTAAGCTTTTATGTCGCCCACTAGCAAAGCCTTCGACAATCTCATCACTATATTTTTCTTGCAAAAAGCTTACAAACTTATCGGTGGCTTTAAAGGCTATGGCGGTTATTTTACGTCCATTATCGCTTCTAAAAATAAAACGAAGGGTTTGCCCGCTTTGCCCTATAATCTCTATTCGCTCGGTGAATATGCTTTTGGTGAAAAAGACGGGCTCTCGGTTGCCTTTGCCAAAGGGGGCAAGGGCGTCTATATCGCTTGCTAACTCAAAGGTTATATCATCTAGGCTAAGCTCCTTTTCGCCGCTTATGATCGGCACAAAATCCTCCTGCTTGAGGGTGGAGGCGTGGTTTAGCCGTTGTCGCAAAATATCTATATTTTCTATAGCTAGGGTTGCCCCTGCCGCCATTTTATGACCTCCAAAGCGGTCTAACAAATCTTTATTTTTTTGCATCTCTTCAAAGATGTTGTAAGCCTCTATAGAGCGGGCAGAGCCCTTTGCCACCTCCCCAGCTTTAGAAAAAACGATGGTAGGGTGGCCTGTATGCTCTTTTATGCGGCCTGCCACAATGCCTGCAATGCTTTCGTGTATGTGGGGTATGTAGAGGACGATTATGTCATCCAAGTCTTCTATATCAAGGCTTGCTATGGCATCATCTACATGCTTTGCACATAGGTCTTTTCGTTGTTCGTTTAACATTACAAGCCTCTCGGCAAGGTGGGCTGCTTCTGCTTCGTCTTCCGTTAAAAATAGCTCTACAGCCAAAGCTGCCGAATCTAGCCTGCCGCTGGCGTTTATGCAAGGGCCTAGGATGAAGCCTATGGCAAAGTCATCAATATCGTCACATTCTATGTTTCTAGCCTTTATCAAGGTGTCAAGCCCTATATTAGTTACTTTTTGTTGCCCTAGAAGACGCATACCGTTTTTGGCTATAATCCTATTATCATCCACCAAATCAACCACATCACAAAAGGTGGATATGGTGGCGAAAATTAGGGCTTCTTCGTCTATATCAAAAGGCTTGCCGAAAAACTCATACAAATGCTTGCAAAACCTATATACAATGCCAGCGGCACTCATCTCTTTGAAAGGGTAGGGGCAGGCGTGTTGCTTGGGGTTTATAATAGCGTGGGCTTGTGGCAGGGTCTCTTGCCAGCTGCCATCAATCTCTTGGGCAGGGGTTTGGTGGTGGTCGATGATGACTACGGTCAAGCCAAGCTCTACAGCTCTTTTAACCTCTTCTATGGCGGATATACCGTTGTCAACAGCCATGATGATTTGGCAGCGGCTTGCAATATCTTCTATGGCGGCAATATTTAAGCCATAACCCTCTTTTTCACGATGGGGTATATAATACTCACAATCCGCCCCAAGGCTTTTTAAAGTTTTAAAAAGAATGACCGTGCTGCACACCCCATCCACATCATAATCCCCAAAAATGCATATTTTTTCGCCTTTTTCAATGGCTTGTTTGATAATTTCACAAGTGCCTTTAACGCCTAGCATCTCTTCAATGGGGTTTAAAAACTTCATTAGGGGGTTGAGAAACTTTATAACAGCATTTTTTGAGCGTATACCCCTGTTGGCTAAAATGTGGCACAGGGCGGGCTTTAGCTTTAAAGTCTCCGCCATAAGGCTTATATTTGCGTCGTTTTCTTTTAAAATCCACTTTTTCAAGGGGTGTATCCTCCAATATTTTAGCAAAATCTCTAAGTAACTATTTTAACAAATTTCGTGAAAAAAAACAACCCCTAACTAGGGGCTGGGGATTACTACCTTTCAAAAACTAACGTCCATTCAAACCATGAACTTAAAGTTGGTGAGTAGATTTTATATTCTTCGCCGTATCTAACTTCTGCAACGTGAGTAGGCCTTATGGGTTGCCTATATAAGTATTCATAAGAAATTACCACAAAATCCTCATGTATCTCCCTTATGGAGATAGCTACTTCTCCGCTCCATATACACTCAAGTGTTATGGTGTCGTCAAGCATCACCTCTCGAGTTGCGATTCTAGGTGGTTGCGGTGCATGTCTGATCCATTGTTGCTCTACAATGGTCAAGGTTATACCATCGCCCGTTGTGTCGCCACATCCCGTGAAAAGCATAATCCCAAACAAGAACAATAAAACGAATAGTTTTTTAATGTGATTTCTCATAGCTGCCTCCAAAGATATAAACTTCCTAAAATTATAGCATATGAGCATATAAAAATCAAATATCATAATTGGTCGGGTGTGGATATATTGCGTTGATAATGTCATCCTGAACCCTTGGCAAGGCTTGATTCAGGATCCTCTCCCTTCCTGGATTATTCAGATCATGAGAGGGATTGCGGATCAAGTCCGCAATAGACCTGTAGCGAAGTTGAATATTTGAGTTACCGTCTCATGCCGTCATCCCGCACTTGTTTCGCCTAAAACCAGGCTCAACCTACGGATGCGGGATCTCCCTAGCATAACGTACAACATAGCAAGCAATCAGTATAGGGAGATCCCCAATCAAGTTGGGGATGACATTAGGGATATCAACACACCTTGTTTGCTCCCAATTGGTCAAGGCGGATGATTTGGTCAAAAAGACCTTGGAAGGTTTCGTCGTTTTCGTGGGTGATGGCGATGACTGTTAGGTTTTTGTCTTTAAAAATATCTTCCAAGATGCTGCAAGCTGTTGTTAAATCTACCCCCGATGTTATCTCATCAAGCACTAAAATTTCGGGCTTGTGCAGCAAAGCTCTAGCCAAAACGATACGCTGCTTTTGCCCGCCAGAAAGGCCTGAGGTGTTAGAGATTGACCTTTCAAGCCCCTCTTCATCTAAAAAGTTTGAAACACGGGTGATGTTGAGGGCTTCTTCTATATTTTGCCCTTCTAGCAAAGGTTTATCTTCGAAAAATGTAAGGTTGTTTAAAACTGTATCGCTAAACAAATAAGGGTCTTGCCTAACATATCTAAGGGTTTTGTTATAATCTCCCACGTCTATTTTGCGGATGTCTACGCCATCAACCTCTATGCTGCCGTCAAAATCCGCAAACTCTAGGGCTAGTGCCTTTGCGATGGATGTTTTGCCGTAGCCTGATGGGGCAAAGATGGCATATTTGCCGCCTTTTTTGAAGGTTAGATTTAAATTTTTTACCACATATGTATCATCATATTTTAGCCCTAAGCCTTTAATTTCGATAGAGTTTTTAAAGCTCTTTAAGGGCTGACCTTGAGGCTGCTCTTCTGTTTTCTCTTTTGCTTTTTCTAATAAAGCCTTGGCAGACCGCATGGAGTTTAAGCTTTCAACAAACTCAGTTGTAGGCCAGCCAACGTTTTGCACCAGCTGGATTATAGCAAACAAATCTCCAAAGCCAAGCTCGCCTTGAAGTACAAAATAAGCCCCCAAGCTAACGGTGATAAGAACAATAAAAAAGTTAGAATAGCCTGCGGTAAAGCTTGCTAAAGCCTCAAAAAACTCCATTTTCATACGGGCGTTTTTTGCCTTGATATTGACTTTTTCATGTCGCTCTAAAAAAGCAGCCTCTTTGCCATAGGCGTTTATCTCTCTTTTTCCTTGTAGGCACTCTCTTGCTACGTCGGTGTACTCTGCCGTGGTGTCAGAATAGGCCTTGGTGCGGCGGTTTAAGCCTTTGCCAAAGGGCAGGGTGGTTAAAGTTAAAAGACCTATAATGCCAAGCACCGCCAATGTCATCCAAGGGCTTATCCACACCATGGCCGCTACGGATAAGACGATGCGAGATATGCGAAGGGCCACCAAAGCTCTATGGCGATAGTATTTATCTCTCAACACATCAATATCAGCTGTAAAAAAGCTTAAATCTTTGTTAGAGTCTTCCCCAGGGGTTTTAAGGCGGCGTTTTAGCAAAAAGCCCATGCGGTGCTCTCTTGCCACCCTTAACATCTCAAAGGTATAAGAAAGCCTAAAACGAACGGCTAATAGGCTAAACAAAAAATCTGCAGGCCAAATAGCTATGGTGAGCAATATGGCTTTTATTAAAGCTTCCACATCTTCATATTGGGTGGCGTCAACAATATTTCTTATTAAAAAAGCAACAGCAACGCTGATTATAGAAGATATTGTGGAAAGGATGATGGCTGTGGTAAAGTCAAAGCGAGATTTTTTTGATGTCATAAAGAAGCCCTCCTTGTTGTTTTTATAATGATAGCATGATGGTTGCCAAAAGTAAATCAACCAATGGTTGAGAAGGTGCTTCTTGTTGTCATTTTGCAATTACGCTATGATGACTGCTTATCAGGGGTGTCAACACATTTTGTCCAGCCTTGATTCAGGATCCCTTTCCTCCCCTGATTATTCCGACTAGGGAGGGGATCGTGGATCAAATCCACCATTAGACATGTTGCAAAATTAATACTTCCCTCCATCACGCCGTATTCTCTCCTTCGTCATCCTGAGCTTGACTCAGGATCTATGTATGATAGTGCATACCTTAATTAGGGTTACCCTTCTCCAATTAGATCCTGAGTCAAGCTCAGGATGACGAAGGGGATGGTTCTGCTACAGATCTAATTACGATCAAGTAGCATCAATGTGTTTTGGCACTCCTAGCCGAGGAGTTGATTTGACAAAAGTTTCTTGCTATGGTATACTTGGGGGTAGTTCAATGCCCTCTTAGCTCAGGGGATAGAGCGTTCGCCTCCGGAGCGAAAAGTCGCAGGTTCAAATCCTGCAGAGGGCGATCATAGCTGTTTGACTTAAAAATGCCTACACATCCACGAGGATTTTTGCTTTAAGACGAAGTGAAGAAAATCGCAGTGTGCTATAGGTACATAAGATTTTCTTCACGAGGTATTAGAGCAAAAAGACCGTGGAGGTGTGGGTGTTTTTGAGTTAAGCAGCTATACTATTGATTAGAAAGTTTGGTGCGTGGCAATGAAAGAAGAATTATTGAAAATTGAAAGCGAAACTCTTGCAAACATACAAAAAGCGGGAGATTTGCGAGATTTAGAGCAGATACGTGTTGCTACATTTGGCAAAAAAGGTGCTATAACAAATGCATCAAAGGTTATGGGTAGCTTGACGGCTGAAGAAAGGCCCGCCTTTGGGCAAATGGTTAACCAGCTTAAAAACCAGCTGGAAGAGGCTTTAAATGCTAAATGGGCTGATTTAGAAGCAAAAGAGCAAGTGGCGGCTATGGCGGCAGAGGTTATTGACGTTACAATGCCTGGTAGAGCTGCTAGTATGGGCAAAAAACACCCTATGACAGTCGTAACGGAAGAGATATGCGATATCTTTCTAAGCATGGGCTATGAAATCGTACATGGGCCAGATGTAGAGACGGATTATCACAACTTTGAAGCTCTAAATATACCAAAAAACCACCCCGCAAGGGATGAGCAAGATACGTTTTATGTAGAGGGAGGCCACGTCCTCCGCACCCAGACAAGCCCTGTACAAATCCGCAAAATGGAAGAGGGCAAGCTGCCTATCGCCATCGTTGCACCTGGCAAGGTTTTTAGAAGTGATGAGGTAGACGCAACCCACTCGCCAGTTTTTCACCAGCTAGAGGGGCTTGTGGTTGACAAGGGCATCCACATGGGGCATTTAAAGGGGGCTTTAAACACCCTTGCAAAGTCTCTTTTTGGGGATGATGCAAAAACCCGCTTTCGCCCCCATCACTTTCCTTTTACCGAGCCCTCTGCCGAGATGGACGTAAGCTGTTTTGCTTGCGGGGGGGATGAGAAGAAGGTAAGTGGGTGCCGTGTGTGTAAGGGCGAGGGCTGGATAGAGCTTTTAGGCTGCGGCATGGTGCACCCAAATGTGCTGCAAAACTGCGGCATAGACCCTGAAGAATATAGCGGCTTTGCCTTTGGCATGGGGCTAGAGCGTATAGCCATGCAGCGGTATAATATCGACGATATGAGGCTTTTGTTTGAGAATGACGTTAGGTTTTTGAGTCAATTCTAGCCCGTTACCCCATGCTTGGTGCGTCAGCCTAATCTACCCCGTAGGGAATGGATTTATCCATTCCGCATAATCTAGCTGAAGGATTAGTAAGTAATAGCCTGTTTGTTCGGGATGATGGCAGGGAGAGTACGAGATGATAAGGAGATAAATATGAAAACACCATTTTCTTGGCTGAAAAGCTATGTTGATATAGATTTGGATATTAAGGATTTTTGCGAAGCTATGACCATGAGCGGCTCAAAAGTTGAAAAGATACACCACATGGGGGCAGACATTACCAACGTGGTGGTTGGTCGTATTGAAGAGATTGTAAAGCACCCTGATGCAGACAAGCTTGTGGTTACCCAAATAAATATTGGTGAGGCCGAGAACAAGCAGATTGTAACAGGGGCAACCAATGTAAATGTTGGGGATTATGTGCCTGTGGCTTTGCATGGGGCAAACCTAGCTGGTGATTTAAAAATCAAGAAGGGCAAAATCCGTGGTGAGGCGTCTGATGGGATGTTATGCTCTGTGGAGGAGCTGGGCTATACCCGCAGCGACTTCCCCGAGGCACCTGAAGATGGCATATATATTTTTGAAGAGCCTCAAACCCTGGGCATGGATGCTAGGGTTGCTTTGGGCATTTTAGAAGATGTTATAGAGTTTGAGATAACATCAAACAGGGCTGATTGCTATTCTGTTATAGGTTTAGCTAGGGAGGCTGCCGCTACTTTAGGTGTGGCTTTAAAGGTTTGTGAGCCTAAGGTGGAGCTTAAAACTGTGGATGCTGTAGAGGGTATAGGCGTTGAGATTGCAAGCGAAAACTGTAACAGATATATAGCAGCTGTTGTTAAGAATGTGAAGATTGCCCCGTCGCCCCAGTGGCTGCGTAGCCGTTTGATGGCTGTGGGCATCCGCCCTATTAACAATATTGTAGACATTACAAACTATGTGATGTTGGAGTATGGCCAGCCTATGCATGCCTTTGATATAAGGGCTGTTGAGGGAGGCAAAATTGTGGTGCGAGATGGGGCGGAAGGCGAAAAAATAACCACCCTTGACGAGATAGAGCGTAAGCTTGATGCAGACACCCTTGTGATTGCTGATGGGGTAAAAGCTATTGGCATTGCAGGCATTATGGGTGGGGATGCGTCAAAAATAAATGATGACACCACAACGGTGCTTTTTGAATCTGCTAATTTTAACGGCCCAAACATCCGCCAAAGCTCCAAAAAACTTGGCTTGAGGACGGATAGCTCGGGCAAGTTTGAAAAGGGGCTTGACCCTAACATGTCCATCACTTGCATAAAGCGTGCTTTAGAGTTGGTGGCTGAGCTTGGTTGTGGTGATGTGGCGGGGGAGATTGTTGATGCTTACCCAATGCCTATCGCTGCTCATAATATAGAGATACCCCACGGTCGTCATCCCGTGCTTGACACGGGATCTCCCTATGGTGATGGTTTGCGGGAGATTGCGGATCAAGTCCGCAATGACAATCCTAATAGAATATCATCCCTTTTGGGAGTTAATATCACCATCGACGAGATTAGCAAGCTTTTAGCTCCTTTAGGGGTTACAATAACGGGCAATGTGGCTACAATACCCACTTGGCGTAGAGATTTAAACCTGTGGCAAGATATTGCTGAAGAGGTGGCTCGCCTTTATGGTTATGATAATATACCTGCTGTTGTTATATCTTCAACCAACGCAGGGGGCAAGACGACATCACAAAAGATGGAAGATTTAGCAGTAAGCACTATGACGGCTTTGGGCTATTCTCAAATGCTAAGCTATGCTTTTGAAAGCCCCAAAGTGTTTGATAAGTTGCTGCTTTCAGACAAATGCCGCTTTAGAAAAACCGTTAACATTATAAACCCGCTGGGTGAGGATACAAGCATTATGCGTACTGTGCAGGTTAATGGCTTGCTTGCCTCTCTAGCTACTAACTATAACCGCAGAAACCCACAAGCACGCCTTTTTGAGATTATAAAAACATATACCCCAGCTGAAAACACCACAGACCTGCCGATGGAGACTAGGTGGCTTGTAGCTGGTGGCTTTGGTGGCGATATAGATTTTTATGACGCTAAAGGCGTTGTAGAGGCTATCACCCGTGCTTTTGGTGTTGAGGATAAGGCTATATTTGCTCCATACGCCGTTATGCCCTTTATGCATGGGGGTCGCACGGCTTCTGCTAGCCTTTCAGATATAGAGCTTGGATATTGCGGCCAGCTGCACCCCCAAGTGATGAAAAATTATGACATTGGGGCAACACCATATTTGGTTGTTATCAACTTTGACCTGCTTTGTGAAAATGCCCAGCTAGATAAGGTTTACAAAGCCCTGCCAAAATACCCAGCTGCTCAAAGAGACATTGCCTTGGTTGTAAAAGATGAGGTATTGCATGGAGAGCTTGTAGAGGCGATAAAACGTGCTGGGCAAAAGATTTTAAAAGATGTACAGCTGTTTGACGTTTACAAAGGCAAGGGCGTTGATGATGGCTTTAAATCTATGGCATATAACCTAACATTTAGGGCGGATGACCGCACACTTACCGATGAAGAAATCACCAAATCTATCGACAAAATATTGCTTGCGGCTAAAGAGGGCTTTGACGCCGTATTGAGGGGATAGTTTGACATGAAAAGGGACAATACGGTTATCTTTAAAGGCGGCAAAAACGGCATAATAGTCCATCTTGATGAAGAGGCTAGCTTAGAGGATATTAAAACGGCCTTTAGAGAAAAAATGCAGGCCTCTGCCAAGTTTTTTGCCGATGCTAAAACTACAATCGCCTTTAAAGGCAAAGAAATATCTCAAGAAGATATTGTAGAGCTTGTAGGCATTGTAGGAGAAGAGACCGATCTGTTGATAACCTTTGTAGACGAGACTGGGGAAGAGGCTATAACCCTAGAACTTGAGGGAGCTAAGCCCGCTACAAGCCCTACCTATCACCATAAGGCTAACCTTCGTAGCGGTCAATCTATATTCCAAAATGGCTCGGTGGTGATAATGGGCAATGTAAACTCAGGTGCGGAGGTTATAGCCACGGGCAATGTATATATATTTGGCACATTGGGTGGCATGGTGCATGCTGGCTCTGAGGGGGATGAGGATGCATATATTTGTGCTTTGGCCGTTGCCCCCTCGCAAATCCGCATCGCAGGTAAGATTACATATTTTACGCAAGAAATGCTTGAAGATGCAGGGGTTATGATGCAGGGTGCCCATGCTTTTATAAAAGACGAGCAAATCCATGTTGATTTCACGGGAGATAGATAGCAGCTCTACCATACCGTCATCCCCAACTTGATTGGGGGTCATTGCGGACTTAATCCGCAATCTCTAAGTTTGCAATCATTGCTTTTTAGCGATTGGTATAGTGAGATTGCGGATCAAGTCCGCAATGACGAGCTTAAACGATTGGCAAATTAGAATGACACTTCTTGAACTTGACATGGGGGTTTCATCATACTGATTGCTTGTTGTTGCATGCAGGATGATTGCAATAGGGATTGATCTTAATCTAAATTTATGGAGGTCTTATGGCTGAAATTATTGTTATAACCAGCGGCAAAGGTGGCGTAGGCAAAACCACCACCGCCGCTAATATAGGCTGTGCTTTAGCTAATATGGGCAAAAAGGTGCTTTTGATTGATGCGGATATTGGCCTTCGCAACCTTGATGTTATTATGGGGCTTGAAAACCGCATTGTTTTTGACCTAGTAGATGTGGTAGAGGGCAAATGCCGCCCCAAGCAGGCTTTGATAGCTGATAAGAGGTTTGAAGAGCTATATTTGCTTGCAGCCTCTCAAAGCAAAGATAAAGATGCCGTTAGCCCTGAGCAGATGATAAAGCTTTGTGCATCCTTGGAGGATGAGTTTGACTATATCTTAATTGACTGCCCAGCGGGCATAGAGCAAGGCTTTAAAAACGCCATTTCATCTGCCCACCGTGCTATTGTTGTTGCTAACCCTGAGGTGAGCAGCGTTAGAGATGCAGATAGGGTTATAGGCCTCTTAGCATCTTCACAAATCAACACTGCTCACTTGGTGCTAAACCGTATTAGACCAGAGCTTGTAAAGCGTGGAGATATGCTGTCTTTGGAAAATGTTGTAGATATTTTAGCTATTGATGTTTTGGGCATTGTGCCTGATGATGAGGATATTATAATCACCTCAAACAGGGGTGAGCCTGCATCTGCTAACTCTTCTTCAAGGGCGGGGGCGGCTTTTCGCAATATAGCGGAGCGTATTGTTGATGAGAGGGTGCCTATGCTTGAAATAGGGGCGACCCAAGCCAAAGAAGGTTTTATGGCTAAGTTTAGGCAGATTTTTAGTAAGAAAAAATAAAGGGAATTAACTTAGAGCCTTACGTGGTCATCCCGCACTCGATGCGGGATCTCACTATACTAATTGCTCAATGGATAGCTATTGTAAAGGAGAGATTTAATGAGTTTTTTCAATATTTTTTCAAAAAAAGAAAACACGGCAGATATAGCAAAAAGCCGCTTGCAACTGGTGCTGTTTCAAGATAGGCTAAACACCTACCCAGAGACGCTAGAGATGCTCAAGGCAGATATTTTAGGTGTTTTAAATAATTATCTTGACTTTGAAGAGGGGGAGATTGATATAAACCTCGACCTTTCGGGCAATGATGATAAAGGGTGCGACAAGCCTGTGCTGTCGGCGAATATCCCTATAAGGGGTTGGAAGAAGCGGTAGGTTTGCCTTGTTGTCATTAGATTTATTGTGAAATCAATCCCTACTCGCCATCCTGTATTCACGTTATCCCAATTCACCCACCCGCTCCTGTAGGGAATGGATTTATCCATTCCGAATAAATTGGGGTATTAGCTACTAATCCTTCAGGAAGGCAATGCGGAGTGGATAAATCCACTCCCTACAGGGGTAAGTATGAATGATATACACCGTGCTTGATGCAGGATGACGAGTAGAAGGCAGGATGGAAGAAAAAATAAAGGAATCAAAACATGAACACTTCGAGACGCAACTTACGCTCTTTTGACTTTGTGCTGTTTGGCTTGGTCATTTTGCTGTCTGCTTTTGGGCTTTTGATGGTAGGATCTGCTACAGGCTTAGGAGACGGGCATTTTTCGCCAACTTTTATAAACCAGCTCCTCTTTATGGTTACGGGCATCGGCATTATGTTGGTGGCCGCTTTTATAAACTTTGAAACAATATCTAAATTTTATTTGCCTATTTATGGGGTTAATTTGCTGTTTCTTATTGTTGTGTTGCTGCTGCCTAGGCAAGCTGGCGTTGCCAGGTGGATAGGTATAGAGATAGGCGGCACCATGCTTGGCATACAGCCTTCAGAGTTTGCAAAAATCTTTATGATAATCTTTTTGGCAAAGTTGATAGACATTAACAAAGAGAGGATAAACAAGCTGTGGGTAGTGGGGATGATATCAGGCCTTACTATACTGCCTGTTGTGCTTATATTTATGCAGCCGTCATGGTCTGCATCTGTTATACCTATAGTTGTGCTGCTGGCCATGCTCTTTGTAGGGAAGATTAGCTACAAATACATTATAATCACCACTTTGATTGTCATCCCTATTCTATTGTTTTTCTTTATAGAGCTCCATGCAGAAAACCCCTTGATTTTAGACAGCTTGCTTGAAGATTGGCAAATAAGGCGTATATATCACTTTTTATACCCCGAGGGGGTAGATACATTTCAAAACGATAGGGCTTTGGCGGCCTTATCCAGCGGGCTTTTAACGGGCAGGGGGCTGTTTAACAACACCGTTCGTATACCTGAGGCCTCTAACGACTTTATCTTGTCGGTTATAGGGGCAGAGTTTGGCTTCTTAGGGGTTCTGTTGCTCTTGGCAGTGTTTTTCATTGTGATTATCCGTTGTTTTATTATTGCTTATCGCTCTCAATTGTTTCTAGGCACTTTGATAGCTGTTGGCGTGGGCATCACCATCGCCGCACAGGTTTTTATCCACGTGGGGGTAAACACCTTTATGCTGCCAAACACAGGCATAAACCTGCCTTTTATCTCGTCTGGAGGCTCGTCTATATGGGTTTTTATGGCTATGATTGGGCTGGTGCTAAATGTAGGCATGTCTCGAGAGCATTCTATGTTTGACAGCTTTGAAAAGGGTAAATATCACGTATAATGGAGGGTAGGGCATGAATATAGCGTTAGCCGCACATGATAGCAAAAAAATATTAATGCAAAACTTGTGCATAGCTTATAAGCATATTTTGCGAAAGCACAATATCTTTGCCACAGGCAGCACAGGCAAAACGGTTGAGGAGTTTACTGGTCTTGCTGTAACTAAATACCTTGAGGGCTTTTTAGGGGGCGAGCAACAAATGGCCACCCATATAGGCCACAACGATATCGACTTGGTGATATACCTTTGCAACCCTCAAAAAGAAGACCTTAAAGAGCCTGGCATATTAGCCATTATGGCATTGTGCGAGAGCAAAAACATCCCTTTTGCCACTAACCTTGCTACTGCGGAGGTGCTGCTTTTGGCTTTGGATAGGGGAGATTTAGCTTGGAGAGAGATTTTGAAATAGGAGATTAGATATGGATTATTGTTTACACGCAATGGCGGCAAATGGGCAGATACGTGCCTTTGTTGCCAATACCAAAGGCTTGGTGAATAAAGCTGCAACCCTTCACCAAACAAGCCCAGTAGCAACGGCCGCCTTGGGGCGAGCCTTAACAGTTGGCTCCATAATGGGCTTGATGAGTGGCAATGATAAGGACTCTATAACAATAAACATTAAAGGCGACGGCCCACTTGGTGGCGTTTTGGTTGTTTCAGACGGCTTAGGGCGGGTTAAGGGGTATGCAAACAACCCTCAAGCCGACGTGCCAAACAGGGCTGATGGCAAGCTAAATGTAGGCGGAGCTATAGGTGCTGGCAACTTGACCATCGCTAAAGATTTGGGACTTAAAGAGCCTTATATAGGCACTATAGAGCTTGTTTCTGGTGAGGTTGCAGAGGATGTGGCAAGCTATTTTTTCACCTCAGAGCAAACGCCTAGCATTGTGTCTTTAGGGGTGCTTGTGGACAGAGATTTAAGCGTAAAGCAGGCCGCAGGCTTTATCATCCAGCTGCTGCCAGGCTGTGGTGATGAGGTGATAGACCTGCTAGAGGGGCATATATCCGTTTTGCCTCCACTTACAACTCTGCTTGAAGAAGAAGGGCAGACCATTGAGGAGATATTGGCACTTCTTCTAGCTCCTTTCGGGTATGAAATCACTAAAAAATCTGAAATAGAGCTACATTGCAACTGTAGTAAAGACAAAATGGAGAGGGCTTTAATCTCCCTTGGCAAAGCCGAGATAGACCAAATCATCCAAGAACAGGGAGTCGCTGAGCTTGTATGCCATTTTTGTAATGAGGTATATACCTTCACCAAAGAGGATTTAGGAAAAATATTAGAGGATATATAGTGGCTTCGCTAAAGGCGTAGCTAATTCATATTGCAGGCGGTTAGTTTGTGAAGAAGACAATAACTAAGTGGACAATTTTCTTGAAGATGCTTCCCTTTTGGGAAGTTATCATGTTTATGGCTGGAGTAGCTCTAGTTTATTTTCCAACCGTTCATTTTACACATTTCAACTTTCATCTAGGTGATTATCCATTTATGCCAGCGATAGGTATAGCCCTCATAATAGTCGGTGCGATATTTGGGCTATTGCGAATTTTTTTAGCAATATGCGGCATCATTAGGCTAAATCGCCAAGAGAAAATGCTTGGTTTTGATTTTTCTGATGAAATGAGGAAAAATAATATTACTACAACTAGGCACGTAACGCCTAAATGGTTTATAGACGTTAGACACGGTAGTAGCTATCAGTTCGCTTTTATTGTTCTAAAAAGGGATTTTATAAAAAATGTTAGCAAGGTAAATATGCAAGAATCTGCCACTAGTGCCCCTGCCAGGACAAGTGTGATAATTATAACTGGTGATGGTAAAAAACAAAAAATATGGACATCTTTTTCTAAGAATAAAGATATTATTTATGACTTTGCAAAATGGTATCGTAACAAGAAATCATTTTTTGATGAATCGAAAGCAATGGAGCATTAAAAAACCGCCTTCAAAAGAGGGCGGTTTTTGGTTTTATCGCTCAGGTATGATTAAGGTGCTATCTACAACCACGGCGGAGTTTGTCATGCTGTTGGCTGCTAAAATTTCGGTGTAGCGAGAGCCGTCGCCTAAGGTACGTTGGGCTATGTTCCACATGGTGTCTCCTTGTCGCACTGTGTATACACGCCTGCCTTGGGCATCCCTTGTGGTGTATGGGTCGCCTGAAGGGGTTTGTTGTTGGTTGGTTGAGCCTGCTTGGTTGCCCTCATTTGCGTCGGGGGTGTATGTTACGTTTTGTTGGCTGTCTATAATTGCTCGATAGTTGTCAATAGAAGCTTGTAGCTGAGCCACTTGTGAGTTTAAAGTGGCATTTTCTGCAAGCAGGGTTTGCTCTTGGCTAGGGGCGGCTCTTAAAAGGGCGATTTCGCTATTGGCGGAGCTTAGCTGGTTGTTAATAGCTAGGATTTGCCAAATGAATATGCAAAAAACCACCAACACCACAAAAAGGCCTAAAGTAAGTATATTACGCATGTTGAGGGTGGCCTTGCCTCTTTGTTTTGCTTGCTGCGGCCCTCTTGTTGGGGCGGCAGGTGTGCTAGGTTGAGGCGGGGGAGTGGGGGTGTTAGGTTTTTTCTCGGGGGCTTTTTTGGATATTGCCGAAAGCTCGTCTAGCTGAGCCTCTCTATGTTGTATTGCGGCTTCTTTGGCGGCGGTTTTTCGCTCTTCTTCTTCACGAGCGGCTCTTAAAGTTGCCTCGATATACCTTGCATACTCTTCATCAGGGTCTGTTTGCTTCATGCCCCTGTAAGGCGGTGGGGTGGCGGCTTTTTTAATACCTTCTTGCTTTTCACCCTCATCTTCAGCCTCGGTTGTTTCTTCATCAAATAAAGAGCCAACCATATGGCGAGAAAAATCACCCATATTCATGGCTTGTTGCTCTTCGTTTTGTAAATCTTTTATATCTTTGTTGTTTTCGTTCTCTCTCATCTTCATCACTTCCGCTAAAATTCGACGTAATTACTCGTAATTATTATAGCAAGCTAGAGTGCTGCTGTCAAGCCCTTCTGAAACGTCATTGTGGATCAAGCCCGCAATAGACCTATAGCGAAATTGACCCCTCCATGTCATCCTGAGCTTGACTCAGGATCTAATTGGAGAAGGACACAGCCCTAATTAAGGTATGCACTATCATGCATAGATCCTGAGTCAAGCTCAGGATGACGACTTAGAGGAATTGAGAGGCATTTCGCTATAAATCTAATGACGAACAAGCAACGTTAATGGGTTTTGGACACTCTAGTATAGTGCAAAAGGTTGCCCTCAAAAACTTTATTTGAAGATACTTGCAAAAAATGTTGAGGGCGTATTGTATTCTTTTTGTTGTTTTCAAGGGTGAATAGGTCGTTTTTATGTAAGATGTAGTATACAAACTCTGAGCAAAAATATTTGTTTTTGGGTTGGTTTGGGTGGTAAGGGTTTTTTAGCCTAAAGGCCGCCCTCATAAGGCCAGATACGTTGTATCTATAGGAGCTTGCACCCGTAACAAAACAAGAAATATCTGCGATTATATTGTAATATTGCTCTTCACTAAGGGTAACTTCTAAAACCACGCCAGGTAGGTTAGAGTAGTTTTTGTAAAAGGCATCTGTAAATTTTTCTTGCTTAAAGCAGCCTATAAAGGGGTTTGTGTGCTTTTTGCGGCCAAAGGTAAACATATATTTTAAATCTTTATCAAGAGAGAGGGCGGAGTGGGTGTATTTATCGCTTGTAAGGGTGCTTATAATGTTAGATAAAATAGACTTGCTGCGAGATAAAACTATATACACCGTTCTCCCTCCACATTCTAGCTGAGGGATGTCTTCTATCATAGGCATGGTTAAAGGCTTCATTAAATTTCTCCTGCAAGTTAGATTTTGTAACTGTATGCTTGCATAGCTCTAGCTCTAGGTTGTTATTCTACACCCTAGTTGTCATTAGACTTGTAGTGAAACCAAAAGACATTAAACTCCAGCCTGCCGAGCCTGTCCTGAACTTGATTCAAGATACTCTGATACGGGGTCATCCCGTGCTTGACACGGGATCTAATTGGAGAAGGCTGGTCTTAATTGGGTTGTCCACCATCATACATAGATCCCGTGTCAAGCACGGGATGACGACGCTTGGGTTTGTTTCGCTACAATCATAATTCTGCTTCTAATACACATACTCCTTATCAGCAAAACGCACTTGGTTGCCGATGTATTGCAGCTCTACCGTGCCTGTTGCTCCGTTACGCTGCTTGGCTATGATGATTTCGGCAATGCCTTGTTTTTCTGTTTCGGGGTTATAGTATTCATCTCGATAGATAAAACACACAAGGTCTGCATCTTGCTCTATAGCTCCAGACTCTCTTAAATCTGACAAAATAGGCTTTCTATCTCCACGGCTTTCTACGGCACGAGAGAGCTGAGATAAAGCTATAACGGGTACTTCCATCTCACGGGCTAGGGCTTTTAAAGAGCGAGATATTTCAGAGATTTCTTGCTGTCTATTTTCGGTGCGGCCAGAGCCGCTCATTAGCTGTATATAGTCTATAACAATCATGCCTAGGCCATACTCAAGCTTTAGCTTGCGGCATTTTGACCTCATTTGAGCCACGCTTATGCCTGGTGTGTCATCAATAAAAAGGGGTGCTTGAGAGATTTTAGGCAGGGTGTTGTTTATGCTATCCCAATCGGAAGCTTCAAGGCGACCGTTTCTTATTTTGCCAGCATCAACCTTGGCTTCAGACGAGAGCATCCTGCTTGCTAGGGAGTCTTTGCTCATTTCTAAAGAAAAGATGGCCACAGGCAGGTTGCCACGGAGGGCTATGTGAGAGGCTATATTTAAAACCAAGGCAGTTTTACCCATAGATGGGCGGGCTGCTATCAATATAAGGTCTGAAGGGTGAAAGCCTGATGTTATGCGGTCAAGGTCAGCAAAGCCTGAAGACACGCCTGTGATGGCTTCGCCGTTGGCATAGGCTGCCTCGATAGTTTTCATAGCTATTTTTAACACATCATGAATATGGAAAAAACCTAGCGAGTTGCGTTTTTGCCCGATGGCAAACAAAATAGCCTCCGCATTGTCGAGGATGGCATCTGTGGTTTTTGTGGCCTCAAAGCTATCATTCATGATGTCGCCAGCGGCTGTTATAAGCCTGCGGAGGATAGAGCGGTCAAGAACGATTTTTATGTATTGTTTGATATTAGCTGATGTAGACACGGCAGATATTATGGCCGTTAAAGCCTCTGCCCCGCCTATTTTGTCAAAGGCGTCTCGCTCTTCTAGCTTGCTTTTGAGGGTTATAGGGTCTACTGGCTGGGCAGCGTTGTAAAGGTCTATAAGGCAGGCAAAAACAAGCCTATAGTCCACCCTATAAAAATCCTCAGGTTTAACAACTTCGGCAGCTTGAGATAGGGCCTCGTTATCAAATATCATGGCGGATATAAGGGCAAGCTCGGCCTGCTCGTCCCTCGGCATGGGTCTTTGGTTTTGGTTTAATAAAGGTTCTTGCATTTGTATGTTTCAGCTCCGATTTTGTTTTGTTGTTGCATTCTTTATTCGTTCTAGTTTGCCACTTCATAACACTCTATTCTTCGTCATTGCGGACTTGATCCGCAATCTAACTTATACTAATTGCTAAAAAGTAACGATTGCAAGCCTAGAGATTGCGGATCAAGTCCGCAATGACGTACTTAAATGATTGACAAATGGTGAGGTGGCGATTAGAGGGATTTTATTGTAAGGTTTAAAAGTGCTACAACGTCGGTATGTAGGCGGATTTCAACCTTATATTCTCCAACTGTTTTTATATTATCTGGCAGGGTGATTTTTTTGCGGTCTATGTCGATGTTTAGCTGCTCACCAATAGCCACAGCAAGCTCTTTATTGGTTACAGAGCCAAAAAGCCTCTCGCCACCGCCAGTTTTAAGGGCTAGGGTTATGGTTTTTTCTTCAAGAAAGGCTTTTAGTGTTTTGGCGTCTGCTAAATCTTTTGCTTTGCCATCAGCCTCGCTTTGAAGCCTCTTTTCTAAATGATGCAGGTTTTGTTTCGTAGCCTCTACAGCTAGCTTTTTAGGGAAAAGAAAATTACGCACATATCCGTCGGCACAGTCAAGCACTTGGTCTTTTTTGCCAACACCTTTTACATCTTGCAATAAAATAACTTTCATATGTCAAACCTCCTTTGTGTTTTTGTGAGTGTATTGAGATTGTGGGTAAAGCTACCCGTCCGTCATCCTGAACTCATGTAGGGGCTAACTTGTCAACCCAACCGCAACAAAACACCAAAGCATCCTCTAAAGTCTATAAAACCTCTCATAAGGCGTGTTCCAACCCAAGCACTTTCTTG
>Ga0123355_10003739_pt1 | contig 21974 bp, 17 predicted proteins | sample TergutEmb28metaG_3_FD_89872 | JGI IMG/M metagenome (GOLD analysis project Ga0123355, IMG submission 89872) | Embiratermes neotenicus P1 segment gut microbial communities from Petit-Saut dam, French Guiana - Emb289 P1 | ecosystem: Host-associated > Arthropoda: Insects > Digestive system > Gut ... | reverse complement strand
CAAGAAATTCCCCGCATTTCATGGAACCCGAAGGTTCATTACCGCACTCACAAGCGTCCGCCACCTGTCTCTATCCTGGGCCAGCCCAATCCAGTCCATATACCCACATCCCACCTCCTGGAGTTCCGTTCTAATATTATCCCCCCATCTACGCCTAGGTCTCCCCAGTGGTCTCCTTAAATTTTATTGCATATTTACTGTTATTGCCCACTAACAAACCAGTCTTAAGTGCATATACAAGGATAGTTCATTGACATAAGTTGTCAAGTACTTGAGAATACGTCTTTCTTTCTGATCCAGCTAAGCAGGTTTTTTTTCCACATTGTCACCTCAAGATGGAAACAGACTGTACGGTTTTGGTGTTTCTGAGCACTAGGCAGTTTCTTGAAAATTGGCACAGTGGAAACCAAAACTTCACTTCAGGGCGTAAGTGAATTTGTATCTGTATTTTCACGTATAATACGTACTTCGCGATTTTGGTGTTGCTGAGCGCTAGGGAGATTCGTGAGAATCGGCGCGGTGAAGCCGTATTTTTCTTACGGGCTAAATTAAATTTCATTTAACGCTGGAATATGACACCGTAGCAATGGGCAGTCGGATCACAACCTTTCGTAGGAAAGTAGTGCCCTCGAAACGTCGTGATCCGATTGCCCATTTGAGTAGCATCGTGTCCAAGCAGAACGGAATCCTCAGCTACACCGCTGCGAACACCTCAAAACTCACAAACCATATGCTATTTAGAAAATAAAGGACGCTTCGTCAAAATCTGTATACCGCGTCGTTGTTTACAACATTCACAACTTCTTTTTAATACAAGGCAATGGACAAGTCCAGAAACATGGCAATTCTGATGTAATACGTACATTCAAAGAAACCTCTGTGGTTCGATTTGACTTATTTTGTTTTTGTTTGGGTGTCGAATAAACATTTTGTTACTGAGACCTCATAACTATATTTGCAATTACAGACTTTTGGTGTCATTAGTTTTTAGTTACTACTTTAAATTTATTAAATTTGGTTAGAAGTATGTACAGTCGGATCCTGCCTCGTAACACCCGGTTTTTGCATGATGCCACCCGCTCCCTCCTTTCTGTTATGTGATTTATATTTATCCGACTTGAATGCTTCAATTTATTTATCATCGCCGCTGCTTTACATCACAACTTTATCTTAATCTGAATGTCTTCCTGTTATTAACTCAGATTCCAAAAACGTCAATTAAGAATTTATTAACCTTTTAAACCCTACTTGTTACGTGATGCACCAACTGGTTTAACATTCAAGGACTGTACGCTCTGCCCACTCTGAATTGTGTGTGTTTTGTATTTATCTGAGAACGAACAGCGACGTGTGCCACTTACAGCATAAACTGATTGGTTTTTATAACCGAGATGAAAAGTGCTTACAGCGCGGTACGGACTGGGGCTTTAAATAAAGCGGTCTACGCTTTGCCTGTAAAGGGGTTTAATATACTTCGTAACTACTGAAAATGGCTTCTCTGTCATAATTTAGCGTTTCCTTACATCGATAGTTCAACTTCCAAACTTTATATTCACCACCACTCAAAATAATATGTTCAGTATTTCCCCATTCACTGCCCTCTTACTGTGACGTTGCTCTCTGTATGTCTTAAGTATGAGTTTGTTAAATACCTACTCAATACACAGTATTATGTTTCATAGTTCAGTATTGGACTGGACAGTAGAATTGAAACATCAGCACATTAAGTGTAACTGAGAACGGCACTTAACGAGCATGTCAAATATCTGGTTCCGCAAGTTATACAAATGTTTATAGAACATTTTATAATTCCATCGTTTAAAAAAATAACTACAGATTTCTGTCGCTGTCAGATAATTCTCTTTCACATGTGATGTGACGTTAACATTGACGTGAGATGAGAGGATTGAAGTCTTCAGTCAGTCCTGTTGCACAGCAGGACATGTGAGCAGCATTTGAAACACTTAACTTCCCTCGAAGCTCTGAACAACACATTAAGTAACAGCGAGTAATGAAATGACTATGGATATTATTTTTTGTTTGCGATAATTTTTTAATTCTCATTCAGGTTTGTTGACTGTTTCTGCTTTTTATTGGCTCAAGAGGTGTGTAGCGGCTTGCAATGTGTTTCGCTGGGGCTACAGATAGTGGATTAGTAATATCAGGGCATCGTGTGAGTCTGATAACAGGACGTCCATCAACGGGAGGTTCTTCGAGGATCAGTTGTTCCTCCAGACTTGGGCGTCGCCATTTTGGTGTGGGACTTCCCACTTCTGCTCGGCAGTCCACCTATAAAAGTCACTTTGTATCAGAACATTTTCTTACACTGCAAGACAAATTATACGAAAGCTTACCCAGACGTAACTTATCTCGCCGCTATGTCCGACAGTGGCCAGTAGTACAAATTTCTGCCCCTTGCTTCCCCAGGATTGCTATCTTCTTGATCAGCCTAATCAGTTTTTCAGCCATAAACTTCCGATTTTTTAATCTGATTGGATGTTTGTTGTTATGTGTGTGCCATCCGCGACTTTTTAATGACTGAGTTGAATGACCAACACTTTAATTTAAGACTTTCTTCGTACTCGGGGGAAAATGTATGGAATAATCGCAAAAGATTTCAATGGCATTCTCGTGGGAAGAACACAGACTCCGTATTAGTTTCTTTATTCGAACGCGGGAATTTTGGTTGAAAATTGTGACTGTTCAGATGGTCCTTTCATGAGTCACACAAAAGAAACGACGAGGAAATTTGCAAATCATCAACGAAAAACGACGAACTACAATTCCGGAGGTCGCTGACTGGTCAGGCCTCCCTTCCGAAACATACCCGCGAGTTTAGGGAAAGAACTTGAGCACGCTGCGACCTTCGTGAATTCGGTCCTCTGTTGCTCACGGACTAGGAAAAGCAGCGGCAATTTGTGACCACTAGAATTCATAACAATGGTCTCCACCTCCCTTACTCGCCTTTTTAGCTGCTTGTGACTTGTTCTTGTCTCAGAGAATGAGACTGAATTTACGAGGGCGTCGTTTCCTGGTTGTCCCTGCAATTCAGGAGCAGTCGCTGACTTTCCGACACGCAGTTCCCATAAGTCAGTCCGAGCAGTGGCAGAAAAGCTGGACACGTTACATAAACTTGGAAGAGAACAACCTTGAAGGATACGACAATGACCATTAACAAAGGCAAGCATGTATATTGTCACAGACTGAGACCGGGAAATTTGTACGCGCTGCTGTCATTTTTATGGCACGACTCATGTACATGTTCGGCTCTCAGTTTCTCACAAAACATTTATTTCCCTGCTGTTAGAAAAAACTGAATGCAAATTGTACGAACATAAATGACTGACGAGTAATAAATTAAATCACAAAACCGGATCTATCTTGAGGATACGGGCAGCCGTTTCCCACGAAAAGCCGGTAAATTTCTACCAGAATACATGGCATTGCATCACGGAAGAATTAGTCTTCAAAGTCTCCATTGTGAGAACCTCAAATTTCATACAGTAAATTTACCAAAAAAAAAAGCACAACATTCTACGAAATATTATCTATAAACTTCGTAAATTTTGAAGTGCCATAATTAGCATGGAATTTCTTAACTAAATATTTACTCTGCAGACCAAGTAGGCACTTGCATTGGTACATATCGCTCATATGCGACAAGAGTGTCACAACTCAAAATTTGACATTTTTCAGTTGCTGGTATAGAAAGAAGCGTTTGCAGATGCACTTTTAATAGGTGTAGTGTCATAACGCAGTTTGCAAAACTAGCCGCTGGAGAGCAGTTGTGTCGCCGTAGCACTCATAGAAAATTATAATACTTCAAAACCTTTAAAAGTTTCTCCTGAAAAATCACAGATTTTGAGTTGTGACACTGTTGTTGTGACACTGCTGTCGCAAATGAAGGATATTTGGGTGCGACTTCTGCCTTTTATTGTGTACAGGAGAGGTAAAGCAGTTTCCTTACAGAGTTTCTTCTCTTCTCAAGAGGCGGCAGCATGTGAGGTTTCTTTCTCTGCCGTATCACTGGCTGGGTTGTTGATAAGGTCGATGTACTTGGTGAGGGTAGATTGTCTTTCATCTCTTCAGACGAAATTTTGGCTCTAGAACAAAAGAATATTTTTACCTCTTTCGAAGTACTTGCTACATGCCAACGATTCGTTCATGTGCCTATCATCGGTATGAATGAAAGCAGTCAGATATTTTTTTAAATACCTTGTAATGGAGCTGAGCCTAAACTCCTCATGTGCATTCATAATGTGTTATTTTATTAAGTACGGGGACGGTGTTCTTTATGTTGTCTATGTAACTATGTATTTTGAACATTTGCATAATAACGTGCAGAATTAAAGGCCTTTATGGGAAAGAGTGAGTAGAAGTATAACTCTACTTTTTCTTTAACCTCGGCGCTAGAGGCAGTGGGTGTTTAACGCCACACTCCGGCCGCTTTACCCCCGGGAATGCCGGGGTACACGTTGTACAGGAGGCTGGGTCGGCCATAGAGCCGGTCTGGACTTGAGTGGAAGAACTCGCCCTCCACCGGAATCCGATTCCCGGACGGTCCAACCCGCAGCAAGTCGCTGCATTGACTGAGCTATCCTGTCATCACGTAGTGTGCAAAGTCAAAGTTGACCCTGTGCACGCCATACAGGGATATGTGGAAGATGAAATAAGCTTGAAGCCACGACGACTTTACCATCAGAGAATGTGCCCCAAGGCATCCATTGGATTGGAGTCTGTTTGGATCCCCCCCCCCCCACCCGGCCCCTATTGTCGATCTGAACACTTTGGAAGTGACAAAATATTTGGTCCTGTCGGAAATGGAGCCATGATTCCTCGGTTTTGGATGTGGGAACCCAGTCGCTACACCGCCAAGTAATACCGTCTCCCTCAGGAAGTGTTTACCACAGAACTGTATTGACCCGTCGAGATGGTTATGGCAGGCACCACTGCACTGCAATGTACGTAGTATGTATGTACCTAGTCGGCGTAGTCGACTAGATTACCGACATGACAGCCGACTGACTGCTTGCTAGCGGGATCAGGATCCCGCTAGCAAGCAGTCAGCAAAACCTGTATGACATATACCTATTGCTGTGTGTACAGTGCTAGACTCCTGATGATGGACAGAGAAACTGTCCGAAACATGTAGAGTCCTAATCCAAAAATAAAATTGAGATATTAGTGCATCTCGTTGGTTTTATTATAAGAATCTTCTCCAAATTGGTCATATCGACTGTGGGGTGTATGGCGCTCCTTACGCGTATGTAAAACGACGGTGGCCCGAAACTTTCCACTGACCTCTATCTATTGCTGTGGTTAGGAATGAGTGGAGCTGTACTCCTCCCCCGACGCCTTCATGGCGAGGGTAAAAACATTTTTGCCCCGACTAGTATTATTTGTCCCACAGTAATCTGAGTGAATATTCGTAGTTTGTTAATTGTGAAAACGCTGTTTTCCTCTGGTGTTAAAGGAAATCAAAAGTGTTTCCTTCAAGTTGCCTGTTTATCTGTTTAAAGTGACGTTTGCAAAAAATGCTTCGAACTGTTTATATGCGCAGTGTGCATAATACAACAAATCTGACGCACATTTCTTTACATGGAAGTGAGAAGGAGTGCTGTGCAGTTTATAGATTTCTGACAAATAATTTTAAGCCGAAAAACATTTGTGCAAATTTTATTTTGAAGTCTACTATACACAACTAAGATTCTCATTGAGTCTGGTATCCCTAGGAAACTTGTAAGGTTAATTAAGATGAGTCTGACTGAAACATATAGCAGGGTCCAGGTAGGCGAGAATGTGTCTGACAGGTTCCCAATTAGGAATGGTTTGAAACAAGGAGACGCTCTATCGCCACTGCTTTTTAACTTTGCTTTAGAGTACGCCATTAGGAGGGTTCAGGTAAATCAGGATGGCATGAAACTAAATGTTACACATCAGCTTCTGGCTTATGCCGATGATGTTAATATACTGGGAGAAAGTATACATACTCTAAAGGAAAACGCAGAAGCTTTAGTAGCTGCTACTAGAGAGATTGGACTGGAAGTAAGTGCTGATAAAACTAAGTACATGGTTATGTCTCGAGATCAGAATGCAGGACGAAATCACAGTGTGAGGATTGATAATAGTACCTTCGAGAGGGTGGAGGAGTTTAAATATTTGAGAACAACTTTAACACATCAAAATTCTATTGCGGAAGAAATTAAGAGCAGATTGAGGTTAGGAAATGCTTGTTATCATTCGGTGCAGAATCTTTTGTCTTCTAAGTTGATATCCAAAAATTTAAAGATTAAGGTACATAGAACTATAATTTTGCCTGTTGTTTTGTATGGGTGTGAAACTTGGTCGCTGACATGGAGGGAGGAAAGGAAGCTGAGGGTATTTGAGAATATGGTGCTGAGGAGAATATTTGGACCTAGGACGGACGAGGTAACGGGGGAATGGAGGAGATTGCATAACGAGGAGCTAAGTAATTTGTACTCCTCACCCAAAATTGTGCGGGTAATAAAATCGAGAAGAATGAGATGGTTTTTTTAATTTTATTTATTAAATATGAGAATATAAATGAGATGGGCTGGCCCAGGATAGGGACGGGTGGCGGAGGCTTGTGAGTGCGGTAATGAACCTTCGGGTTCCATAAAATGCGGGGAATTTTTTGACTACCTGCAAACCAGTTAGCTTCTCAAGAAAGACTCTGCACCATGAAGTAAGTAAGTAAGTAAGTAAGTAAGTAAGTATATACAAGAGCGTCTTTTTCGTCCGGCAGTTCGTTTTTACTTACTTGCCATTGCAGCGCTTGATAGTAAGTTTCATGTTGAGTTCGAAATTAAAACAAGAAATAATTTATGTTTAAAATAGGGGTTCTTGAAAATGAACATGAATATGTAGTTTCTTTGTCCTTGCGGAAACAAAACTTTCGAGTGTGTTTGCAACGCAGTGAACCAGTAAGTGCCAACAAGAGATTCTAGTTCGGTCGTCATTGCTTTTTCGCCCTCTGTAAGTTTCTCAGTTCTTAAATCAAGCCTTATATAAGACATAAGAAATCGCAAGAATCTTACAAAATATAGGCTACAAATCATTGTGCAGAGTAACGAACAGAAGATATCATCATTTCGGCACCTCATCAAAATGCCGAGAATTTAGCTCAGTTAATGAAGCCGTCGATTATTGCCAAGATTGTTAAAGTCACTGTTAGCAATGTGCAGTGCAATCACTGTTTTGAACGTACCAGACATCGAAGAGGCGTTGATTAAACAGAGAGAATAGAGTTGTCTGATTTAACACGTGTCAGAAAAGTGGAAAGTATAAGAGACGAGTTGTTTTAAATTTGGGCCCTGAAATGCGAGAATATGTTTTTGCTTTGTTCTTGATCCTTCATCAGATGTCGTAAGAACTTCTTCTTTCTTCAGCAGACTAAGAACCAAATTTACCGTGGACATTGTCTGTAAGAGTGTGCTCTCAGGTAGGAAGTATTAATGAAATTTCTGATCCCTTACGCCACAAAAGTGCCGAACTCAAAGCACTGGAAAGATCTGCGCTCTGTTCTCTGACGGCAGCTATTTCTCTAATCGGTAATATTGTTAGATAGCTTGTTTCTTTGACGAAGAAGCTTTTTAAGCCTTTGAAGGCTGAAAATAATTTCAAGGTAATTTTATCTTTATCCTTCTGATTTCCGAAAGCAATATGTCACACATGCAGGGTTCCAGGCTTTGCCGTCTGGTCACGAATGGAGCTGCTTAAACATAACCTTTCTTGTGAGACATTAGTGGAATGACCCTGACAGCGGAAAATACCCCCGTGTGGACCATTAGTGTAATTTAATTATAAGCAGTTTTTGCCTCACAGCAAATACACCGCCACTCCACAGTGACACTTAGGAAGTTAACACAGTGTAAGGAAATTGTTACTCTTGTTTGTGATAATTCAGTTCTATTCAGTCCGCATTTATTAAAGTGCTGAATTAACAGAACAATGGCCACTTACAAAACTAGTAAAAATAATCTATGTTCAACATTTAGAGTGCTTGGATGTAAAACCTTGTGGTACTTTCAGCAACCAATGGACTGTAAGTGTTTATGCTACTGTGTCTTTCAACAAGAGATATAGCGCCAATTTTCAATGGAAATTTCCGAGACGAGCATGAAACAGTTTGTCCATATTTAGCTTGGGAGATGGGAAAATCAGTCGTCCGCCCTTTCAGCAGTTTTTTTTTAACGAGAACTGAAACTGTGTTATGGAGATGTTTGACGTAATTCGGAATCCCGTTGGCCAAGTAAAAGAAACGTTTTGGATAGATTTTGTGGGCTTTCGTAGCGAGAGTAACACCAGTTGCTCTGAAGTGCGTAATTTTAACTGGTGGATGGAAATCGATGTTTTTACACACATTAAAAGCATGTCAAATGAATTTCAGATACATTTTCAGGGGTAAACTTTATTGTAGAACTTGCTAGCGTAATATTTTACTTTGAAAATGGAATAAAATATGTGTACAAGAAATGAAACAAAGGATTTTGCCATTCAGAATTCGACACATTTATTAAAGGAAACGTAAAACACAATTCTGATTTTGAATGTTTCACAAAGCTGTCGATTTGACTTCGGGAAGAGATAAATTGTAGGTTTGTGAATTACAGAAAATGTTAGTACTATTTCTACCGCGTAGAGCATTCATGGGTATTTTCAGTACAAGGTATTTCAACATTAAGGATCATTGGTCTCGAAGTGTGAACTCATCTACCTTCTAGGGGATGTGTGACTGCAAGTAATATTCTTTCAGAAATGTAAACAGCCACACTCTCCGAATTTTAGAGTATTTTTGAAGACAAGCCGTAACAGTGATTGTTGTCCTATGTTGAAATATTCTTGTGTGTGTGACTATGGATCAAGAGGCAACTTCCGTAAAATGAATTACAGCAAACACAAATACAGCACCGTCCTTTTGGATAAACTGATTCCACTTGACGTTGTAAAGTCATCAACCAGCGTAATAGTTAAATATAATCAGGAATGTTGTATCATCAACGAGAAAATCAGTTATATAGTCAGTGGGCCAGACTGTCTTGTTTGGTCTAACAAATTCTCCCTTAAATATTGTTTTAGCACCTTCGTTTCAGTTTGTAGTACAATCCTTTTATATACAAGACCAGGATTTAAACTTTTGTCATGTTTCTATACCCATATTAAGCAATGTTCTTGTAGCTGCGGAATCAAACACCAGATCACAGTGATTGCTGGAAAGAATCTGTCGTTGTGGAGAAGTCGGTGTGTACCAATGCCCCGATCAGTGTTGCGGCATTGACATTTGGGAACAAATTTTGCTATAAGCAGTAGCAACACTATTCTATGTAGATACCTTTGAAGAACTTTTTCTAGTTCATCGGAAGCATATTCAGTAAAATTTTAATATCGTGGTATTTCTGAAGTGCTGCATTAGTTGTGGAGCTAGTCTACTGAAATGGGAATTTTCCTTTTTAAAATTCAAAGATTTTGAACTTGTTGGATAAAATACGAATAAGGTACTTGATAAATTCTCTAACTTCTTTTAGTCTATAAACTTTTTAACGTTTGTTGCACCTTACAACTAAAATTCAACACCTTCGGTTATGTGGGTTTGATGCTAGGACACTTGAATTCAAGGAATTTAAAATCTTCCGCTAGATGCGTGCCGAACTGGGGCGCTTTAACTATATTACTGGCCCTCACAGAACTTCTGCTGAACCGACCTACCACTGTAGAAGTGGTGGTATATATACTTGCACATGTACACTCGCTGGGCTGAATGGAAAGTGAGAGATCTCAGTCTGGAAGTGATGAATGTAAAAGAGGGCTTATGAATTACCAAGAATTTATTATCTTATTAAAAGTGAACGTTATAAAAGAAAATATACTTCATTCGGCACGAAACAAACACGCAAAGGTAGACCATTATGGAATATGATTGCAGCGTTATTCGTTTTTCACCAACTTTATGTTTTACTCAACTGCGAATAGAGATCTGAAATTCTTCGTCGTATGAAATGTACAACGAGTGACAAAGATTCCTTACAACAGTTAAATTAAATACAGCAAACAGTAAAAAGTGCCAATCCCGGTGGCCTTACAGTCTACGCATGGTTCTGAAGCTGCCTGATTGTTGGAACCGCGAGTTTGAATCCCGCTGATAACATGATATTCATCTTTTGTGTTGGTTATGATTTGTGTAGGTAACGGCGTCTGCGACGAGCTGATCACTGCTTCAGGGGAGTCCCACCAGGTGTGTGTGTGTGTGTGTCTAATTGAGTATGATCTAGGAAGGTCAACAGTGAGGCGGTCTAGGCCCGATTTAGTTTGTTGCACGGCAGAAAATGATAGAGTAAGACGTAGTTAGTGTGTTTCTTTAGATCGTTCCGTATTATAGGCCTGACTTTTCTTTTTACTGTCTCAGCCTCAGTTGCTCGCGGTTTTATCTGTTAATTTTCTTGAAAGTTACAGTGTTTCTTTACATTTATAACCTTTTCACCTGTTCGTTTTATCAGACGTGTATTTGTCCTCCTTGCTTTAAATTGTGTACTTAGATGAAAGGTAGACAATAAATAGACACGTTCGCAAAATTGCGAAGAGCGGCTATTATCTACATCATGTCTGTCTGTCCACATAAAACAACTCGGCTCCCACTGGACGGATTTTCTGTAAATTGGATATTTGAGTATTTTTCCAAAATCTGCCGAGAAAATGCAAGTTTCATTAAAATCAGACAAAAATAACGAGTACTTTACATGAAGACCGATACACATTTTCGATCATATCTCGCTAAATTCTTCTTAGAATGATAATGTTTCAGACACAAGTTGTACAGACAATCAGAACACATATTTCGTGTTCAACAACTTTTTTTTTGTGCCGTTTATGAGCTATGTGGAAAGGTACCGTAGAACCGGACAGGCCACAGATGACAATTTGGCGCACGCGCCTTGTATATCAGATATCTAAGTCTACAAATACACGCTCAGAATATTGATTTCCCACTGCAACAATGGTTGCACGAAGGTGCCTCAATGTTACTTTATAGTACACTGCCTGTTTTGTTTTTATTATATCTATGAAATAATCACTCATCTCTTCTCTATAATAATTATTTGTAATTAATTTTGATGTCAAAATTTGATAGAGAGGTAAGCTAACTTCTTAACAATTTATCATGCATTGAATGAAAGTGTATCAGTTACGAGCAATATTCTTATTTTTCGGCAGTGAAGTTCACGTCAAGAAGTTTTTCTTACCCTCAGCCTTTATCATCTACAGTTTTACGCTGTGTGATTGTTCAGGGTCAACAAATGTTTGCTCAGTTCATCAGTCAGGTCATTGTTTTACTCCTCAGACATTTCTCCACAAAAAAAAGTTTCCTCACACAATTGTAATAACGCCAAACCAGCCTATTCGCCATCACGTAATATGTTTACATGTAAAACACCCCCTTCTTATCAAACAGAGAAACATCCAACTAAATCTCAGCTGGAAAACATTTCACTTTCCCATTTGCAGCCACTGTTGCCAACGTTAAAGCTTAATTTGTCCACCGTTATGCACCATTAACATTGATGAGCACTTTGAAAATAATCATTAGGCTCATACGGGCCCATGTACGTTTTTTGGGCACAGGTCGAATCAAGTCGGACATGCATTGCAATTTGAAACATCATTCTTTTGCCCGTTCTTGTTTCTCCGTATTCACCACTAAAACGCGCGCGCACGCACGCACGAACGCATATTATCAGTCCAATCCTATATGCATTGTGTCCAGCGATACACTAGATACTTTACCCATATTCAAGCGAAGTTGTTACAAGTAGAATACAGGGTAATCATTTTGTTTGTTCTCAATATTAAGCAATTTATACGCAGTTGGAGTTAAGGAAGGGTATCTATAGGGAGGAGGCTGGCAGCATCTGTTTGACCCCACAGAAGATCAGAACTGATAGCGCCATGCACAGAGCAGCATTGTCATGTAACTAGTATGAGAACGTCTTTGGGAGTAGCTAGAAACTTCTCTGGGGAATTGTTGTAATAGGCTATTGTTTACTTAAAATGTTTAATTCATCCCTCTGCATGCCTTGAAGGCACAGAATTGGAGTAAGTGTGTACTTCTACTCTGTCCTGACGTCGGCGCTACACGGGGATGGGTGCGCAACATCCCGGCCGCTTTACCTCTGGGAAGGTTCCCAGTAGCCATATTTAGGAACCTGGTTGGGCCACAGATTGAACTGGAAGGGTTTTATTGTTTGTGTAGGCACTGTGAAGAAGTACAGTAAAACTCCGCTTGTCCAGATTAATTGGGACGGCGAGCCTTCCGGATATGCAGACGATCCGGATAATTGAATTTTTCTTGGAAAATAGATTAAATTGGCAGTTTGAAGTTCGGCTGTTTCTATTTACAGTATATACCTGCGTCTAAACCTTTCGACCACGCCTGATTTGAAGTTATAGAAGCCATAACACTGTAGTGTACTTGATCCGATAACCGGTATTGTCAGGCAAGTTAGTTTTGTAGAATTCGCGACAAATTTACCTGATGGGTCAAGCCTATCTGGATAACAAGCGTCCGGATAAGTGGCGTTCTGCCGTAGTTTAATATTTCTGAATATTTCCAATAACAAAAAAAGGGTTGCTCTAACTAGCTCATTATTGCGGATGAACACAATTATTAGTGTGTACTTTATATTCAGCGTCCAGTATCAAATTTCCGTCTTTGAACACTCTGTGTGTGTGTGTGTGCGTGCGTGTCTCTACGAGATATTTATTGTTCGGCACCTGCGCTGAAATTAAAAAATGAAAACGATAGAGAATGTTCAGGAATAAATTGATTTTCAACTATTCACGGGCAAGCAGCAGTGTGCGTAGGCTGCATCCAGTTTTAGCCCCATTGTATAGGAATCATTTATCTGATGTTGCCATTGTAATGCCCCTCGTTTCGTTTACTTTCAATGTCACTATGTTATTTTTGATTTATTATTTTCAGACAACGTCATGAACGTCCAATTACAATTTACCTACCCCACCTCACATGTATACAAGGCAACAAGCTTTGAATGCAGCATGTTATCGAGTACGGACTAGCGTTTTCGTGGCGGCCTATCAACAAGCACCATCCTTCCAAGTACCATTTATTATAAACCTGAAACAAAGCCGCGGCTTAATTGTGTCTGTCCCAATCAATGCAGACAGGCCTACTATAAATACCTTCCATTTATCAGCTTTAGAGCTGAAAATGCCAGATGCTTTCTTCATAACGCTGCTGGCCTGTAAATAAAGTAAACAGATTGCCGATGTCCAACAATGAGACAGCTGAAAAGAATTGTTGGACACTCAAAATTTTTTGAGAAGAAATATTTTGTTATTTGCCTAGTCAGTATGGTGAGTAACCTGTGAGCTGGACGACCGAAGAATCAGGGATCGGTCGAATAAGGGACAACGGCTTCGTCTTCTGTAAATCCGGACAGTCTATGGAGTCTGCCGAGCGTTCTGCCTAAAAGTTTCCACTATACAAGTGATCGAGGCCCGAAGCTGACTTCCTCTAGAGTCGAGGTTAAGAATATATAAAGCCATAACTGCTCGCCCCACATACCTTAGTAAACAATGCGGCAACTGTAACCCTTACCATTCCTGGCCTAGACTGTAGAGAAGCGGGGTGCATTCATATTTACAGAGTGTGCTACAACGTGACTAAAACGTTGGTAACAGAACCTGGAGGGTCAACGCGTCCAACAGGAGAGGCCTCGATTGGACACAATTCTGAGCCACTTCCAAGCACTTTCTATTGTCACAACATGTCTGCCTAAGACCATCATTATATTCCTTCACCCTCGGTTTCAAGGCAATTCCCCATCTACGTTGTACGTATTTTTGTCCCTTTCGTCCTGGCCACAAGGATAGCTCATCGTTGCTCCTGTGTAAATGAAATTCCTGGTTCTGCCTTATACGAAAGTTTTGAGTCCAAGCACTTTTCGAAGCGCTTCGTTTTCAACCGACTGTAATTTACAGTCTGTCAGAGAAAGATATTGCTCTCACACGTATCAAGTAAACGTAACAATTCTTCTGTGTATCTGTGTGTCGTGATGTTTCACTTGTTCAACAGCAATTGGCAGACAGTAGGTCACGAAGCAAATTTTCTGAGAGAGGATATGTAATTTTTAATTATTGTAAAGTTATTGATTACATAGAATTTTATTATGAATTCACCCCTCCTCTTTTATGTTGTTCTTACATATTTAATTTTCTACCACTTTGATTGTTTCTATGTTCCTCTCTTTGCCAGAAAACAAGGTTCCCTTTTATTTTCACCAAAATGATTGTTGTATGTATTTCTGTGGCTTTATTCAACAATGGGATTTTACATGGACTTTTTAGAAAAGGATGAAGGACTATATCTTTTAGTCTTTGAGAATAGTGAATAAGTGAAGAACTGTGCAATAAAAGACGGCAGGCTCTTGTGAAAAATATAATGATCCATAAAGGCTGGGTATTTCTCGACCACCTTTTAGATTGTCATAGTCCTATAAACCCATCGCATGGAATGTTCGCCCCGCTGAATCGTTAAGTTTATGTAGGTAATATTAAAACACTCAGAACTTACCAATCAAAAAGCACACTACAGCTGCATTATAAAAAGTATCTAGATAAGGTTATTTAGGGAAATAATCGCTACTTGTTATGTAGATCATATGAAATGCGTAACACTTGTATTGTAGCAATGCACAGCGTTAAGAAGGTCCTGCTCCTACTTCGTACTGTGCTGTAAAGAGTTACATTATAATTTTCGCCAGTTCATAAGATAGCCGATCCCGGTGGCCGTGCGGTCCGAGACGTAGGTCTGCGGCCACTCTCTTGTTGGGATTGGGGGTTCGAATCCTGCCGGAAGCAGGATTATCTCTTCTGAATATTGTGTTTTATCAGGTAGAGAACTCTGTGACAGGCTGATCCCTCCTCCAGGGAAGTCTTACCTAGTTCGATGTGTCTGGGTGTGATCAAGGGCAACAATAACCTCTACACCCTCACTGAGTAGGTAGAGAGGGGTCAAGACTAAGAAAGAAAGAAAGACTCGTGAGTTACACTGTACTGTACCAAAAAGTTTCTTTTCTTGTTCTTAATTTATGTTGAAACTGAGATTTACGTCCTAAGGTACCATTTGGTTACATTGTGTCAGTTTCACACTATGACACGCTACACAGTTGACATTGGCTCGAAATTTTGGAATGAAATTTGATACACCTGATATTTTGTTTCAGACCTCAAGCATGTAGAAGGCGTAACATAATATCGATCTGGACTTTGCGTCAGTAAGAGTGCTAAGGACGAAACATAGCAGCATATTAATATCCTTTCCGATACTTCGCAGTAAACTAACACAAAATTTTTATGCTAAACATCTACTATTTTACTCTAAAATTTTATTTCTTATGTCCCTTAAGAAATATCAGACTGTCCATTGGAAATACTAACTGGTCAATACAGTTGAACTAAATGTAATTTTGACCCCGTGCAGTCGATTTGAGAGGAGTGTGTCGCATCCATTTTCTACACTGAAGATCAAGGCAGCAGGTTCTTACAGCTGGGAATGTTTCGATCACGGTAACCTGGGATTTTGATGTCGTGTGCTACGGCACCAACTACTGGACGAAAAATGTTATCCTACCTCACAAAGATTTGTCTTGACTGAGCTACTGAGAACTCATTCACAACTGCTGTAAGTCAATAAATAGGGGTGACGGAGTGCCTGTAAATCTCCATGCATTCATAACCTTGATATTAGATGGAGGTCAGTGGTCAGCCTGTTGCTTTACTCGCGAGAAAGTGTGTTAAGCTGACTTGGTCTCAGATTTTGTCCGAAAATAATGAAAAACAAAGTTGGAGGGAGTGTAGACCACTCCATAATGCAGTATATACATCCTTCAAAAGGCGTTAGTGAATTTTTAAAACACTTTAAAGGCAGGAGTTTATCTGTTGTATATAAGGACTCATCACGTACTGCGCAGTAAACACTTCCCACCGCGGTTATAAAAATTAGTCAGTGAAGATGTAAAAGGTAAGAGTCTAGTTTGTTCCGAGATTCGTACTGTACAAAACACATAATAGCAAAGTGAGCACTATGCAGAATTGTTGAATGTTAAACCTGGTGTTACGTCAATTTAACGGCAACGCTTTGAAAGCTTAACTTATTTGCAGTTTGTTTATAAAATTTACCGACTCTTTCGATACAATTACATGCAAAGTCCGTCTACAATTTTAAGTAGATTGGTGAATATGGCTGCAAACATAATTTCCTGACAAATTATAGTGACAGACTTGCATAACAAATGTAAAGAAACCTCTCCAAAGGGTTTTTTTTATGATAGGCATAGTCGGTTACAGACAGACATAACCTCCACATAAGCCGTTAAATTTTACTTTGTAAAGAACGCCGAAATCTTACTTGCTACTTCTAACAACCAAACTTCAAACACCTGGTTCTTAGAACACCACATTTCAACTGAGTTATTACTGTTGTTAGTCGTGCGGTGCTGGTGTTTACGTATTCCTTTAAGATAAACCAACGTACTGGACCATGTTTAGTGTTCGCGTGAGTTCTAGACAACATTAGAGCAGTTTCTCTTCCTGCCTCTGCAAATTTTTGACTGACATATAAACAGTTCGGTGACATTTCGATCGCGAAAGGAGAAATAATATATACGCCTGAGAATCAAACAGATGCCACGTTTAATAAATACAGTCACCACCAAATTAAGTAAATCTGTTTAGGTGTAATAGGTATTTCTGTAATGAACGACGTTACGTAATGTCACGATCGACCGACCGGGTAGCAATACTGCTTTGTATTTAGGAAGTCTGCGATTCATATCTCTGCTCGGATACTGACGACGTGGTTTTCTTCACTAGCGCAGTGTAAATGACAAGGCCACTTCCTTCCGCACCCTTTGCAATTCAGTATTCATCAGCCACTTTTCTGTTCTTCTCTATACAGTCGCAAGTAGTGACGGCGTTTGTTAAGTGGCAGCAAATAAACTAAAAATGGCCTCTGGTTGAGAAGCTTCTACACAAAATGGCCTCTGGTTGAGAAGCTTCTACACAAAATGTATCCACGTAATTTTCAGACCAGTTTTAATTTTAATATTTTCCTTCCCTAATGCCCAAGTATGCAAATCTTAAAGTTTTCTGATTTTTCTGTACTTTGTGATGTATTCCACAGTGTCTTCTTTACTTAAATAATTCAGTTCTATTATTTATTTTTAATGTGCTGACACCCTAGGAGTAGATGTGTGGATAATATTAGGATGAATCTCCAGGAGTAAGGATGTGGGTATATGGACTAGATTGGGCTGGCCCAGGATAGAGACAGGTGGCGGACGCTTGTGAGTGCGGTAATGAACCTTCTGGTTCCATGAAATGCGGGGAATTTCTTGACTAGCTGCAAACCAGTTAGCTTCTCAAGGACTCTGCTCCATGGAGTAAGTAAGTAAGTAAGTAATGTGCTGACACAACAGCCGAAAGCCAATTACAGGAATATCACAGAAACTTCAAAGAAATGTATGAACTGTCTAACCACAAACATAACACATGAAAAATAACTAAACAAAAGACGAAAACAACAAATTTTAGTAATTATAATTAAATTAACAAATCTTTAATCAAAAGTTACCCTCTATTAAATATGTCAATACCCTTACTGACAGCATGGTCGCCGAAGCGCGTATAGCGGAGGGACAGTTGCGACTTTTAAGGTTAACCTTAAAATAAATAGTAATAATAATAATAATAATAATAATAAACTTTACGACGGTCTCTCAGGTCAATTAGTGTCCTTAACATCAACACTCGAACCTCAAAATTCCTCATTCTGTTTTTTCTTATAAGGTGATAAAGTATGTTTCGCGGCCATAAAATGAGCGTGTTGAATAAGATTTACAAGTTCAGAAACTAGCTACAAATCTTGTTCTAATAACATAGTACAATTGCGGAAGTTCTACTTTGGACGTTGTCCGGTATTAGGACAAAATATGAAGATCTTCTGCGATAGCAAAAGGCAGTTTTTTTCAGATAGTCTGACAAGCAGTCGCATAGTTACTCTTCTCTGTTACTGGATCCTTAAGACCAAGATTCAACTTACACATCTTTATAAACAAGTATGTCCATTATCAAATGGACAATGTGGAAAAAAAAGAAAACTTCTCCCGTATTGTCAGTTGCATTTGCATGCGGAATTTTGCTCAGTATTGCATGTACGTCGCAAAATTTGAATCTTTTTTTATTTCGCGACACAAGTAGGTACATTAAATATGTTAGATGTTCCGGTAACTTCTCTGCAACTTTTACGCAGTATGTCTGCAGCGCCATCTTTTACCACTTATGCGCTCACATTTAAAGCAGTGCCGAAGTTTTAGTAAAAATACAAGAATAAACTCAAATCTGTACGTTTTTTAATTGTGTAAGTTTCCAACTTGTTCTTGAGTATCGTACATTGACAGCTTGACATAACGCCATGCTGAAATTCTTTACTCCCTTCAGTGTCGTGGGAACTGAAGCGATTACGTCATTGGAACCTTCTCGATTCGTTTATTTTCGTACATGAATGAAAACTATCGATCAGCGTAAGCCGTTCCAATTTAATTTACAATTAAAAGAAAATTTAATTTTTCCACATACCTTCTACGGACACAAGCTTCGTGAACAATCGCCGTATTTCTTCGAACAGCTGCTTTCTGAGTCGAATGACTGCCTTAACGATCAGCAATCCTACGTAAATGTTGATGGCAACGACGCCTGGCAGGTATATACCCAAGGTTCTTCGCGACAGCAACGCCGGCGTCTCCTTGGTAACGGCTCTAGGCCTTTTGTCACAACATGGGCTGCGCTGATCACTCGCTGGCAGTCTTCTCATGATGTTGTAACATATCAAACAAGGGGCTTTTGTAGTGTTCATGTTACTGGAGCGTAAACTGAGCGCTGTATAAACAAATTGGGGTCTTTGCGGACGCTGTCAGCCGCCTCTGTACCTTACGATTTTATTGAATCTTGTTGAATTGATGGGTTTTAATCAGAAAACAGAATTGTATACTGACAAGGAAGTTTGTAGTGAGATTGAATTTCCGACGGACTTTGCTATAAAGTTCATCGTCTTCTGGGATATGATTCCGCGTAATTTTACTGTTAAAGATCCAAACTTTCGGAGGAACTTAGCATCCACCGCGATTGCATGAAAGCCTTCCCTGAAGAAGGAAATAGCAGGTTCCTCCGAAACGTTGGCACATTTCTACCAAATCACATGGGTACAATCCTATAAGATCAAACATTCATAGTTTTCATATTATTATTATTTAAATATTTTAATGATTTACCAGTTGTCTTCAATAATTAGTCAAAAATACGTATACTGTGAAACCTCGCACAACCGAAACAGCTTTTACACCGATTTTAACTCACTTCCATTTTCATTCGATGCTGACAATATTTTCTCTAATTGACATAATTAACATCCCCGCATCTCTTTTCCAAGTTTAGGCTACCTTTGTCAAGAGGTTTCCCACAAATATTTGTATTTATTCCTTGTTTTACCCATTCTAATCACATGAAATCCCCATTGCAAGTCTCTTGGTTTCACTGTTTCGAACAATAGAAAAGTAACTGAAATTTTTATTTAAGTTGGCTGCAGTTTGTTTAGAACAAGCGCGAGGTAAACATGCTATTTTTCAGAGACCTATCAAGAGACAACTTGAGTAACCATAAATTTGCTCCTCTCCTTTCCTCATTTATTCCGATAATATAATTTTGTGTGTTTTGTCTTACATGGAACTTGTGTAAACCTTCTGTGTTTTTCAATCACAAAGAAGAAGGTTTCTTAGCAAGTCTTCTCATATATCCTCATCTCCTAACGTCCATCAGACAAATGACAATTGCGACAACAATTTTTATTCACGAACTACAAATTATACTCTCCTTAAATGAGCAGAAGGATGGGCTTTTTAACTCACTCATATTCATTTTTATTTGTTGAGCAAATGTTGCAGAAGACTGTGTTCTTTATGCCGGATTTTTTGGAGTAAGCAGAAACTATTTCTAGTTCTACCAATAATGTTATTCAATAACCTGTCTTTCAATCTACTGACCATATTCAATAACAATGAAATATTCTTCCCTATTGTGTAGTCTAGATATCTTCGTTGTCAAAATTGTAACTTAAAATCATTATCTTTTAATCACTCTCCACCTTATCTAATATTTTGTTTATTTATATTGTTAATAATATTTCTAGTTCAGCTGCTCCAATTAATAGTTCTGTACCAATTTAAACATTGATCCATCTTACTTCTTTCTTATTCTCCTTCACTATGCCCAAATTGATAGCTTAATCATAACGAGTTTTTATATTTCGTATTTTCTTTCGCATATATAAACTTAAAGATTTAAAAAATACCTCTTAATTGTTGCTTCATTGTAGTACATTGCCGAGTTGCTAGTTTCTACTTAAAATAATTATAGAGCCTTCATTTTCCCTTTCACCCAGCAAGGCCACTTTATAAAGCGCAATCACATAAACCCTCCATATCCTCTAAATACCTCGTAAAATTTAAATTCCATTATTATACAAATTGATGTGCAATAGATCAAAAACTCACCACATTATTAAATGGAAATTCACTTTTCTTTCAGTCACACCCATCTTGTTATTTTAAAAGCAACTGGAATCTAAAGGAACTTAAATCAAGTAAGCCTCGTCTCTTCAAGCTGCTTATTAACTTTCAAGAAGCACCTCTCCTTTACTGTAAGCATAAGTAGGTTGTAGCATCGAAGTTAAAATTGTCTAAAAAATTACATATTACACAGGCTTATTTTATTTTATTTCTGTGTAAAATGTTCTTGCAAACTTAATTTGAAATATGTAAGTTTTTGCGGGCATTGTGTTTAGTGTCGCGGATAAGTAGCAATGTTCCAGAGCGAAGTACTGCCTTTGTCTTCTGGGTTGTTGAAAAAGTACAGACTTACCAGACTACACTGTGTCATCCCTGGATATAGCAATCCAGATAAAATATCTTAACTTGATTATGCTCTTCTACGAGGGTGAAACTTTTGCAATAATATATGCATAAAGACAATACTTTATTGGCCATTTTATGCGCTCTAATTCGGCACATAATTTTAATAATCTTTGCAAATAAATAATCTTTATTATAAATTACGAACAACATATATTTAAGATCTGTAAGGAATATACATTTTCATCAAAATCCTTTTTATCCAACAAACCATAGCTATACACTTTGTCTTGTAATGTTAAAGGTCCATGGTCCATCTCTGGCTGAGGACGATGGACCATGGTAGGCACATGTTTTAATACCGATATTCGATATAATGATATCGATATGAACACGACGAGATTTTACGTATAAACAGTTTGTTACATCGGCGTTAAACTATAGATATACTATTTTACAACATAGAAAGTGGTTAAAGCAATAGCCCTAATTGTTATGCTGCTGTATCTGTTGTACTATACAAATTGTCGTATGTCACTAAATTTTTTTACAGTTGACTTTCCCACACACAAGCAAAAAATATGTTACAACTAACAGGCTATACACTTTTTTTTTGCTATCTAATGTAGAACTACGTAACTTTTCCTAAGACACATTTCGTAATTTTGTCATTACAATTACAAACTCTTTATCAAGTTGTTCCATTAATACAAATAGATGCCTTGCAAATTACAAACCTCAGCATTTAGGATAAAACAATCCATCACTTGTTTACCACTCTAAAAGCAAATTCATATCCACGTAATTTATCGCTCTCTACTGACCCAATAACAATTAGACATCTTGTGTTTATTGGGCCGTGCATCATTGTAATAGTTGAAGAATAAAAGACCAACTTAATGTCACTTGCTATTTTATTTCACTTCTTATGTACTCAACATGTTTCGGACATTAATATATCCATCATCAGGAACT
>Ga0123355_10003738_pt1 | contig 21975 bp, 14 predicted proteins | sample TergutEmb28metaG_3_FD_89872 | JGI IMG/M metagenome (GOLD analysis project Ga0123355, IMG submission 89872) | Embiratermes neotenicus P1 segment gut microbial communities from Petit-Saut dam, French Guiana - Emb289 P1 | ecosystem: Host-associated > Arthropoda: Insects > Digestive system > Gut ... | reverse complement strand
TTCTCCCCGCTTCATCAGATCAGTTCGCCGCCCACGGGTTTGCCCGCAAGCCACTCGCTCTCTTGCTTGCTGCGCCGGACTTTCGGATTGCATTGAGCGAGCACGTCCAGGCTATAGCACGGCCGATGCTGCGGTTCCACAACCAGCCGACCGCTTTGGACCGTAATCCCAACTTTTGCCCCGGCCGCAACTGCAGCAGCCCGAGCGGAGCCGGCGGCACAGCCAGCATGATCGAACCGCCAACCTTACGCAGCTTGCGCGAGGCGGTCTTACAACCAATCCCGGAACACCTCGCATCTGACCACTAAGCCGCGTCCTAGTATCCGTATCCAGTTGTCGCCGCCAATAGTCTCGGGGAAGCGCTCCGGCTTCCGACGGTTCCGTATTTATGCCGATTGCAGAACGCGTGTGTAGCGACGCTTACGCCGATCACGTCAACCCACAGTGGGTGAAGCTGCTGAGTCTCCTCGAAATGAATGTCCACTACGAACGTTGCCAGGGAGCCGAACTGCTCACCTCTGATGGACGCCTAATCCTGGATTTCCTCTCCGGCTATTGCGTACACAACACCGGGCATAATCACCCCGCCATCATTTCTGCTCTCCAGCATGAATTGACGAAATCGGGGCCGGTCATGCTGCAAAGCGACGTACCGGAGCTTGCGGGAGAATTGGCGCAGCGTTTGTGCGAACTCGCGGGAGGACAGCTCGCAAAAGCTTTTTTTGCTAGTTCAGGAAGTGAAGGGATTGAGGCGGCCATCAAGTTTGCCCGATCTCACACCGGCCGCGCCGGTCTGCTGGCGTGGGATAGAGCCTTTCATGGGCTCACCTGCGGCGCACTTTCTCTGATGGACGGCAAGTACTGGCGAGAAGGCTTTGGCCCGCTGCTTCCGAACACTGAATTCGTTCGCTTCGCGGATTTGGCAGCGCTCGAGAGGCAACTGGCGAGCGAGTGTTACGCGGCTTTCTTCCTCGAGCCCATCCAGGCGGAAGGCGGTATTCGCGTTCCGGATGAAAGTTACATGCGTGCCGCCCAACGTTTATGCCGCCGCTACGGAACTCTACTAGTGGCCGACGAAGTGCAAACCGGCCTCTTTCGCACCGGACCGTTTCTAGCATCGCATCATTGGGGCCTCGATCCAGACATCGTCGTCCTCGCCAAGGCATTGAGCGGAGGGTTGGTCCCGGTAAGCGCAGTACTCATGTCAGAAACGGTCTATCGTTCTGTCTTCAGCTCGTTTCAGCGTTCTCTCGTCCACGCCAGCACCTTCAGCGAAAACAGCCTTTCGATGCGCGCGGGTCTTGCCACCCTGGATGTGTTGCAGAGCGAATCGCTGGGCGAGCGCGCCACGGAGCTTGGTGCGGAACTGAAAGAGGAGCTTTCACGTGCGCTATCAGGCTACGAGATGGTAAAGGAAGTCCGCGGCCGAGGATTACTGTTGGGCATCGAGTTCGCTCCTCCGCAACGCTTTGCTTTGCGTTTCCCTTTCGAGGCGTTTACGGCAATCCATCCCGCCATGTTCGGTCAGATTTTCGTGATGCGTCTTTTCCGCGATCACGGCATTCTGACTCAGATCTGCGGGAACGATTTTACGGTGCTCAAGGTTGCACCTCCACTCACGATCAGCTCTTCGCATATCGCGGCATTCGTCTCTGCCGTGCGTGAAGTCGTGGATCTCGCCCACCATCCGGGTGCATTTTGGTCAGAGGCCTTGGGTCTGGCACGGCGGGCGATCGCCTCCTGATCAACATCCCACATGCATTCATCAAAAGTTCCAACAGCGGATCTGTTTGTTATCGGCGGTGGGCCCGCAGGATTAGCGAGCGCCATCGCTGCGCGGCAACGCGGCTTCGAAGTGGTCGTTGCCGACGGAGCATCCTGCCCCATCGACAAAGCTTGCGGTGAAGGCCTGATGCCCGACGGCACGTTCGCGCTGCACAGGTTGGGCGTAGACATTCCCGCTTCGGACTCCCACCCATTTCGAGGGATTCGCTTTGTGAGCGGCGGACTCCACATAGACGCGAGTTTCCCCAACGGTCCCGGGCTCGGTCTACGCCGGACGGTTCTGCATCGCCTTTTGGTGGCACGCGCTGAATCGCTCGGGATTCGTCTGCTTTGGAAAACTCCTGTGGCCGGGCTGCATCCGGAAGGAGCGCTCGTGGGGAAACAGCTGGTTCGCTCGCGCTGGATCGTGGGAGCCGATGGCGGAGAGTCTCTGGTTCGAAAATGGGCTGGCCTCGATGATTATGTTTACGATCGGGCGCGATTCGCATTCCGCCGCCATTATCGAATCGCGCCTTGGACGGACTGCATGGAGTTGCACTGGGGACCAAAGTGCCAGATCTACATTACTCCGGTAGCCGAAGACGAGATTTGTGTAACGCTGATCTCCCTCGACCCGCATTCGCGCCTCGATGATGCGCTTAAGGCGTTCCCGAGTCTGGTTAGCCGTTTCGATCACGCCGAGACTACTTCAATCGAGCGCGGCGCGGTTTCTTCGACTCGGAAATTGCGGCGCGTCTATAAGGATCGGGTCTGTCTGGTGGGAGATGCCTCCGGCACCGTCGACGCGATCACGGGTGAAGGCTTATGCCTGACATTCTCTCAGGCCGAGCTATTGGCGGATTGTCTGGACAAAAACGACCTGCCGCGATACCAGCGCATGCACAGAAGACTGGCCATGCGTCCCGTAATGATGGCGCGGCTTATGTTGAGCCTCGACTGGAAACTCACGGTCCGCCAACGCGTCATGCGCGCCTTCCGGTCGGACCCGAGCCTTTTTGCCCACATGTTGTCGATGCACGTCGGCGCGCTATCGCCCATCGATTTCATAGGCGTGGCACTTTCTCTGGGATGGCGTATGGCCCATGCTTAAAGTGCGAGATTTCATCCAGAATAAAACGGTACGCGCCGCGGTTTGGATCTTGGTGGCAACAAGTGGTGTGCCCGCAGCCGCCCGAGCGCAAGAAGTCACATTGTCATTCGTCCCCCAGCAAACCATCTTGAACTTCACCCTGGGTGACGTGTTGCACACGGTGCATGGCACCTTCAACCTGAAGTCCGGCGTCGTCCGTTTCAATCCCGCGACCAACGCAATCAGCGGGGAGATCGTCGTGGACGCCAGAACCGGGGACAGCGGAAGCGCAACTCGCGACAGGAAAATGCACAAAGATATTCTGGAGAGTGAGCGCTATCCTGAAGTTACATTCCGGCCAGACCACGTGGAAGGCACAGTACCGGCTCAAGGCTCAGCGACGGTGCAGGTGCACGGTGTCTTCGGCCTGCATGGCGCGGAGCACGAAGTCATCGTACCGGCGCAGGTCGAACTCGCTCACAACCACTGGACCCTAACGGTCCATTTCGATCTTCCCTACGTTGCCTGGGGACTGAAAGACCCAAGCACATTAATTCTCCGCGTAAGCAAGACCGTAGCAATCGATTTGCGCGCCTCGGGACGAAGCCCCTGGACAGCGCAACCTTGATTTGTACTCATCCATGTCAGGCAAGCCGTCCGCAGATACAGTTGAACCGATGGGTGCCACAGATCGGGGCGAGGGACTATGTCTGGTATGGCGCCTGTATGTGGACGAGAAGCACACATGAGCTATTCCGAACCTGCGCGGAACGCTGGAATATTTTGAGAGGTCGGGCGAGGCCCACCACCTTAGCGTTTGCTCCTCACTTCTGCGCGCTGACAGCCTGCGACCTCCAGTTTCCGTCTCGGTTTCTCACAGAGGTCCGGATACCTGGCCCCGAGCTTGAATGCGGTCGTCTCCTGACTGTAATCGACAACCTGGGGAACTTGTCCTGGCAACCCCGCTGGACGGTAAGGTAATAGTGCCCCTTACAATAGAGGCCTAGGAGATTGAGGAGATTTATTGATGACCACGCTTACAAGCACAGCGAAGGGGTAGGTTACCTTGAAACCAGAACTGCTCAAGCATCTCGGTGTGGGTCCGGGCGAGAGAGTTGAGGCTGACAAGCTGCCAGATGGCACGGCGGACACGAATGTACTCATCCGCGCCGCTGTCCAAGACGTAAGGCGGCGCAGATCTTGCAGGAGGCCGACTTGGTCGCCGTGCCTATTCCTGTCCTATGTGAATTTGTCTGGGTCCTGCGTCGATGATACAAGAAGTCTGTTTCTGAGGTATTGGACGCAATTCATAAACTGATGAAGAGCACCTAAGTCGTAATCAACCGGCCAGCCGTTGAGGCTGGTCTGGCCGTACTCGGTGCTGGTGGAGATTTTGCCGACGGCGCCATCGCCTACGAAGGGGACTGGCTCGGGGCAGAACAGTTTGTCTCCTTCGATGCGAAGGCTGTATCCATTCTGAAATCACAGGGCACTCGTGCCCGATTGTTGTAATAGCTGTTTCGCGCGACGCTTACCGTGTTTGCCGCACTCCATCCCGTCCGGAGTGATACGCGGAGCTCCTGCGGAATCCGAGGCCTTCCCCGCCGCGCGACTTCCACCGCCACCACAACTTGAATCCCTCAGGTTGACAACCCATGAGCGTTTCCGGTTTGACTATGGTCAACGCCCCTCTCCAGATGAAGAATCGTCATTCGGCGCCCAAACGGTCGACGGCGCCGGACAGCTTGGGAAAGCCCGCGGCAACGGTGTCCTCGTCGAATGCCTCCCTTTCTGGTTCGCCGTCCGGAGAGCGATCGGACTGTTCGCGCAAATCTTCTTTGATGCCTCGCTTCTCGAGAACTTTCAGCGGAATGTACTCGAGCAACTCGTTATCGATCTCGCGCGTATCGACGAATGGGCCGAGTTCGTCGGGATTCGTGAGTGCCAGCTCGAACACGGCTTTACCTTTCCCGATGATCCAGGAGCGGAAATAGTGGAAGGAGTCGTCGCCCATGCCTCCCGAAATCACATAGCCGGCACCCCAAATGCGCCAATGGTTCAGGTCGCAAAGCTTCTCGTAGAAGGCATGACCGAAGTCCTGGATTTCACTGGAGTTGAGTGTCTCCAGCACGCTACTCAACTGCTGGGGTGAAGCGGAAGCTCGTGAGCCGGCGCGGGCCTGATCGATCAAGGCCCAGAAACGATCATCCGTCATCGTTGATTGCGACATGGGTTCCCTTCTGCTGACGGCTGAGTGGCTTGCATTGCTATCTTACAGATCCGTTGCAGACCTATGCAGATCGACTTTCCGGACACTGTCCCACCCGCCGCCAAGTGCGCGGAAGGTGCGCATCGCAGCTGCGGAGTCAATCACTTTCTCCTGGAGCAGTACCACGAAAGACTGCACTTTGCCGTTAGGATTCGGGAGCCGCCAAGTCCTCAGAGAGTTTCCGGCTCCGGACGATCAGCGCAATAGCGGCCGCGAGCCACCACAACGCCTGAACTCCTGCAAATGCCGTGACTGCGTCCGGCAGAGTCAGACGTAGTAGAAAAATGCCACCCAAAGCTGCAAAGATGGCGGCCAATGCAAGTGCCAGATATCCGAACGACTTTGGAAGAACTCGAGACCGGACAAGAACGATGCCCAACGGCAAAAATAGCGCCGGTGCGGCCACTATGAAGTACAGGTGCTGGACAGCAGAGATGAGGTTGAGGCTCACCGAGGGTATTATCGCTGGATCACGATACAGGGCGCTGATGTAGAACGTGACCTCGGTGAGACTGACTGTCATCAGGATTGACGCTCCGAAAAACGTCATCCAGCCTGCAAGCTGCTGTGTCGCGCCTGCCAAGTGAATCAGGACGAATGCGAACAGCACGATGAGAACTGGCCCCACCGCCTGCATCCACGCTCCCCACAATATCTTGGCGTAGTTTTGTCGTGCGAAGTCCGCGAGTTCGGCACTCGTTGCCCCTGGTACCGGACCATTGTTGATGGCGAACGAAAGCCCGAGTAAAACAACCCCGCAGACGCCGCTAAGGCCGCCAGCAATGCAGATCGACTGCGTCCCGCCCACGTTTTTGTTCATATGGCACCGCCTATAGGTAGTTGATACTAATCTTGAGCCTCGTGCGGCTTCTGAAATGCTGAAACTCTGCGGCAGAAAATTTCCGGGGGGCCAAAATGGCCCTTTGCGTTGTTCGACGCTCCTACGCCCTCGCGGGGATCCCGACACATTTCCATGGCGGCAGTGGAACGCTACATTCGCGCGGAACAGCGACTAGGTCGCGTCGACAAACGCGTTAGTTCAAAGATTGTGTACGTTTCTGCTGTTTGGCGCCTGTTTGCATCGCGTATTTATTTCCCATTTTCTGGGCCACTCGGTTGGACCCTCCGATGAGGTCTTGGTTAAGCAGGTTGTACTAGCGAGGATGAACGGCTTGGGAAGATTGAGGACGCAACGACTACCTGACCCTTTAGTACGCCTGGGATCTCGCTCTAGTGTCCCCTTGGAAACTGTCGTCCGAGCGCTTGAGCAGAGGTCCTCAAGCGCGGTTGCCCCGAATAATGGCAGCGTAGCGCGGACGCAAACTCTGTCAAGGCCGACCGAAGGTCGCCGCTATCGGGGGCACGCGCCCGGACACAGTTTGCTTCACCCGCGCAAAAATCTCTGCGCCGTTCCGGGCAAGCATCTCAAAAAGCACCCAAAAGCGGTTACACGCCAGATAGTTTTGTACTTTCTTTTAGTCGGTGCGGCGATCCTGGCGGCCTGAGGAAAATGCAGGAATTAGGTTTGAATCGCAGTTCAGCTGGTTAGACGGCATGCCTGTCACGCAGGAGGTCGCGGGTTCGAGTCCCGTCCCGCCAGGTTGTTTCGAACACGCGATTCAGCCTATGTCGACCTTCAGCAGCAGAGTTTGGTGCTACTCCGCAGGATCGTAGTTCAAGTTCTGTCCCAACCATCGTTCAACTTCAGAAACGCACATTCCTTTGCGTTCGGCGTAGTCGGCAACCTGATCCCGGTCGATCTTGCCCAGACTGAAATAACGGGATTCGGGATGAGCGAAGTAAAGACCACTCACGCTCGATCCCGGCCACATCGCAAAGGACTCCGTGATCTGAATTCCCGTATTCGCGCAAACCTTCAGAAGGCGCCAGAGTGTACCCTTTTCGGTGTGGTCGGGACAGGCCGGATAACCTGGCGCCGGCCGGATGCCGCGATACTTTTCTTGGATCAGATCCTCATTGCTCACGTTTTCCGTGCTGCCATAACCCCATTCCTTACGGACGCATTTGTGCAGGCACTCGGCGAAGGCCTCAGCCAGGCGGTCCGCGAGAGCCTCCGCCATGATCGCGTTGTAGTCGTCGTGCTCTGCTTTGTATGACTCGCACAACTCTTTCAGGCCGACGCCGCTGGTAACTGCAAATGCACCGATATGATCAGGCAACCCCGTTTCCCCGGGCGCGATGAAGTCGGCGAGAGACCGGCACGGCTCGCTGCCTTCCTTATTGGACTGCTGACGCAAGAAGTGGAATCGTTCGATCACTTTTTCGCGTTTATCATCGGCGTATAATTCGACGTCGTCGCCCAGCGCGTTGGCGGGGAAAAAACCGTATACACCCTTTGCTATTAGGAGCTTCTTCTCAATGATTACGTCCAGAAGGGCATTGGCCTCTTTGAAAAGCTGGCGTGCCTGGTCTCCCTGTCTTTCGTCCTCAAGAATGCGCGGATAGACACCTTTCAACTCCCAGGTGTGAAAGAACGGAGTCCAGTCAATGAACGCGCGCAGAGTCATAAGCGGAAAGGTGTCCAGCACGCGCACGCCGGTGAAACTCGGTACCGGCAAATCTTTGGCACGCCACACAATCGGAGTCCGCCTTGACCGGGCTGTTTCCAGAGAGACGACCGTTTGCTTAGGGGCTGCGTGGGCCTTGCGGATTGCCTCATATTCAGCACGGTGCCGTTCGACAAACGTTGACTTGCCATGGTCGCTCAGAAGACTGGTTGTGACAGGAACCGCGCGGCTGGCATCGACGACGTGGACGACCGGCTCGCTGTAATTCGGAGCAATTTTGACGGCGGTGTGCGCCCGGCTCGTGGTCGCTCCGCCGATCAGCAACGGCAATTTGAAGCCCTGACGTTCCATCTCGCGGGCTACGTGGACCATTTCGTCAAGAGACGGAGTGATGAGCCCGCTGAGCCCGATCATGTCCGCTTTTTCTACCTTGGCGCGTTCGAGAATCTTTTCGCACGGGACCATCACCCCCATGTCGATCACTTCATAGTTATTGCAGGCGAGGACAACTCCCACGATATTCTTGCCAATATCATGAACGTCGCCTTTGACCGTCGCCAACACGATCTTTCCTTGTGCCTTGACCGCTTCGCCAGCCGCAGCCTTTGCTTCCTTCTCGGCTTCCATATACGGAGTGAGATGGGCAACTGCCTTTTTCATCACTCGCGCTGACTTGACCACCTGCGGGAGGAACATCTTGCCTGCTCCGAAAAGATCGCCCACTACGCTCATGCCGGCCATCAATGGTCCTTCGATGACCGCCAATGGTCGGCCTAGCTTGAGGCGGGCTTGCTCGGCATCGGCTTCGATATAGGTATCGATTCCCTTAACCAGCGCATGAGAAAGGCGTTCCTCCACCGTGCCGTTACGCCACTCTTCTGTTTTCTTCTCGGTAGCCGCCTTGCCCGCGCCCTTCAATGTTTCGCCGAACTCTACCAGCCGTTCGGTGGCATCCGTGCGGCGGTTCAGCAACACATCCTCGACCAGCACTTTCAGCTCCGGCTCGATCTCCTCATAAACTTCGAGCATGCCGGCATTCACAATGCCCATGTCCATGCCGGCGCCGATGGCGTGATAGAGGAAAGCGGAATGAATCGCTTCCCGGACGACATTATTGCCGCGAAAACTGAAAGAGATGTTTGACACGCCGCCGCTTACTTTCGCATACGGCAGGTTGGCCTTGATCCAGCGGGTGGCGTTGATGTAATCGACCGCATAGTTGTTGTGTTCCTCCATGCCCGTCGCAACAGTGAGGATATTGGGATCGAAGATGATGTCTTCGGGTGGAAACCCGACCTGATCGACCAAGATTCGGTAGGCGCGTTCCGAGACCCGAATCTTGTCCTCGTAGTTTGCGGCTTGACCGTGTTCGTCGAAGGCCATGACGACCGCCGCAGCGCCGTATTTCAAAATCGTCGCTGCGTGCTCGAAGAATTTCTGTTCGCCTTCCTTCAGTGAAATCGAATTAACAATGCCCTTCCCCTGCAGGCACTTCAGGCCCGCTTCAATCACCTCCCATTTTGAGGAGTCGATCATAACGGGCACCTTCGCGACTTCCGGTTCACTCGCCATCAACTGGAGGAAACGCGTCATCGCGGTGACGCCGTCGATCATTCCCTCGTCCATGCAGACGTCGAGCACGTTTGCCCCGTTTTCGACCTGTTGCCGGGCAACGCTTACCGCCTCCTGATACTTCTCGTCCTTGACCAACCTGGCAAACTTCGGCGAACCGGCGACGTTGGTGCGTTCCCCGATCATGATGAAGACGCCTGCCTGTTGGGTGAATGGCTGCGAGCCCGAGAGACGAAGAGGCTTAAACTTCGACGCCACGGCGGTTGCGTCGTTTGGCTCGCTCACGCTCGACTCGCAATCTCGCTCTGGCGAGCCAATGATGTCTCAGCGGACGGTTCCCACTTTCGCGGAGGCTGGCCGTCGAGCGCTTTCGCGATGGCCGCAATGTGCTCGGGAGTATTCCCGCAGCAGCCACCGGCAATGTTGATCAGTCCTGCCCGAGCGAAGTCACTCAGATAACGAGCCATGTCTTGGGGGCCAAAATCGAAGCCGGTTTCGGACAGCGGATTCGGCAGACCGGCATTGGGGTAACACGAGATCGCCACGTCCGCTTTTTCCGAGAGTTCCTCCAGAAACGGATACATGAGATCGGGGCCGAGAGAGCAGTTAAGTCCCACCGAGAATGGCTTCACGTGCCGCACCGCGTTCCAGAATGCCTCTGTCGTTTGCGCCGAAATCATCGTTTCCCCGCCACGCCCAACTGCCGCCGAAATCATGACCGGCAGTTCCTCGCCACCTGGACCTCGGCCCCTCTCATCAAAGACCTCACGGATTGCGACCAGTGCCGCCTTGGCATTGAGCGAGTCGAAGATAGTCTCGACCAGCAGCAGGTCTACGCCGCCAGCGATGAGAGCGCGCACCTGCTGCGCGTATGCGGCTTTGACCTGATCGAAGGTGACCACGCGAAATCCCGGGTCGTCGGGATCAGGTGAGTTCGAAAGGGAAACGGTCAGCGGCCCAATCGCTCCGGCTACGAAGCGTTGGCGCGATGTTGCGGTTCCGACTCGGTCGGCCCACTCCCGGCACTGCCTCGCCGATTGCTCATTGATGTCCCACGCCAGCCGATTGAGAACCTCGTCGCCGATGATCTTCTGATAAAACTCGGGATCTTTGCGGCCGCCGTGCTCGCGCGGATCTTCCACAAAAAATTCGCTCTGGGCGATGCTCGTAGCACCAAAGGTGTTCGTCTCGATGATGTCCGCGCCAGCCTCCAAAAACCGGCGATGAATGTCGCCAATCATCTCTGGCTGGGTGAGCGTGAACAGGTCACCATTGTTGAGAAGGCTTTTCGCGGCGCCCTTGAATCGCTCCCCACGTATGTCCGCTTCCTTCATCCGATAAGTGCGAATTGTCGTCCCCATCGCTCCGTCGATGATGGCGATACGATTCTCAAGAATCTGTTCCAGCGGATGCAGTTGAGCTTTTTTCATGTCCCTTTGATGAGTACAGACAGCCTTGACCTAGTCAAATTCCCCACTAGCGATCTTCGTTTATTATAGCGAGTGGTCTGACGGAAGACCTTCGTAGAGGTTCTGGGGGGCTGATAAAGAGTGAAAGCTACAGCGATTCGATCTTAATTCTGACCGAAAATCCTTCGTCGCTGCAGGCGCAGTCACTGGCATTGGCAGCCTGCCTTTCACGTCGAGCACTTCAGCGATTCATTCCGTCGCCAAATTCTCGCCGGAGATTCCTTTTTGGCCTCAGCTCCCTCAACACTCAGAGCGAGAGAGCATCGTCGGCCAGGGCCTCGGGATTTTCGAAAACCTGATTGAGCCTCGTAATGACGGCTACGGTTATCAGGTAAAGCACGCAATGATCACGGCAACCTGTGGACTTGGATTGCTCGATCCTTCTGCCGTTGCCGAATCCTTCGAGTCCGCGCACAGGGTCAGCAAACTGGTTAGATCCTTGGCCGGTTTGCCAGAACTGGACGAAGAAGTCACAATCGGAAACTAATCTCAGTTTTCACCGTCAACTTGAAGGACTTGTTTCGGTCAAGCTGGAAACGGGTCAGCAAACACAAATCCACCACGCTCCACGACTTCCCCCTGCTCGCACATCCATGAGCCGAGAGGAAAACCGGATTTGTCCAAGGATGTAGCTCCTCAAAACGTAAATTTCGCGGCGAGTTGTACCAGTCTCGGCGATGCTGCGCTTACGACTTGGCCGAAATGAGGATCGTTCACCTCTCCATTCACGGAAGCGACACCATCAAATTGGGCATGATTGAGGGCGTTAAACGCTTCCAGTCGAAACTCCAGCGATTTCGACTCGGTCACTTTCAATATCTTGGCCAGCGTCAGGTCAAAATTGTTGATTCCAGGACCGTAGAAAAACCTTCTAGGCACATTTCCCAATTTCCCCAGCGTCTCCGTCGTAAAGGCCGCAGGCGTGTTATTGAACTCGGGCCGTCCGTTTCTCGGGTTGGTGTTGATGTCCAACGGCGCACCGTGGTATTCCGGCGTATCGAGGAGATAGTTGTTGACGCCATTTCCTAGCGTTCCCAACAGCGAGTTATCCGAGTCGTCCAACAAAGTAACGGGCAAGCCTGTGCTGAAACGCACAGTACCGGAGACGCTCCATCCATCAGTGAAACGATTCGCGTGCCCGGACAGTAGATCAAACGGTAGGTCGACTTTGAAACTCCCTACAAAGTTGTGTCGCATATCCCAGGCGGAAATCGCGCGCGTTGCTGCATGGTTCATGGGATTGAGCTGTTCGCCCAAATTCGATCCTTGGTCAATGGACTTGCTGTACGTGTATCCAAGCAAGAAATTCGACCGTTTTCCAACGAAGCGCCAACTCGTTTCCAGCGCGTTGTAACTCGAATTCTCGATCGTCCGCTGCCAGGTGTCTTCCTGGTAGTTAGAGCCGATACCCTCTCGCATTCCCTGATACACCGTGCCGCCGGCGCTGGTGATCCGTGCATCCTCACCAAATGGGCCGCATATGGGGCTGCCGGGCAAAACTTCACTGGGTTGACTCAAGCTCAGGCAGAGAGCCTGGTTGGCAGGATTGTTCGACACGACTGCGAGGATGTGGTGGCCCTGGTTTCCCACGTAGCTCATCGTCAATAGAGTGCTGTTAGTGATCTGTCGCTCGAACGACAGCATGTAATTCTCGGTGTAAGGCACAGCATTTCGATAGTAAAAAGAAACGTCAGCGGAGATAGGAATTTGGCTCGCAAAACTCTGAGTGTCCGGATTTTTGGCCGACACGTTATGCGGAGGAAACGTCAGAGGAAACGGGTTTGTATTCTGTCCGCCATCGGCAGCATTAATGAAGGGCGTCGCGAACAACGGCGGCTCGGGACTCAAGTAGTTAACCCCGAAGGGAGGAACAGCATACATCACCCCAGCCGAAAGCCCTGGAAACGCGGTGTAGAACATTCCAAAGCTGGCCCGAATGCTGCTCCTGCCGCTGTCTCCGAAGATTTCCTTGAGAATTCCATGTTCGAATCTCGGAGCGTATGCTAGTCCGATGCGTGGAGCGAAGTTGCCGGGCTTCGACGGAGAAATCGTGCGCGGAATCCCCGGATCACCGGGAACGACCAAGTCTTCTGGCAGTCCCGGATAGAGGACCGACTGCCTTCCAGGGATAATGGTCTGCAGCTGATTGTACTTCTCCCAGAAGGGCAAGATGTAGTCCCAGCGTAGCCCGAAGTTGAGGGTTAAGTCCGTGCGTGCCCGCCAACTGTCTTGAGTGAACAGGCCGACATATCGGTTTCGCAGGTAGAAAGGTTGGCCAGAAGATTGCGTGAAGTTACTGGGCACTCCAATTAGAAAATCCGCGAACGCTGAGCCGGTTTCCGTTCCATCGATATTGAAAGTACCGTTAAAAGTTGCGTTGGGATGTTCGTTCACTTGATCGACATGGAATTGGCCCCCGAATTTAAGTGTGTGCGAGCCGATCACCTTCGAAAACGTGTCGCTGAGAAAAAGGGTATTGTTGATTTGGGTTTCGTTGGTGATCGGGACTCCCATAACGAAAGTCGGAAACACCATATTCTCCACACCGAGAAACTGCGGCGCCTGGATCGTGAATCCTGGAGCTCCCGAGGGATCGCTGAAGCCCTGAGCGGCTAAGCTCACTCCCAAGCCGCCTTTCGGCTGACCAATCACATTGGCGTAGCGCAGATATCCAAGGTGAAACTCATTCACCATGCTGCTTCCGAATGCTTTGGTATCGGCGAAACTGTAGAGCTGCGCGCGGCCAAAGGTCAAGGCGTCGAAGCCCGGGATGCTGGCTCCGCCCTGTTGGCCAGGATAGGGATTGTCCAAACGATAATCGTCGAAGAAGTAATAAGTGGAGACTTGTCCCAAACGCGTGTTGGCGTCAATCCGGCCGGAAAACTTGTCGTCGCGTACCGTTTGTGAGTAGGCAGAGGTCGTGAACTGGTCCGTGCCCTCGTTGGGCGACGGAATGTATTGCAGCAGACCTATTGCCGGGGTCGACCATGCCTGCTTGGGTATGATCGCTCCGGGAAAAACGCATGGATTCGTCGAACTCGTGCTCGAACATCCCGGCGTGAAGTAGTTCTCTCCTGCAGTAACGTGGACGCCTGGATTCATAGATTGAAGTCGCTGCGTGAGAATATTCGCCAAATAGGGGCCGCTCACCTGAGTAGGCACGGCATTTCCTTGTGGATCGGTAGTGGTGAACGGTTTTGTTGTCGCGGCAACGAGGTCCGAAAGGTTTCCGTTACGATCTTGTTCGGACGGAACGGAGATCAGCCCTGTCTCTACGCCTTCATTCGTTCGTGTTCCCTGATAGTCGGCAAAGAAATAGACTTGTTGGTGTCTGATCGGACCGCCGAAGGTTCCGCCAAATTGGTTTTGCCGAAAGGGCGGCCGTGTCGGATCGAAGTAGCCGCGCGCATCGAGCGCAGTATTCCTCAAAAACTCGAATACGCTGCCGTGAAATGTGTCGCTGCCGGATTTGGTAATAACCGTCACCATTCCGCCGTTGTAATTGCCGTATTCAGGGTCGAAGTTGTTGGTCAGAACTCGAAACTCATCGATTGAATCGAGGTTGGAGACAATCGATGTTCCGCCATTCATGTGTTCCTGAACATCGATCCCATTGACCAGAAATCCGTTTGACGATTCGCGCTGTCCGTCGATGGAAAGATTTCCCGGGTTTAAATCGCCCGAAGGTGAAAGGCCGCCGGTTACGCCGGCCATGATGACCGAATTCGGCAACAGCGTCGATACCGGGGCGACACCAGGTTGGATGGGCAGCAAATCGGTGAAACTGCGGCCATTCAATGGCAATGCGGTCATCTGTGATCCGGTCACGAGTTCGCCAAGATGGGTCGCCGCGGTATCGACCTGAACTTCGACCGCCTCTCCACTCGCTTCTACGGTTACTTGCTCAGAGCGGTTACCGATGGCCAGCGTTGCATCCATCTTGAGTGCAACGTCGGTGTCAACCATCAGGTTCGATCTTTTCTGGGTTTTGAATCCCGCAGCTTCAATCGTTACATCGTAGTGTCCGACCGGAAGCGCGGGGAACGAATAGAACCCTTGTCCATTGGTGACGGCTGTGAACTGAGGCCTCAAGGCCTCATTGACTACGGTGACGCTGGCGTCTGCAATCACGGCGCCGCTCGGATCTCGCAGAGTTCCCGAGAGGCTTCCATTGGCTGCACCGAACAAACCGATAGACGCGGAGATCAGAAGCAGGGCAATGAAGAACGCGTGTGAACTCAATGATCGAAGTCCCTGCATAAACATCACCTCAGGATGTCCATATGACTCTTACCAATCAAACATCGCGTTGAACCTTATTCGCGATTTCACCCAGACCGCGTCTGTGGAGCCGCAGGCACACGGCATCGCGGGTTGAGATCTTTGTCGCATACTACGTAATCTCCGATCGTGCCATTGCTACGAATTTTCCAATCATGCTACAGCAGATCGATCTCGCAACCAAGGCCTAATTGAAATCGGCGTCCGTGATTCCCATCCCCGCGTTAGCCTTCAGATCTCGGCCGGTGTATTGACCCGGACCGCGAGTGGCCTGGCAAATAGTGATCAGTTTTGAGGTCGGCACTGCGGATTGATTCTGAATGTTTACGGTTTATGGAAAGGATCTCCAAAGTCAGGGTTTCCCTCGCTGCGGTAGCGCTGGTAGTAGCCGGTGTTAACTGTAAGGTTGGCAAGGTTGGTTAAGCAGCCGAATTGACGCACACCCTGCACGGGCACGCTGGGCAGAGTACGGAATGAGTCGAGGTTGACTGGCGCCTTGCCCGCTGCCATCAAAAAAGCGTTGCTAAAGTTCGCGTGGCTCGTTTCGGCCGCGAAATCTCCGTTGACACTGTCGGGAAGTGTGCCCTTGTGAATCAGAGCGTTGCTAAAATTCGAGTTGTTGGTTGCGAGTTCTGAATATTGTCCCCACGGATCGCTTTTCACCAGTTCCGCTGCGGCTAAGAATTGCAAGAGCACGACGTCGCAATCGTTGAGGTCGGGCGTGACCGCCCCGAGTGCACCCGCGGCTTTCCCCGCGAATGCGGGCTTGGCCAACGCGAAGGTCAGCGTCGCAACGCCGCCCGCTGCGGCTAATCCGGCCCCCATCATGGCGCTGCGTTTGACCGCCGCCAGGGCCGGGACATGCTCTCTTGTTCCGGAGCGGCGATCGAGTTGTTGGGCGGTTTCAATCGGTGTGCTCACTTTTACTCTCCAGAGGAGGATCCAGGCCTCGTCGATGACAGGTTCATCCGTGATGGCAGGGTTTCCTCGGATGTTGATTCGTCAACGGGCCTGTACTAGGTATTACGGGGCGCGTCGCAAACTGGATTGGGTCGCGCCTGATTTTTTTCCCCGTTTGCGCCTGGTGATGAGTTCTCCCGATGCGGTCTCACCGCACGGCCATTCTCATCACCGATCAGTTGCCATCCTGCTGCTGACGTGTAGCCATCTGCCGAACTATCCACTGAAGGACGCCAATCACTAGCGGAGCATCCCGCCCGACTATGTCAATCCAGCTGGCCAAGCTGCAAGTTGAAAGCCGGACGCGAGCGTCCGGCTTCTCTTGGCCATTGTCAAGCTGATGGTCTGCTCTCTTAGTTGGGCATGACCACCGAGTCGATGACGTGAATGATGCCGTTCGACTGGAACACATTCGGAATCGTGACCAGTGCCATGCCGCCCTTTTCGTCCTTCAGCATGATGTGCTGTCCGTCCTGCAGAGAAACCCACAGCTTGCCTCCTTCGACCGTAGTCAACTCGGCCGAGCCGGAGCTCTCTTTGATCTTCTTCCTAAGATCGGACGCGCTCCACTTCCCGGAGACGATATGGTAGGTCAGCACCTTGGTAAGCGTGTCCTTGTTCTCGGGCTTCAGCAAGGCGTCCACGGTTCCGGCGGGCAGCTTGTTGAAGGCTTCGTTGGTCGGCGCGAAGACTGTGAAGGGCCCAGGGCCTTCCAGTGTTTCGACCAACCCGGCGGCCTTCACCGCGGCAACCAACGTGGTGTGGTCCGCGGAGTTTACCGCGTTCTCGATGATGTTCTTGGTCGGATACATCTCCTTGCCGCCGACCATGGGATTCTTCATTCCAGCCAAGGCAGAGGTGACCGTCAGAGCCACCACCGCCAGCACCAAACTCTTGTTTTTCATTGTTGCGAAATCCTCTCAGATTGAATTTTGTGACTCCATATGTACATACGAGACCGTGGCCATCCCGGATTTTTGTGACTTCTTGACTCAAATCAGAATCCGGTTCGGGTGCTTGTTTTGTACTAATGAAAGGTTGAGAGGCAAAGTGAACTCGCGGACGTAACTTCAAGCTACACTCCGGTGAGATCCGGTCTGAACATTGTGGAGCAGAAAGGATTTCGGAGGATGTTACGGCAAGAACTGCTAGAGATGCCGCCAGTCCTGTCGGCCTCAGCGCGCTTTGATACGATCATGATCTTCAACCGGATCGAAATCGTTCGCGCGCATTCCCGAGCTTCGGCGACAAGATTCCTGAAAAGGCTCTGCAATGGCCGGGACCTTCATTGTGGCTCCTTGATTGCGTCCGGCATCGTTGATGTGGCGTACCAAGCGATATCGGGGCCCTACCGGCAAGTGCGCTCCTCCCAGGAGGATGGGCGGGGCGTGAGGCCGACGGTGCGCCACCATTTCCTGTTCGGGGCGAAACCAAGTTAGACAAGTCCTCCAACCCGCCTCAGAAACACTGGCGGCCGACTGGACACACCCCATTGACGGGCGTTGAAGTCACTGTCGCCCTCACAAAGCGATTTTCTGACGCTCACTGGGGCGAATTCCTCTGCGCAATCCAAAGTGGCGTCCTTCAACGTACATGATGATGTAGGGCCAGCATTCGGCTTCTCAAACCCAGAACCGGAACCGGCATTTAAGGATATCCGTGGAAAAAGCTAAATGGCTAAGACACTCAATCTCGTAACTTTGCTTTTGGCCGCGTCGTTCTGCGTAAACGGCGTCGGTCAGCAGACTCTGACGGACAGGTCCATCGCGAACTACCAGGCTCTGGCCTCCCGTTCCAATACTTCTGCAGCCTACGACAAGCTCGGTGCCGCATATCTCCAAAAGGGACGCGAGACCGCCGACTTCTCCTACTACGAACTGGCTGAAAAAGCACTGACGAAGTCTCTTGAGCTTGCCGGAGCGATGGACATGTCGGCGGCTGAGCCTTTGACTCACCTCGCGGCCGTATACATGGGCGAGCACGAATTCTCCGCAGCCGCGGACTACGCCGAGCATGCGCTGGCGCTGGGTTCGGGAGACCTTTCGGCGTTTGGTCTGCTCGGCGATGCCTATGCCGATATGGGCGACTACGACCGGGCAGCACAGTGTTACCAGAAGCTGCTCCTCCGCCTCCCGTCGCAGGAACCTTCGCGCGGGCTCTTTTACATGCACGACAGCCGCATGTCATACCTGGAATTCATTCATGGAAACAGCACTGCTGCCATTGAACTTGCTCGACAGGCCGGGGTTCTAGCGCGGCAGATGCCCATGCCGGCGGAAAACGTCGCCTGGACGTATTTCCAACTCGGCGAGTATCTCTTCCAGGCAGGAAATATTTCTGGCGCCGACAACGCGTATCAGCAAGCCCTAGATACGCTTCCCGGATACTATCGAGGCCTCAGCGGACTGGCGAAAGTGCGGGTTGCACAGGAAAAATATCTGGAAGCAATTGATCTCTACAAGGCGGCGATTGATCAGATTCCGATCCCCGAATACATCGCAGCGCTCGGAGACATCCACGCGAAGCTCGGACAACTCGACCAGGCCCAGAAACAGTACGACCTTGTCGAATACATCGGATACCTGACGAATTTGAACAAGCACACCTACAACCGCGAATTGGCTCTGTTTTATGCGGATCGCGGTGTCAAGCTATCGGAGTCGTTGGAACTCGCCCAAAAAGAGTTGGAAGTGCGCCGCGACATCTACACCGAGGACGTTCTCGCATGGTCGCTCTACAAGAACGGGAAGTTAAAGGAAGCTGGCGCCGCCATGGACAAGGCCTTGACCATGGGCACTAAGGATGCGTTGTTCTACTACCACGCCGGTCTGATCCATCGCGACCTCGGAGATGTAGAAGCAGCGCGGGAATATCTGGTGCGGGCCCTGGCGATCAACCCGCGATTCCACATCTTCTATGCCGATGCCGCCCGGAAGGCGCTGGCGGAGATGTCGTCCAAACCTGTGACCGCAAAACTAGGGGGTCAATAACCGATGAGGACTATTTCACGACCAATCAGGATCCTTCCGCCCACGCTCTTAGCTCTGTTCTTGGCCTTTAGCTCACTTGCATGCCTCGCCCATCCCATGGGCAACTTCAGCATCAGTCACTACTCTGGCATTGCGGTGCACAAAAACCATGTGGAGATTCGATACATCATCGATATGGCCGAGATTCCAACGTTTCAAGAGATGCAGCAAAACTCTCTTGTGGCGAACTCTGAAGATCGAAGTACTCACGGCTATCTTGCCAAACAAGCTGAGACGCTCAAGTCAGGCCTGGTTCTCACGCTAGGGGGCCGGCCTGTCGCACTTAGAACGGAGTCAGCGGACATTCTGTTTCCGCCGGGTGCTGGTGGACTTCCGACATTGAAAATGGCCTTTGTCTATCGCGCTGACTTCGGGTCCGTTTGGACGGCAGTAAATAATGAGGATAGGTACGCCCTGTACTATCGCGATGACAACTTCCTGAATCGAGTTGGATGGAAGGAGGTGATCGCGACCGCGGGACCAGGGGTGAGGATCCTGACTTCCTCTGTCCCAGAGAAAGATCGCAGTGCACAGCTCTCCAACTATCCAACGGATCTGTTAAATAGCCCGCCTCTTAACGTTGAAGCCAGTATGCGCTTCATTACAGATCAGGGCGTCCTCGCCAGAACAACTTCCCTCTCAGCAGCTGCACGAGCCCAGGGATCTGGAACCACGCCAAGAGGTTCAACCCCGCCACAACGTTCGACACTTGCATCAGAGTCAGAGCCGAATGCGGCGGTGTCAATCCCCGAGTCAACAAACTCGCTTACTACGCCTGCTTCGAAATCGCTGGTGCAACCCAACAAGCAAGCTACACCCCAGAGCCGATTCACCCAGCTCATGACGGTGAATCAATTCGGCATCTGGTTCCTCGTCGCCGCCGCAGCCATCGCCGCGGGGCTGGGAGCCTTGCACGCGCTTGAACCGGGACACGGCAAAACGATCGTTGCTGCTTATCTGGTCGGGTCCAAAGGAACAGCGTATCATGCGTTCCTACTCGGGCTGATTGTGACGGTCTCTCACACAACTGGGGTATATGCACTTGGTGCCCTCACTCTTTACGCTTCCCGTTACATTGTTCCTGAGCAACTCTATCCGTGGCTCGGGGCGATCTCGGGTATGCTGATCGCAGCTTTGGGGTCGTACCTGTTCCTCCAAAGATATGCTGGCCACGCAATCGGCCATTCCCATGGCGCTGGCGGGCGTCACCATCACCATGGCTCAGCATCTAGTCACATGCACTCAGACGAGTATGTTCACACTCACGACGGCCACGAGCACAGCCACACACACGGGGATCACCATCACCACGAGATCAGCGGAGAGATTTCCTACCGGCAACTTCTTGCCTTGGGCATTACGGGAGGCATCGTTCCATGTCCTGCCGCGCTGGTCGTGCTGTTGAGCGCAGTGGCTCTTAACCGAGTTGGCTTTGGGTTGTTTCTGATCGTCGCGTTCAGTTTTGGGCTGGCTGCGGTGCTGATTGCGGTGGGCCTGCTGATGGTTTACGCTCGTCAGTTCATGACAAAGCTCGGCACTGAGGGATCTCTGATCACACGGTGGCTGCCGCTCACTTCTGCTGCGGTCATTACGTTTCTTGGCCTGGCCATTGCAGTTCGGTCTCTGGTGACCGGCGGAATTCTCCAAATCCGAATGTAACTCACTCTTAGCTGTTTTTGAACTACGACACGATTATGAATCTGTTAACAGTCATAAGCATTGGCTTTCTGCTGGGGATGCGACACGCGACTGACCCCGACCATGTTATCGCCGTTACAACCATCGTGAGCCGGCAGCGTAGCATCCGGCACGCGGGCCTGATCGGAATCCTCTGGGGCGTCGGCCACACGATCACAATTTTGTTCGTTGGGGCGGCGATTATTCTGTTCAACCTGGTGATTCCGCCTCGAATTGGCCTTGCGATGGAGTTGGCTGTCGGGCTGATGCTGATTCTCCTCGGCGTGCTGAACCTAACAGGGGTGACCCAGTGGGTCACCAACCGGTTCATGCCGGTTCACAGCCACGGCGGGGTGATTCACTCTCATACCCATCGGCATGCGGAAGAGGTCCACATTCACGGCTACAAGCCCGAGGTCGATCTCAATTTAGAAGAGAAGCCTGAAAGTCCATTGCAGATGGCGCTCGCGCGAGTCGGCCTTTATCAGCTCCTGCGCCCACTGGCGGTTGGCATTGTCCACGGACTTGCAGGTTCCGCGGCGGTTGCACTGCTGGTTTTGACCACCATACGCGATCCGCACTGGGCAATCGTTTATCTTCTTGTGTTTGGTGTGGGAACGATCGCGGGCATGATGGTGATTACGCTGGTTATTGGGGCGCCTTTTGCATACACTGGCAGGAAATTCACGAACTTCAATCGGGGACTAGGTGTGGCCTCGGGCCTGGTTAGCGTCGCTTTCGGACTCTTTGTGACTTTTCAGATCGGCTTCGTCGATGGACTGTTCACGGCGAACCCGCATTGGACGCCACACTGAGTCCAAAGCGTTAAGCTGTACTTCTATGAGAAGGTCATAAAAGTCAAGGCCGACGTGGCGGCCCTCCGAATTGTTTTTTTCTCCGACATCACGGCAATCTTCCGGGGACGAAGCGAAACGGCAGTTGAGCTTTGTGCTTAGTTGTCTTCAAGGGCCTGCGGCCCGCGAAACTCCCATGAAAATTGTTCGTGGCTGAGCCATAATCCACGATGGCTCGAGCGGCGAGATCGGCCCCATCAATGGAGCAGTCGAGGCCGTTTAGTTGTCTGATCTGGAGTGTGCGTGATAGAGCGAATAAATGGTGCGTCGTTAAAAACGATGAAAGCGGTCCGGCTGCACAAGTTCGGTGGTCCTGAGGTGCTGCGCTACGAAGACGCTCCTCGCCCTGAGTTGAACGCGGGTGAGGTGCTCGTTCGCGTACACGCGGTAGGAATCAATCCTCCAGACTGGTACCTCCGCGAAGGCTACAAAGATCTCCCACCTGATTGGAGACCCGCTGTACCCCTGCCTGTTATCCCAGG